>Ga0194061_1000941_pt1 | contig 17595 bp, 13 predicted proteins | sample SepL2221m_MetaG_FD_163423 | JGI IMG/M metagenome (GOLD analysis project Ga0194061, IMG submission 163423) | Anoxic zone freshwater microbial communities from boreal shield lake in IISD Experimental Lakes Area, Ontario, Canada - Sep2016-L224-21m | ecosystem: Environmental > Aquatic > Freshwater >... | reverse complement strand
ATTGGTCCACAAGCCCAGTCCGTCTTTGGTCCAATTGATCACCGCTGCTGGCGCCGTCAAACCCATACCCGTGACCGCCAAAGCCAGCATCAAACCGATGGAACGATTGCGCGACAACATGGGCATGTCTCCGTATCCAAGGTGAACAACACAGTAAATGAGAGACTTTCAGTCCCTGACTATCAACATTTCTACGCCAACGCGACAGATTCTGGGGCGCACTATATCCAATATCGCGTAGATTTCAAGAGATATAAATATCTATTGTTATTTTTTTATAAAAATGAAATATCGCCATCAAACGGTGTGAATCATTGTTGCACTACAGGAATACGTGGATCGGTTGGATGTGCCTGTGAAATACCTGCGATACCCGCCACTGCCAGTTCTATGCCAGGTCTGGGCTTGAATTCGGTACATTCGGAATTTTTGGGGAGTCGGGATTGACTGCTTCGCGCACGGGAGTTTCGTCGAAATGCCGGAGGCATTACATCCGGTATGCAAACCCGAACTGGCCTTGCTGTGGTTATGCCTTATCATAAATTCCCCCGAAAATACCGGATGAACCAATAAAAAAACACCGGCGTGGATGCCGCCGGTGTGGGTGGGTGATGGGGATGGTTTTCTGCGTTACTTAATTTCGTCGCCTTTGACGGTGACTTTGAGTTTGCCCACGGTGACGGTGCCATCGGGTTTGTCGGACCAGGTGCCGGTGGCGGTGGGTACGGGATGGGACTTGCCCTTTTCGGCCATGGTCAGGACGATGAGGTAATCACCATCGGGGCTGGTGCAGGTGACGAAGTTGTTGTTTTTGATGGGGCCAACATCCGAGCCACGCAGGCGGGTGCCGACGTTGAAGGTGGTCGTGGCGGGATAGAGCACGGTGCCTTTGAGGGTGTGGCCGGTGGCGGTGGTGATGGTGAAGCTGTTTTTATCCGTGGTGATCTTGTTGGTTTCCAGCGTGGCCATCTGCCAGAACTTGCCATCGTCGGAAGTGTCGCTGATGACAAAGGCGGCATTGGCGCCGCTTTGGCTGAAGTCCGCGAAGAAGCGGCGGGTGTGGTTGGCGGTGCCCACGTTGTTTTGGGCGATGTTCATCACCACGCCCCCACCACCGTCGGCATTGAGCACGGGCTTGCCGACATACTTGCCTCGGTTGGCATTATCCGTCAGGCGGGCATCGGGGTCCACGGGATAGAGCGTGTTTTGCGAGCGCCAATAGGTGTCCTGGCCATTGGTCTTGGGACCGTAGCGCCCCCCGCCGGTGCCCCAGATGGTATCGAGGCCGACGATGCGGAAGCTGAGGGCATCGGGACCGCCGTGGCCTTTGTTGCCGCGGAGTTTAGCGTAGAGCTGGGCGACGATATCGGTATTGTCTTTATAGTGGTTGCGGAAGACGGTATAGCCAACACCGCCGGTATCGGCGAGGGCCTCGCGCCAGGCGGGCACGGTCATGGGGTCTTTTTCCGCCAGATCGGCGGGGTAAAAGAGAATGCTGGAGACGGTGCCAAAGCGGCCTGCATCGTAGGTGCGGTTGCCCTTGATGCCGATGGTGCGGTCGTACCAGAACTTGAGGGCGGGCTTGATTTCATCGGGCGCAAAGTAGAACGCGAAGCCATAGCAGCCTTCGCCATTGGTGCCGGGGTTATCATCACCAAAGTCGGGGCGCCACAGGCCGGTGGGTGTGGTGACCATACTGGCATAGGTGGTCCAAAGGGTCCACTTGAGTGCGGGGGCATCTTTGTGGAAATCAACTTCAGGTTTGTGCCGTTTGAGGGCGATCAGGAAGGGGGCGACGCCGTTACCCATGGGGTAAAAGGTGTAGCCGAGGCCTTCGATATTCCAGCCGCGCGAGGTGGAACTGTTGCCGAGATTTTCGTTGAGATAACGGATCACCCGGCCATAGGCGCCATCCACGGCGGTGGCATCGGTGGCCTCATCGGTGGCCAGCATCATCAACCCGCCGGTGGAGTAGCGCAGGCCCTGCCAGTTGCTGGCGGGGCTGTTGTTTTGTTCCGCGCCGCCGCTTTTCAGGACCACATCGCCCATCTGTTTGATTTTGGCGGAGACGGTCTTGGCGTAGGCGTCATCCCAGGACGGGGCGCCGTAGCAGTAGTCATAGACCAATCCGGCGTAAGCCCCATTCACAAAGAGGGTTAGACCTTTGGTGCGCGGGTTGGCCCAATTTCTGCCCTCAAGATAGGGGGTTAAAAGGTCGCGGGCTTTTTTGGCGAAGGCATCGTTTTTGGTGAGTTGATACATGAACGCATAACGATGAGCGGACATGATCTGGTCATAACCGGCCGTGGCGGGACCGACGCCCCAGTTGTCTTTGTCCAGATCGGCATTCAAAGTTTTGACCATGGTGGCATAGGGTTCCTGCTTGACACGCATGCGGAGGGCATCCATGTCCTTGACGGAAAAGAGCAGACGGGGGTGATCGGCGGCCACGGCCAGACTGGCGAGTGACAACCCCACCAAGAGACTGGCGGATAAGGACTTCAACATGCAGAATCTCCACATAAATATTATTCGTACGACAACAACGATGCACCAATTGTCGTGTCGGGGAGTATAACGCAACCGGGGCAAAGTTATTTCACCTCCCGAGCAGGTACGGCAGGTCGCGCAGGGCGGCGCAACCTGCGACGGAGCGGGCAAGTTGTGCTGGAGACTGTATTTATCGCCCCTCCTGGGCTATGATGGCGACGCTGGAATTTAACGTATTTTCAGGAGTATGAACCGATGGCAAATCTACCGCAATACAGCATCGTGGAACGGCACGGCATGAAGACCTGTTCGACCGGATCGGCGTGGGAACCCAAGCTGGGTTATTCACGGGCGGTGCGCAAGGGCCAGATGATCTTTGTGACCGGGACGGTGGGCATCAACGCCGACAAGACCTATACCCCGGATGTGGGTGCCCAGGCCCAGCGGTCACTGGATATTATCGCCGGGGCGCTCGAAGCCTTGGGGGCCAAGATCACCGATGTGGTGCGGACCCGCATGTATGTCACGGATGTGAGTGAATGGGAAAAGGTGGCGGTGGTGCATGGCGCGGTATTCGGCGACATTCGCCCGGCGACGACCATCGTGCAGGTGGGCCGGTTGATTGATACCGAAGCGCTGATTGAAATCGAAGTGGACGCGGTGGTGGCCTAACGCCGCGGGGACCGAGGCTTTATGACCACGACGCGCAGCACGATTCGGATCGGCACCCGGGGCAGTTTTTTGGCCCGGACGCAGGCGATCATGATCCGCGATCAGGTGCAGCGCTGGCTGGACCCGAACGCGGTGGAACTGACCATCATCCGCACGCGCGGGGACCAGATTACCAGTGGAGCACTGAGCAACATCGGCGGTAAGGGACTGTTCGTCAAAGAGATCGAAGACGCGCTGCTGAGCGGGCAGGTGGACATGGCGGTGCATTCGGCGAAGGATATGCCGGTGGACTGTCCGCCGGGGCTGGTCATCGCGGCCACGCCGGTACGGGAAGACCCGCGCGATGCGTGGATCGGCTGGAACGGGATGAGTCTGGCCGAATTACCCGCCGGGGCGGTGGTGGGCACCTCATCGCAACGACGGCGGGCGCAATTGTTACAGCTACGCAAAGATGTGACCACGTGCGAATTCCGCGGGAATATTGATACGCGCCTGCGCAAGGTGGAAGCCGGTGAGGTGGCGGGGACGTTTCTGGCCATGGCAGGGTTGAAGCGGGCGTGCCTGCTGCCGGCCACGGCGGAAGCGCTGGCGGTGGAGACATTTATCCCGGCGGCGGGGCAAGGGGTGTTGGCGCTGCAGTGCCGCAGTGACGATGCCATGATGCGGGCGGCGCTGGGGCATCTGCATGATGTGACGACCGGGGCGGCATGGGAATTTGAGCGGGCGATCGTGAAAGCACTGGGGGCAAACTGCCAATCGCCGATTGGGGTGTGTGCAGTGCCGCGCGGGGTGGTGAACGGCGTGCGGCAGCCGGGGTGGATTGTGCGCGGGATTGTGGCGTTGCCGGATGGGAGCAGCGAAGCGCGGGCGACGCTGATGACGCAGACGGACGGGGCGCAGGCATTGCAGGCTTTGCAGCAACCGTTGCTGGAGGCGCTGAACAGCCGCGGGGCACAGGCTATAATGAAACAACTACGGAGCGAGTCATGATTATCGAAACACGCTGCGGCGGGCTGGCGGATACCAACGGCTATCTGGTGGGCGATGAAACCACGCAGGAAGCAGTACTGATTGACGCCCCGCAGGATGCGGTGAATGAGCTGCTGGAACTGGCCCAGAGCCGGGGGCTGAAGATCAAGGCGGTGTTCTTTACCCATGGACACTGGGACCATCTGGTGGATCATGATCTGGTGCGGCAGGCTGTGCCGGGGGTGAAGTTTTACATGCACCGGCTGGACGAGCCAATGCTGATCAAGCCGGGGTCGAGTCTGTATCAACTGCCGTTCACGATTCCGCCGGGGAAGATTGATGTATATCTGGAAGACGGGCAGAAATTGACGGTGGGGAGTCTGAAGTTTGAGGTGCTGCATGTGCCGGGGCATGCGCCGGGGTTGTGTGCGTTTTATTGTGCGGCGGAAAAGGCGCTATTCAGCGGGGACCTGCTGTTTGCCGGGGGCGTGGGCAGGTATGACTTTCCGGGGTGCAGTATCACAGATTTGCAGGCGAGTCTGCGACGGGTGATGAAATTGCCCGATGACACGCGCGTGTACAGCGGGCATGGGGGCATGACGCAGATTGGCTGGGAACGGCAGGGGAATGCGTTTATCCGGCAGTGGAAGCTGGGGTGAGAGATAATATTTTGGTTAGCTAGAAAGGGATACGATACGTATAATCCCGATTATTGCGACGGGCGTGTGCGGAGCATACGCGGGCAGGTATGGGATTGCCCTCTAGGCGGAATGTAGCCGCACACGGTAATCAGTACTGCACGATAACCGCTTTTCTGGAGATATCAATGTTGAAGGTCTTCATGAAGGTGTTGTGTCTCATCGTCGCGTTTGCGGTGCTATATTTCGCGGGGCGCATGCACAGATCCAGTCTTGTCACAGAAAATCTCAACCAATGGGATTACGTCATCACGACTGATGACGTAATCCAGCAGAATCCCGGCTTTTTCGACGGCATCCGCGGAAACCATCGTATGACCCACTTCAAGAAATCACTCCTACTCGACGGATACGGAGAGGCGACCGCAGACTTCTTTGACCTAACCAACCCAAGCTTGTTTGAGTTGGTGGTATTACCCGTAACGGTCGCCGGTATTGTATGGGTGGGATTCCTTACGGCACGCCGAAAGCGAACATTGACGGGGACCGAGCCGCCGCAAAATGAAGCGCGATAAGTACAGAAACGCATCCCTCGGATGACTTTTTTTCAATTCCTTTCATATATAGCAAAGTCTCGCTACTTTACTGCGGGCATCCAGATGGTGAATTGCTGGTTGGACCAGACAGGGGTGTAGTGGGCGCGGAGGTCGGCGAGGTCGGGCCAGTTCCAGGCTTCCTGCCGGGGATCGTAGATGGTGTAGGTGACCACGCAGGGGGCGGATTGGATTTGGGCGCGGAGGCGGGTGAGGTCGGCGGGGAGCAGGAGTTCGGGGCTGAGGAACCAGACTTGCGGGGTTTGTACGTTGGGCAACATACGTTCCAAGATGCCGTTGGTGAGCCAGAGCGTGCCGGGCGGGGTGCGGGCTTGGATTTCTGCCAGCTCGGTTTGCATGTCCTGATAAATCCAAAGCTGCCCGGCGGTGGTGACGCGGGGTTTGTATTGCCAGGCGTCGTTAATACTGGCCAGCCAGGCCAGTTGGCCGATGAGCGCAAGGGCGGTCAGCAGCCAGACGGGCCAGGTTTTATGCCAGATTAGCAGTGTGGCGATGCTGATCAGCCCCAGGGCCCAGGAGTAATAAATCCACGAGCCAGGCCAGGCGTAGAGCAGGAAGATGAAGGCGAAATGCACCCCACCGGCGAGGAGCCAGAGGCGACCTGCGGGGGTATTGCGCCAGAGGGCGCGGCGGTGGAGGAGTGCGGTTAGCAGCCCCACCGTGCAGAGCAGCCACCAGGCGGCAGGGCTGAAGAGGTAGTAGGAAACGTAGTCCGAGAAAGAGGCCAACTGGGGCAGCCAGAAGGCGCGGCCGGCGCGGAAGAAGCCGAAGTCCATGGCCTGATAGCTGCGCCCGCCGGTGAGGGGTAAGAGTGATTGGAGCGTCACGGTCAGGCCGAAACATACGGCGAGCAAGGCAACCCCTAGCCCCCCCACCAGGAGACTGGGCGCGAGCAAACTCAGCAGGCGGCCGGGACGATACCAGCCGTCAGCGCGATAATGCCAGAACCAGACGGCCACGAGCAGGGCGCCCAGCAGGTAGGCCATGGAGGGTTTGAGAAACAGGGTCAGTGTGCACAGGGCGAGGGCCCAGCCGAAGCGTTGCCGGAGCGCGAGAGAAATAGCGAATGTCAGCAAGGCAGCTTCGTAGACGTGCATGTACGTGAGGTAATTGGGCAGAATCCACAAAGGCCAGGAGACAAAAACCAGCAGCCACAAGCTGCGCGTCATAGGCAGATAGGTGAGGATAGACCAGACGGCCGCGACCAACGCGAGTTGACCGGCGAGCATCAATAGCCAATGACCCCACGGGCTGTAATTCACGAGTGGTAAGACGGCGCCGCCGAGGAGCAAGCTGCCGAGTCCGTAGGAATAGCCGAAGTCGCGGATGGGAATCCAGCCCTGCTGCCAATAGAGCTGGTTGGCTTTGATAATGGCGCCCTGATCGTAGAGGCCGAAGAGTTTGAAGTCCTGACTTTGCGGGAGATAAACCAGCGCCAACAGCAGGCAGAACCCGAGCATTAATAGTAGCATGCGCCGGTGCGGACAGCGTGGAAAAATGCGCAGCGTGTAGCCGCATGACCCCTCGGTTCGGCAGGAGCCGGACGGGGCTGCAGGGGCGGAAATATTCTCGGCGGATTTTGCTTCCATCAAGATTCGCGCTGTTTACAATGGGATATAGACAAGTCAATAAGACTGGTTTCAAAAGAGAAACCAGAACGATTAAAGAAGGCCGCTGACCCGCTGGACACGTACGAAACGGATGGAGCCTGAGGGCTACCACCTATTAACCGCAGCGAAGGTTCACGGCCTTCTTTATTTTTGCGCAGTGGCATCGGGGGGCTCCTTGGGTGCGGTGGCAGCTTGAGCAGCGCGCGCCTGGCGCAATTTATCAAGGTAGTCTTTGAAGGCCCCTTCGCGGCCGCGCGGGGTGGGTCGATAATATTCCTTATCCACGCCGAGATACGTTTGGGGCACATAACCTTCGGGATAATCGTGCGGGTACAGATAGCCAGTGTGGCCGAGTTTGATGGCACCGGGATAGTGGCCGTCGCGCAGGTGCCGGGGGACGGGGACAGTGCGTTGGGCCTTCACATCGGCGGTGGCCTCGCCGATGGCGAGGGTGGCGGCGTTGGATTTGGGGCTACAGGCCAGGTAGGTGGCCAGTTGGGACAGGGTGAGCTGGCATTCGGGCAGACCGATGAACTGGACCACCTGCAGGGCGGCGGCGGCGAGAATCAGGGCGGTGGGGTCGGCGTTGCCGATGTCTTCGGAAGCGAGAATAGCCAAACGCCGGGCCAGAAAACGCGGGTCTTCGCCGGCTTCGAGCATGTAGGCCAGCCAGTAGACCGCGGCGTCGGGATCGCTGCCGCGGACGGATTTGATCAGGGCGCTGGCGGCGTCGTAATGCTGGTCACCGGTGGCATCGTAGACGACGGCTTTGCGTTGAATGGAATCGGAAGCCACAGCGCGGTCAATGGTGATGCTGGTGGCCGGGGTGTCCCCCACTGCCGCCATCTGAGACAGGACGGCGATTTCCAGCGCCATCAGGGCACGGCGGGCATCGCCATCGCACATATCGGCCCAGTGGGCGAGGGCGTCTAGGGTGACGGTGATGGGCACGCCCCCGAAGCCGCGCTGGGGATCATTCAGGGCGCGATCGAGCAGGGCGAGGATGTCCGCGGGGGCGAGAGTTTCAAACTGGAAAATCTGGGAACGCGAGACCAGCGGGGCATTGACGGCAAAGAAGGGATTTTCGGTCGTGGCGCCGACGAGGATAATCACGCCCTGTTCGACATCGGGCAGGAGAATATCCTGCTGGGCGCGGTTGAAGCGGTGGATTTCATCGAGAAAGAGGACGGTCCGCTGGCCGGTGGATTCGAGCATGGTTTTGGCGGAGGTGATGACTTCGCGGACTTCCTTGACGCCCACGGAGGCGGCGTTAAGTTCGCAGAATTGCGCATGGGTGCGGGCGGCAATCAGATGAGCAAGGGTGGTCTTGCCGGTGCCGGGGGGACCGTAGAAAATCAGACTGGTGAGGCGGTCGGCTTCGATCATGCGGCGGAGCAGTTTGCCCGGGCCGAGGATGTGGGTCTGGCCGACGAATTCATCGAGATTACGCGGCCGCATGCGCGCGGCCAACGGCTGGGCGGCGCGGCGGCGCAGTTCGCGATGTTGGGCAAAGAGATCAGCCATAGTACGTTACGCCTGCACGACCGGGGCCACCGGCGGAACCGTGGCCGCGGGGTTGAACCGCAAGAACAGATGGGCCAATTCTTCGGTGAAGAGTTCCTGCTGATACCCGGCGAGATTGGCCTCGATGTCCACTTTCCACAGGGGGACAGGCGGTTGCAGTTGGGTCAGTTTGACCGCATCTTTGGCGGTGGTAACCCAGGCCTCGGGGGCGAATTCGCGGTGCAATTCCATGAGCCGGGCCTGATCGTCAGGCTGGTTATAGGGGTGATGATCGGGGAACCAATACGTGGCGGTGGGCACCAGACCGAGCGTGCGAATGGTGGCGAGGAAGCCTTCGGGATTACCGATACCGGCGAAGGCGAGAACGTTCTGTCCGCCGATAACCACGGGGGCGCCGCTGCGGTCGGTGACGCCTTTGACGGTGGTGTATTGCTGGAAGACCAGCCGCTGATGAACCCAATTGGTCATCAGACCGGCGGCAAAGTCAGCGAGTTCCGCGCTGATCTGCTCGCAGCGCGTCAGCATCACGGCATGGGCACGGGCCAGCGATTGCGGGGGTTCGCGCAGGGTACCGCCGGGGAGCATGGCGGGGATGCCCAGCGGCTGGGTGGCATCCACAAGCACAATGTCAAAGTCGCGATGCAGACGGCGGTGCTGGAAGCCGTCATCGAGCACGACACAATCGGCGCCATGCTGCTGGATGGCGGTCAGGCCCCCGGCGTAGCGGTTGGAATTGACCACCACGGGCACATCGGGACAGAGATTGCGCATGACCTGCACTTCGTCGGCAATCTGGCCGGGCTTGCTGCCGTAGCCACGGGTGAGGACGGCGGGACGATGGCCCAGGGCCCGCAGCGTGCGGACGACCATGATGACCGTGGGCGTCTTGCCGGTACCACCGGTGGTGATGTTGCCGATGGAAATCACCGGCACGGGCAGACGGCGGGCCTCGATAAACTGGTAGTCATAGAGGAAATTCCGCGCCCGGATCAGCAGCCCATAAAACAGCCCCAGCGTGCGCAGGAGTACGCGCAGGATGGCCGCCGGGGCGCTGGCCTTTTGGCCGGAGATGATGTTACGGTACCATTGTTCCATAGACGTTCAGACTATTTTAGACCACCAGATTCACCATTTTGCCTTTGACGACAATGGTACGCTTGGGCGGTTGGCCGGCGAGGTGCTTGAGCACTTCGGGTTCGGCCAGCGCCTGGGCAAGGACCACGGCATCTTCGGCATCGGCGGGGACTTTGATCCGGGCGCGCAATTTGCCGTTGATGGAAACCGGCAGTTCGATTTCGCGATCCAGACACATCGCGGGGTCAAAGAGCGGCCAGGGCATCTCGGTGATGGAACGATAGCCCACGGGCACCAGCCGGTGATAGACTTCTTCGGCAAAGTGCGGAGCGAAGGGTTCCAAAATCCGCAGCAGCGTCACGGCGACATCCTGCGGGATGTATGTCAGCTTGGCGAGCGCGTTGTTGAACTCCATCATGGCACTGATGGCGGTATTAAACCCGAGGCGTTCGATGTCGTCGCCCACTTTGCGGATGACGCGGTGCAGGGGACGCTGGATGGCTTCGGCGTCGGCGGCGGCCTGCGCCTGCGCGGCAGCGGGCAGCACACCACTCCCGTTGTACCATTGCCCGTCGGGGCCTTGATGGACCACTTTGATGGCCAGGGTGGGATCGGGTTCTTCGGTGTCAATCAGGTTGCGCCAGATGCGCTGCAGGAAGCGATAGACGCCTTCCACGCCGGCGGTGGACCAGGGTTTGACCTGTTCCAGCGGGCCCATGAACATTTCGAACAGCCGCAGGGAATCGGCACCGTAGTTGCGCACCACATCGTCGGGGTTGACCACGTTGCCGCGGGACTTGGACATCTTAAAGGCGCGGCCGTCCACGCGAATGGCGGGATTGGCGCGCAGGACGAAGCCTTCGCCCTTCTTTTCGACTTCGGTGACATCCACCGCACGCCCCACCAGCAGCGCGCCGGTGGCGAGATGTTGGCTGATGGTTTGCAGCCGGCCATCCACAACGCGCGTGTTCCACTGGGAATCAACCTGTTCGAGCGAAACGGCTTCTCCCGCTTCGGTGCTGAAGAGCGTATATTCAGCCTCGCCGAGAATCAGGCCCTGATTGACCAGACGGCGGAAGGGTTCGTGGCTTTGGACCAACCCGCGATCGAACAGGACCTGATGCCAAAAACGCGAATAGAGCAGATGCAGCACGGCGTGTTCGACGCCACCGATGTAGAGATCTACGCCGGTGTTGCCCATCCAGAAGCGTTCGGCCTCGGGGCTGATGAAGTTCTGATCGTTGTCGGCGTCGAGATAACGCAGATAATACCAGCAGGAACCGGCCCACTGGGGCATGGTGTTGAGTTCGCGACGTGCGGCGACGGCCCCGGGTGTGCCGGCGGGTACAACGCGGGCCACGGCGTTGCCATGGTCGGATTCCAGGACGACATGGACCTGATGCCAGTGAGGGGCTTTGCTCAGGGGCGGATCAATGGTGCCGGTGGGCTTGAAGTCTTCCAATTCGGGCAATTCCAGCGGCAGTTGGTCGGGCGCGAGCGCCACGGTGGTGCCATCTTCCAGATGCACCAGCGGGAAGGGTTCGCCCCAATAACGCTGACGGCTGAAGAGCCAGTCGCGGATTTTGAAATTCACGCGGCGCTTGCCGATGCCGCGCTCTTCCAGCAGGTCAATCATCTTGATTTGCGCCGCCTCGGTGCCCAGGCCTTCGATCCACGGGGAATTAATCGCAACGCCATCGGCGGCGAGGGCGGCTTTGCCGTCCCACGGCTTACCATCGGCGGGGGCGACGACCTGAATGATCGGGAGTTTGAACACGGTGGCGAATTCAAAATCGCGCTCGTCATGGGCGGGCACGGCCATGATGGCGCCGGTGCCGTAGCTCATCAGCACATAGTCGGAGACGTAGATGGGCAGCTTGGCGTTGTTGACGGGGTTGATGGCATAGAGGCCGGTGAATTCGCCGGTTTTGCGGGTGTCTTCCTGACGCTGACGTTCGGAACGGCCCGCGGCCATGGCGGCATAGGCGGCCACGGCGGCGCGCTGGGCGGCGGGGACATTCTGGGCCAGAGGATGCTCGGGGGCGATGACCATGTAGGTCGCGCCATAGAGCGTATCGGGCCGGGTGGTGAAGACGGTCAGGCTGGCGCCGTTGTCCACGGCGAAGGTGACTTCCGCGCCTTCGCTGCGGCCGACCCAGTTACGCTGCATTTCTTTCAGCGAGTCGCTCCACTGCAAATCTTTCAGACCATCCACCAGCCGCTGGGCGTAGGCGGTGATGCGCAGCATCCATTGCCGCATGGGCCGGCGTTCGACGGGGAACCCCCCCACTTCGGACTTGCCATCAATGACTTCTTCGTTAGCCAAGACGGTGCCCAACGATTGGCACCAGTTGACGGCGACATCGGATTGGTAGGCCAGCCGGTAGTCGGCGAGGAGTTGACGCTGCTGCGTGGGAGTCAGGGCATCCCATGTGGTCGCGCCGGCATTGGCAGGCAGGGGCCGCTGGCCGCTGCGGAATTCGGCGATGAGTTCGGCAATGGGCCGACCGCGGTTGGCGGCGGTATCGAACCACGTGTTAAACAGGGTGAGGAAAATCCACTGGGTCCAGCGGAAATATTTGGGATCGGTGGTATCGACCTCGCGGGCCCAATCATAGGAAAAACCGAGGTTCTGCAATTGTTTGCGGAACCGGGCGATATTTTTTTGCGTGGTGACACGCGGGTGGGTGTTATTCTTGATCGCGTATTGTTCGGCGGGCAGACCGAAAGCATCCCAACCCATGGGGTGCATGACGGCGAAGCCTTTGGCCCGTTTGTAGCGTGAAACAATATCCGAGGCGGTGTAGCCTTCGGGGTGGCCGACGTGCAGGCCTTCGCCCGAGGGGTAGGGGAACATGTCCAAAGCGTAAAATTTAGGCTTGGCAGGGTCGCGAACCGCCGCGTAGACGCCATGTTGCTGCCAAAACTGCTGCCATTTTGGCTCGATTGCTATGTGGTCATATCCGGCCATAAACTAAAACTCCCAAGCAAAGGGGTTGAGCATATACCGATATGGCTTGGCGGGCAAGGCAAATACCTATTATTGCCACTTGTGATTTTGCCCGTCTTGCGTCACACTACCACTACTTTATAAATCAGGAGTACCCCTTATGTCAGCCATTCTCGAAACTCAAATCCCCGGCTACAAAGTCAAACGCGGCAAGGTGCGTGATGTGTATGATCTGGGCGAAAAGCTTTTGATCGTGGCGTCCGACCGGATCAGTGCGTTTGATGCGGTGATGCCCAATGGTATCCCGGACAAGGGGATCATTCTTACGCAAATCAGTAATTTTTGGTTCAAATTCCTCAAGGATGTCTGCCCGAACCATTTGCTGGCCACGGAAATCAATCATTTCCCCAAGGATTTACTGCCCTTTGCCGAACAATTGGTGGGGCGTAGCGTGATTGCCCGCAAGGCGGATGTGATTCCGGTGGAATGTGTGGTCCGCGGCTATCTGGCCGGGGGCGGGTGGAAAGAATATCAGCAAACCGGCAGCGTCAGCGGGATCAAGCTGCCCGCCGGGATGCAATTATGTCAGAAGCTGCCGGAACCGATTTTCACGCCGTCCACCAAGGCGGCGGTGGGGCATGATGAACCGATCAGCTTTGCCCAGATTTCCCAGCAGATTGGCAAGGATATGGCCCTGCGGTTGCAGGAACTGAGTCTGACGCTGTACAACACGGCGGCAGAGTATGCCCGGGATCTGGGCATCATCATTGCCGATACCAAGTTTGAATTCGGCGTGACCTCTGATGGGCAGTTGATTGTGATTGATGAAGTGCTGACGCCGGACAGTTCGCGTTTCTGGCCGGCGGATCAATACAAAGTAGGCCGCGACCAGCCGAGTTTCGACAAGCAGTATGTGCGCAACTATCTGGAAACGACCGCGTGGAACAAGCAACCCCCCGCCCCGGCGCTGCCGGCGGATGTGGTGCATCACACGCGGGCGAAGTATATGGAAGCCTTTGAACGGCTGACCGGGCAACAATATCACCGCCCGCAGGCCTAAGCGGCGCGGGATGGGATAGCAAGAAGTTCGCAGCGCCCGGCCCTTGGTCGGGCGCTGGTATTATGGAGTAACCAACCATGTTTGACGCAAGCCAGTGTCTGGCGGAACGTTGTCACCAGATAGATGCCTCGGGCATCCGCAAAGTGTTTGATCTGGCGGCGAAGCTCAAGGACCCGATCAATCTATCAATTGGTCAGCCGGACTTTGATGTGCCCGAATCGCTGAAGGCCGCGTGTATCAAGGCGGTGACGGCGGGGCAGAATCGCTATACCCAGACGCAGGGCTTGCCGGAGTTGAATGCACTGGTGCGGCAGCGCGTGAGCGCGGCCACGCAGTGGAACGAATTTGGCACGCTGATGATTTCGGGCACATCGGCGGGGCTGGTGCTGGCGATGTTTGCCACGCTGAATCCCGGCGATGAAGTGCTGTTCGCGGACCCCTACTTTGTGATGTACAAGCATCTGCCCAAGCTGTGCGGGGCGGTGCCGGTGGCGGTGGATACGTACCCGGATTTCCGGCTGCATCCCGAACGTTTCGAGGCGGCGATCACGCCGCGCACCAAATTGATCATCGTGTGTTCGCCCAATAATCCCACGGGCATCACGTATGATCAGGCGGAGTTGGCAGCGTTGGCGGACGTGGCCAAACGGCATAATCTGCTGGTGATCTCGGATGAAATCTATGACGCGTTCAATTACACGCCGCATGTGAGCATCGCGCCGCTGCTGCCCAAGCAGTGCCTGCAGCTCAAGGGTTATTCCAAGACGTATGGCATGACGGGCTGGCGGCTGGGGTATGTGGCCGGGCCGCAGGCGATTATCGAACAGATGACCAAGCTGCAGCAGTACACGTTTGTTTGTGCGCCTTCGATGGTGCAATATGCGGCGCTGGATATGGAACTGCGCACGCCGGTGGATATGACGCCGTATATCACGGCGTATGCGGCGAAGCGCGATCTGGTATATAACGGCCTGCGTGAAGTTTTCCCGATCAACCGGCCCAACGGGGCGTTTTATATGTTCCCGCAGGTCCCCGGCGGCGGCAGCGCGACGGACTTTGCCCAGCGCGCCATTGAACGCAATGTATTGGTGATTCCGGGTAATGTATTCTCGGGCCGCGACACGCATTTCCGGCTGAGTTATGCCACCAGCGATGCCAAGCTCAAGGCGGGCATTGAAGTGCTCAACACGCTGGGGCGGGAATTACTGGCCGGGAAATAAGGTCAGGTTAACGGCACGAACATCTGGCGGATGGTCTGCGTGGCGGGGTCTACCTTGGCCACGAGGGGTTGGCTATCCAGTTCGGCGCAGCGGTCAATGTCGCTTTCCAGACCGGCGGAAATCAGGTTGATACCCCCCTGCCCGAGGCGCAGGGCGGCGGGTAACCGGCTGCGGGTGGCGGCGAAGGTGTGATAGGCCATCCAGGCCGTGTCGGTAAAGGGCAAGTCGGGGCGGTAGGTTTGTTGCAGCAGATTCCAGAGGATAGCACCGGCACCGATGACGTCTTCGATGGCATGGGCTCCTTGCGTGCCAGCGCACAGCAATGTAATCGGGGCACCAAAGACATCGCGGGACAGCCATTGGGCGGTGGCTTGGGCGTTGAGTAGGCTGCCCAGCAGGATTTCACTGGCACCATGGGCGGCCAATAGGGCGCGGGTGCCGTTGGTGGTGGAGCATATGAGGGTTTTGCCCTGTACCACGGCGGGGATAAATTCAGCGGGTGAGTTGCCCAGATCAAAGCCGGGGAACTTGAGACAGTCACGTTCGCCGCAGGCCAACGCGCCGGGGAGCGCGGCTTTTTGGGCCAATGCGGCAGCAGGTTCGGCGACGTAATGAATAGCCGTGGCACCATGGGCCAGGGCGGTCACCATGGTGCTGGTGGCACGCAGGACATCCAGCACCACAACCCGGGCGCCGGTGGTGTGCTGGGGACGCAGGAGCGAAGGTAAAAAAACGACATCAATCATTTGCAACTCGCTGGCAATAGGACTAATCTTCAGTAGTTTATCTAGCATAAGCATTTTACGGCATTTTACCCCATTTGCGTCAGGAGTCGGCCATGGCCCGTGTCTGTTTTATTCTGGTGGCGGGTTTGAACGAAGCGTTGCTCAAGCGGTTTGGCGTACCAGCCAATCTGGGCAAACTGGGCTATAGTACACGCCTCAGCCCGCTGTTCCCCGGCCTGACGTGCAGCGTGCAGGCGACGATGAGCACCGGGGCCCTGCCGGGGGAACATGGCATCATCGCCAATGGGCTGTATACCTTTGACCAGCCGGAGTTGCAGGGCCATCTGGACCTGAGCAATCATGCCGCCACACGGCAGCAGGTGTCGTTTTGGGAACAGTCCAATACACTGCTGCAAAAGCCACGCTTTTGGGCGGGTAAGAAACTTAAAGTCGCCCAGCTATTCTGGCAACAAAGCATGGGCGGGGCGGCGGATATTGTCCTGACGCCCAAGCCTACACATACCCCCGACGGCAAGACCATCAGCACGTGCTGGAGCCAGCCGGCGGAATTGAACGCGGAACTGACGGCCAAGCTCGGGCCGTTCCCGCTGCATAAATATTGGGGGCCGATGGCGGGGATCGAAAGCACGCAGTGGATCACGCAGGCGGCCATCAGCGTCTGGCGGAACCAGCAGCCGGACCTGCAACTGGTTTACCTCCCCCACCTGGATTACAACCTGCAGCGATTGGGGCCGGAGCATCCGGCCATCGCGGCAGACCTGACGGCCGTCGATGCGTTGCTGGGGGAATTGATCGCTGCGGTGCAGGCGGATGGCGGTCAGGTGATCGTGGCGGGTGATTATGGGATTGTGCCGGTGGATACGGTGGTCATGCCGAATCTGGCATTGCGTAATGCGGGGTTATTGAAGACCACTGCCGATGCGACGGGCAAGCTGGTGGTGGATTATGCCCAGAGCCGGGCGTTTGCCATGGTGGATCATCAGATTGCGTATGTGTATCTGCGCGGGGCGACGGTGGCGGAGGTGGCCGGGGTGCTGAAGGATTTTCCGGGGCTGGGGCGGATGCTGACTACGCTGGAGGATCTGGTGGCGGTGGGTATGGATAATCCGCGCAGCGGAAAGCTGATGCTTCTGGCGCAGCCGACAGCCTGGTTCGCGCATGACTGGTGGCTGGATGACAGTGAAAAGCCGCAATGGCAATTTGGCGTGGATATTCACAGCAAGCCGGGGTATGACCCGCGCGAGCTATTCTTTGACCCGCAGCGCAAGTGCATCGCGCAGGATGGGGCACGCGTCAAGGGCAGCCATGGGCTGACCAGTACGGATGGGAACCTGTGGCCGGTGTTGCGGGCGAGCGCGGCATTGCCGCAGCCGGGACTGGGGATGACGCAGATCCCCGCGCTGCTGGAGCGCTGGCTGGGGTGCTGAGTGCCAGACCGACGGGTTACGCGTTAATCCCGGTCCAGGTTCTTGGGTTTGCGGTGATGCCGGACGAGGAGCTTGATGGGCACTTCCGCGAACGGTAAACGCATGCGCAATTGCCGCACGAAGTAACGCCGGTATTCGGCAGTGATGTAGTCGGGATTATTGACGAACAGCACAATCGTGGGCGGATTGGTATCGGTCTGGGTGGCGTAATAGACTTTGACCTTTTCCAGTGACGACGACGAGGGGCCGCGGGTCTGGATGATATCCTCGACGGCCTTGTTCAGATTCGCCGTGGTCAGACGCGTCTTGGCCTGTTCCACCAGTCGCGTGGCCAGACGAATCGTCTCGTGGATATTCTCCTTGGTCTTGGCCGAGATAAACGCCAGCGGGGCATAGTCGAGATGGCGCATGATCTTGCCGAGGTATTCCTGGAACATCTCGGGCGTGGTACCCTTGGGGACCATGTCCCATTTGTTGATCACGCAGATGACGGGCTTGAACTCGGCGGCGATATACGCGGCGAGTTTCTGATCCACATCGCCCAGGTCAGCCAGCGCGTCAATCATCAGCAGTACGACATCGGCGCGGCGGATGGAACGCT
>Ga0194061_1000939_pt1 | contig 17616 bp, 16 predicted proteins | sample SepL2221m_MetaG_FD_163423 | JGI IMG/M metagenome (GOLD analysis project Ga0194061, IMG submission 163423) | Anoxic zone freshwater microbial communities from boreal shield lake in IISD Experimental Lakes Area, Ontario, Canada - Sep2016-L224-21m | ecosystem: Environmental > Aquatic > Freshwater >... | reverse complement strand
TCGCCAGATTGCCGGACGCGTTTTTGTCGTTTGTGGCACCCATCTTGTTCCGGGGCGCCCGGAACCCCTTTCCGTTGTGCTCACCTAGGTCACCCGAAGCGTCTCTTGTGACAGGCGAATAGGTGCTGTGTCTGCCCCGGTCGAAACCGGGGATGCTTGATGTCCCGCTTGAACTTGGCCAATTGCCGGACTGCCCGAGTGATGCCGCCGTTGTCGATAGAGAGCGAGACCGATTGGTTTGAAGTCGCATGCCTGATCCGGGGACTTTCCGGAGGCGTGTGGGTCCTCGGCTCGCGGAATACCGCACCGAGTTGCATGCGACCCATTTGGCCACCAGTCAGAGAAGGCGCTACGCTGAGCAGCCATGAACCGCAAGCAGACTGACCAAATGCGCGATGTTGTTGACAAGGCCAAGAGCATCGTGAGAAACACCTTGGTCTGGGATAACCACGGTTGCATGCCAGTCGGGGCGCCCTTCGGGACTGACTTCCTACCCGAACTTCGCCGCTACCGTGAGGCTGGTGTAAATGTCGTCTCGCTGAATGTCGGGTTCGGCGAAATGGACGTTGCTGACCACTTCCAGACGCTCGCTACGATCCGACGCTGGGTGTCCATGCATGATGACTACATGCTGGTTTCGACTTCTGCGGACGTGTACCTGGCGGAACAGACAGGGCAACTTGGTGTTTGCTTTGACATCGAGGGAGCGAACGCAATCGGAGATCAGCTGTCGCTCATCAGTGCATATCACTCCCTGGGTGTTCGCTGGATGCTTCTTGCGTACAACCGGAACAACCTTGCCGGCGGGGGGTGCCAGGACGACGACGATGGTCTGACGGCATTCGGGCAAGATGTAGTGCGCGAGATGGAGCGCGTGGGAATGGTGGTGTGCTGCAGCCATACTGGATACCGGACAGCACGCGATGTTCTAAAAATGGCTACGAAGCCAGTGGTTTTCTCTCACAGCAATGCACACGCTATAGTTGCCCATCCGCGGAATATGCCAGACGACCTTGTGCGGGAGTGTGCCCAGACCGGGGGCGTCGTGGGGGTCAACGGAATCGGCCTTTTCCTCGGCCCCGCCGACGCAGACCAGGCCGAGCTCGTGGCGACACACATTGATCACATGGTCCAGATAGTCGGTCCACGGCACATCGGACTTGGGTTGGACTACGTGTTCGATACCGGGGAACTCAAGGCGTATCTCGCCAAGATGCGCGCAACCTTCCCCGCAGAGTTCGGCTACGACACCGATATTTCCATGCTTCCGCCGGAAAAGCTGCTCGATGTTGTCGCATCGTTGCTTCGACGCGGGTACGCGGAAAGTGACATCCGCGCCATCCTCGGAGGCAACTTTCTGCGGATTGCCCGCGAGGTCTGGTGACTTCGGTTCGTCACCAGCCTCTCGAATTCGCCTGAGAACCGACGGCGCTCATCACGCTGCGCGACGTTCGCCCCACGAGGCGGTCACGGACGACAGGGCCGCCGCCATGAGCAGGTCATCGAACGCCGGCAGGGCACGATAAGCGTGTCGCCAGGCTACAAACGCGGCACTGCGACGCGCTTCAGAATTGATGAAGTGCTCCCAAGCCGATGCGCACCTCTCAACTGCGACTTGGAGTAGTTCGCCACCGGCTGCCTTGCCATGAATCTCCCGCGCCGCAAGCCAACTGTTCCAAGCGTCCCTCTCAGCTGCGTCAGCCTCGACGAGGGCTTGGTACTCGGGAAGCGCGATGGAAGCACGTGCGCATGAGTCGCGAGCTGCCGTTCGCCTCCAAACGAGCGCTTGGGACAGGAAAGGCGTTGGCTCCGGGTGTGTGGAGGTCGCTTCATTTGGAATGACATTCATGCCTGACACCGTCGGTCCTCCTGTAAAGCTGTGCTGGAGACTCCCAGCCTGTCCTGCGGAAATCGTAATGCTCGGAGCCAACGGACGCCCGTTACTTGGGCGTACTGAGAAGTGTCGAACGCGTATCGAACGACCGGCACCCGAGTGGATGCCGGTCTATCGTGGGTCTACCAATGAGAAGCGCATCTCCGGTACCCGGTCCGCGACCGACCGTTACCCAACCGTGTAAGCGCGACGCAACGCCTCCCACGCCATGTCAAGCCTTTCTGGTTCGGTCTCGCAGATCGTGACCGTCCGAACGTGGTTTGCAATCCGCGCATGGTCCAGGATGGCCCGAACGAGGGCGGTCGCCATGACTTCCCGCGGGGCGGTGGCCCAGGGCGCCTCCCCTGCCCGTGCTGTCCTCGTTGCCATCAGGTACGTGCCAAGCGACCCGATCCCGTAGACCTCGGCGCGGTCGAGTGCATCACGGACCGCCGCGTAGACGATTTCCGGTGTTGTCGGGAGCCGATGACCGTGCTCATATTTGATGGTGATGGCGTGGATGAGTCGTCGTCGCAAGCGTCCGGCTGCCAGGTTTCCTGAGCTGGTTACAACAGCCGTGCCCCGGAAGAAGCCATTCGATGGCCCGGTCGGGACAATCCGGTCACGTTCGGCCACGAACGTTGGACCGGCGGCGCGTTCAACGGCAGCCGAGAGGCCACTGCCACCGTTCAGGCGCTTGTTTGCGGATAGGATCAGCGCCTCAGCTTCGAGCGTGAGCAGGCTCTCGGCAACCACATTTACGGTGAGGTTGCCGACGGTGACAGCGCGGGCTGTCGATTGCGTTGCGGCAGTTCGCCTAGTCCGCGTCGCGGGGACCACTGACGCCCGGACTTTGGACGTGGACGGGCCTTCGCCAGAACCCGGGGCGCCATACAGGGCGGTATGGATCGCCACCCCGCCGTGGATGAGTGCTGCACCCCGAACACCAGACCCTGACAAGCGGATGTCCTGGCCTAGGCCCGGCGGGGTGTTCAAGGTAGCGGTCGCCTGTGCCGAGCTCGTAAGGAAGGCGTGTGCCAAACTCGCGGGTTCTGGCACACCGGTCCCAGAAGTTACGGCTTCGAGGGCGTAGCTCCTGACGAGCCTCGGCCAGAACTCTGACAGCGTCTCGGCACGGTCAAAGATGTCCGCTGCTTTGACTTCTCCGCCGAAGATTGCGACGACGCCGACCGCCCCGTCGTTCGGACATGGCAAGTTGATGCGCGTGTCCTCGAGATCAACACGCCTTGCGGTGTACGCATCAGACAGGTCACTGGTGCGGGAGAAGGCTTGAGCAGATGTCAACGACTCACTCACCCTTGCCCAAACCTCGCCCTGATCAGACCGCGGTGCTCCAACCCTGCTGTACGAGGCTCGAACCGAACTCTCCTTGCCCCGGCGAACCGACGGAGGGACGATTTCGCCCGAAGAGAAGTCGACACGGGTCTCGCGCCACCGACCTTGCTCGACGCACGAAACGGGAAGTGTGAAGTCAACTCCCACAGGGATCAGGATTGTGGTGTTCACGACGCGGTTCTGACGCCCTCCCTCAACCTGGTCGCCGTCGATGAGAAGAACTGGCACCGGACCTCGATGCTGGACCGCCAACTCCGGCACCGATCCGCCGTTTAGCTCGGTGACCGTGACATGACGGGAGGCAATTGCGGTTGCCAGGGTCTCGTATGGGACAAGCGCTGCGCTGGTTGTGGGATAGACTGGCACCAGTGTGAGACCGCGATGAGAAAGCGGGTCTCCCACACGTAGACCACTCAACCAATCCGCAAGGATGACTTGCGGTTCAGGTGTGGCACGGTGTACAATGAGCGGGTTAGTTCCTGTGGGCATTGGTTCGCTCCTCCGCAGCTACCCGCTTCATCGCAAGTAGCCATCAACGAGATAGGTAGCGCAACCGCCCCTTTGTGACAGGATCTACTCACATCCCCTGAATCGCTGGGTTACTACCCATCCGATTGCTCCTGACCGGACAATTCCAACCCCCGGCACCGCTCACACAGCCACCTTCCCCAGTGTTGTGAACCCTTGCGACGCCGTCCTCTCCGGGCCAGTCAGTCCGGTCGGAGGTCGGGAAAGGAACCACTGACCCGCATGTATGACTTGACGACCCCCAACCAGTCATCTGGGCCCATGAGTTTCGAGCAGATCCATGACCGGCTTTCCGTCGACTTGATTGATGAAGCCGCTGCGGCAGATTTGCGATCGCGTATCTTGAGATGGGTCATCGACGACCGGATCATGGACCATCTGGTGGTCGGGGGTGAAGACGTCATTAATGAGACCCTTTACCTCGTTCTAACCAAGTTCCGGAATTCGTGGGGACGCGAAACGTTCAGTGGGTTTGTGAGAGGGCACTACATGAATGCTCGGAAGGAAGCATGGCGGAACCCCCAGGAGGTTCCGTATGACCTTCAGATTCATGACCGGTTCGACGATGGTTTGCCGGTCACAGAACAGCATTTGGGTAACTGTCTTGAGACCCTTCGAGTCTCGAACCCAAACCAGCTCCGGGCGATCATAATGCGAGAGGTCAATGGGTGCGATTACCCAACGATTGCGGCTACGCTTGGAATAGCCGAGACCTACGCTCGCAAGTCCGTATCACGCGGGAAGCAGGCACTCCGCGAATGCATTTCGGTGAAAAGAAGCAATGAGCACGAGTGACCCTGCATCCTACATGGGCGGGCCAATAGGTAAACACGAGGTTCGGAGCATCCTTCGTTCACTGGATGATGAACGGATTGCCGATGAAGGCCGTGGCCATTATCCGGGCGCGCCGGAAGTTGGCGAGTTCGCAATCCTTTGGTGGATGAAGGGTGTCCGGACAGCATCGATCGAATTCTCCGAAATCGCCCGTCATCTTCGACTTGATCGTCTCAGTAGAGACCCCGGACCGCGGCTTGGACCCCAGATCGTGAAGTCGACGTGTGCCGAGTGCGCCGACGTTTTGGAAGATATCTTCGCCATGGCACGGCGTGACGGTGTCCAAGCCCATGGTGACTGGGGCCGCGTTTCAGAACCTCTTCATCAGGATGTTTTCCCCTCGATGGGCGCGCAGATGCCGGTTCCACCCGTGATTGCAGCGCCGATGGTCGCGTTCTCTCCTGATCAGTGGCTTGGTGCACCGATGTCATCGTCTCCGATGTTGGATGTGGGAACGCCGGACCGACGGACATTCTGGATTGGTCGGTCACACCTGATCGCGCGCATCGGAAGCATCGTTACCTCTGATGCGGAGGTCCTCGTCAGTTCGGACGACACGACGCTGAGGATGGGCGGCGGCGTATCCGGTGCGATTCGTGCCGAGGCCGACGAAGTTGCGTTGTTTGCAGAAATCGAGAAAGTCCGCCTCGGGCCCGAACCAGAACTCGGCTCGGTCGTGGTGACCGCGGCGCCCGGGTTGCGGGCGCGGTACCTGTTCCACGCAATCACCCTCAACCTTTCTGAAAGGTCTCGTGCACGCGGCTCCCGTTTCCCCCTCAATGACGCGGAGGTGACGGGGCTTATTGTGCGCCGTGGGGTGGCGCGCTCACTTGAACTCCTTGAAACGTTCGGCTGCCGGTCAATCGCCTTCCCGGTGCTTGGCACCGGTGCGGCCCAGATCCCGTATGAGACTGCCATCGCCGAGATGGTTGAAACGCTTTCCTCGTATCTCCTGCATTCTCACGCTTCTCTTACTGTGGAAGTGGTATTACGTAATAGATACCGAGACATCTCTGATCAACAACTATTTCAGATGTTTGTTGATGCGATGGAAGCCCACATCGGCGTGACGGTACAGGCGAAGGGAATAGACTACGAGGTCACGCCGTGGCTGTTCGAGGTGGCGTCCGAGGTTCGGATTGGGGCCGGAAAGGTGGCGTCCGAACCTCGGCGTCGCCAGTCCCTCGTCCGACTGATCTCGGAACTCGATGCGCGCCGTGACACACTTGAACGCGAACAGTTGGGCCTGATTGTGGCGAAGGAACCGATTGATCCCGCACGGCTTGACGCTGTGACTTCACAGTTGCACGCGCTGCGTGATCGTCGGGCAAAGTTTGAACGCGAGTTCCTTGGTCCGCCTAGCAGGCCCGGCCGAGGTGAAGTCTTCCTGAGTTCCACCTACCGTGATCTGCATCGGCAACGTTCGGTTGCCGAGAGCGTGATCGGCAAGGCTGGGATGCGCCTCGTGGACGAGCCTCGGCGAGGCACTGCACCTGTCATACCCCGCGCCATGATGCTCCGTGAGATTGATCGTGCCGATGCATATGTCGGCATCCTCGGTTGGCGCTACGGCACTCGCGATCCGGCGACTGGTTTGGCGTACACCGAACTCGAGTACTCGCATGCCGTTGGCCAGGGCAAGCCAACCCTGATCATGCTCGCCGATGGGGAGGCGTCTTTCTCAGCCGCAGACCTGGATAGCGATGCCGACGCATTTGCCCGGATCCGCGCGTTCCGGGATCGCGTTTCCGAAGCGCATGAAGTCGTGCGGTTCGGCGACGACGCGCAATTTCAGGCCGGTCTTCGGCGCGGTCTTGCAGCATTCGCGCTCTGATCATTGGCTCGGGGCCGGTGGAAGCCGGCCCCGCCCTGTGTGTTGTCCTGGTTACGACGCGGCGCGGGCGCGCGAAAAGGCTTCGATCGCGTCAGCGAGAACCCCAGGGCCGTAGCGCACTGGATCGGTCGCGGGAAGGCCAGTCTCCGCAGTTGCCCGGCCAACTGCCGCCTGTGCGTCTTCCTCGGACATCCCGAAGGTGTTCAATGAAATCGCTATCACCGGTGCAGCCTTCACCGGCGCGGTCACGGCCCGGTGGAGAGCCACAAGATCAGAGAGTGATGGGATTGGAAGCGTATAGCGCCTGATCTGGGTCCGTGAGGATTGATGGCACAGGATTAGCGCATCCGGTGCCGATCCGTGGATCAGTGAGAGGGTCACACCCGAGTACCCTGGATGGACCAACGAACCTTGCCCTTCGACAAGGATGATGTCGCTCGACGTGGACGCTGTCTTCGCAGCCTCCATGACAAGGTCTTCGGATGCTCCGGCGGTGAAGTCGGAGATTACCTCGTCAATCGAGACACCCCATCCAGCAATCATGATCCCCGTCTGGCCAGTGGGTACGAACACGGAAGTACGACCCCGGCGGCGGAGCATCGCATCGATTTCCAATGCGGTCGACATCTTGCCGACGTTGCAATCGCTTCCGACGGTCAGGACGACAGTGGCCGGCAAGGCATGGGCGCGGGTGTCAGCAACCCGGTGGCTGTCGGGTGCGCGTCGTGCGTCCCAGATAGTCACGCCGCACTCGGCCGCGATCGGCGCCAGTTCGTCGTCGTCGTTCAGGAACGCGTGCAACCCGTTGATGACATCTAATCCGGCACGCATTGCCTGAACTATCTGGACTCGCCACGATGCCGGCAGGATGCCTCCCCGGGGAGCTGTTCCAAGAAGCAGTGTGTTGGAAGTGGGAGCGATTGCAAGCGCATCCCCGACCGTCGGAACGATCGGAATGTCCGTTCCAATCCCCACCACGTCAGAGGCGTGCTTCCCGGCGTGCGTCTGGTCGACAACCGCAACTACCCGGTCGATGCCGTAGCGGATCACACCCACTGCGGTCTTTGCCTCAAGGAGGTCGAAGCCTCCATCGGCGAGGACGATGATCTGGCGCTCACCACGCGGACGCATCGAGGAAAGTCCTTTCACCGTTTAGGCGGCGAGGTGCCCTATCCCGGCCGCTACCGCGCGTCTCCGGGGCACCCCATTGCAACGTGATCGTGATCATAGCCGAGTAAATGAGCCAGGCATGGGGCTACCGCTCGGCTTCCAGTGCCGTCGGGTCAAGGTCACCGTCGCCTCAGTGAATGGACGCGGTTCGGGTGCAGGTTTGGCCTGTCCCAGAAGGGTGGTCGGGCGTTGGCGTGGCGGGTACGCTCTCAGTGTCCTGTCGGGAGAATCCCGACGGGAACCCATGGCAAGGAGACCTCACGATGTCCAAGATTGAAGCCAAACTTCACGAGATGGGGATTGAACTTACGACCCCTGCGCCTCGCCCGGCGACCGTTCCGATTGTCTCAGCAGTACGGGTCGGCAACCTTGTGTGGATGTCCGGTCAGACATCCCAGATGACCGGCAAGGTCGGGCGTGATGTCACGGTAGAACAGGGATACGAAGCAGCCAAACAGTGCGCTGTCGGATTGCTTTCCTCATTAAAGGCTGAGATCGGCGACCTCGACAAGGTCAAGCGGATCGTCAAATTGTTGTCAATGGTGAATGCGACTGACACCCTCACGCAACAGCCGCAGGTTGCGCACGGATGTTCCGACGTCTTGGTTGCTCTCTGGGGCGATCATGGGAAGCACGCACGATCAGCGGTTGGATTGGCGAGCCTGCCGGGAGACGCAACGGTTGAAGTCGAGATGATCGTCGAGGTCGAGTAGCGCGTACGGGGACGGCTATCCCGATCCCACGTATCAGGCGGGCTACCTCCGTACAATCTTCGTAACCGGACACAGGTCACCGCAAGCCGATTGTGGCGGCGGGCCAGTGACTCCGGAAGGAGGTGCCCGCCAGTGGCAGTTTTCGTCGCACCGGAGTTGCCCGTCGCTCCTGAAATTGTGCGTGACTACGAGCATGCGTTCCAACGAGACCGCCCGAAATCGCGCGCCCTCTATGAGCGCGCCGGTGAGGTCTTTCCGAGCGGCGTGACGCACGATGCACGCTACCTGTCCCCATTCCCTCTGTACATGCAAGATGCTTCAGGGGCATACAAGTGGGACGTAGACGGCCATAGGTACATCGACTACGCCATTGGACACGGTGCATTGCTATTTGGACACTCGCATCCCGACTTGGTCGAGGCAGTCCAATCGCAGGTGGCAAGGGGAACCCATTTCGGAGCCGCTCATGAGCTGGAGATTGAGTGGGGAGAGTGGGTCAAGCGCCTGATCCCCTCCGCTGAACGGGTCAGGTTCACCGCGTCCGGCACCGAGGCCACGCACATGGCCATACGTCTTGCTCGCAGTTTTACCGGGCGGACCCGCGTGTTGAAATTCGAGGGCCACTTCCACGGTTGGCACGATGCGGTCACGGCGGCGGTTGAGCCTCCATATGATGTGCCGTCCTCAAGTGGGGTTCCCCACGCGGTGCTTGATGAAGTACTCGTCCTCGCACCGGACCTTGAGAAGGTCGAGGCTGCCCTGTCGTCTGGAGAAATCGCAGCCGTTATCGTTGAGCCGACCGGAGCTGCCTGGGGCGCGCTGCCAATTGACCCCGAGTTCCTTCACGGCCTACGTGAAGTGACCCGGGCGACCGGGACGGTGCTCATTTTCGACGAAGTCATCACCGGGTTCCGGTGTTCGCCGGGTGGCGCTCAGGAGGTTTACGGAATAACGCCTGACCTCACCACCCTCGCGAAGATTCTTGCCGGGGGACTGCCAGGAGGCGCCGTCTGCGGCAAGCTCGAACTCATGGACATCATGCGGTTTGGCGAGACCACCGCGTGGAACCGTGGTGGCCGGATCTCCCATCCTGGGACGTACAACGGCAACCCGATTTCCGCCGTCGGCGGAATTGCGGCGCTGAAACTCGCAGCGGATGGTCGTGCGCAGTCGCATGCGAACGCGCTCGCCGAGCAATTGCGGGCAGGCATGAACGAGGTCGGTGCACGCTACGGACTACGTGGCTGCGCGTACGGAACCTTTTCGATGTTCCATATGATCTTCGACCGTACGAGACTTCATGCGGGAGGCGGGCCCGTCTATGCGAAGGGCAAAGACCCCCGCGTGACAAAGCTTCGAAAGGCAATGATCGTCCTGGGCGTTGACCTTTTCAGTAGCGGAGGGATGGTCTCGGCGGTGCACACTGAGGCTGATATCCGCTTCACATTGGAGGCGTTCAGCCATGCGATGGCCGCACTTGATGCGGAAGGAACCTTGCAGTGACACGAACGGTGTCGTCAATTGCCGCCAGGATTGACCTGGCAAAGGGCCCGGGTCAGATCGAGTCGATCCATCTCGCTCCTGCCCGCGGTGCGCCAGCACGGACGGTGGAGACGGCTGTCGTTGAGCAGGACCACGGACTTGTAGGCGATTGGCGGAACCGTCCAGGGTCAAGACGGCAGGTGACGTTGATTGACGGTGGGGCAATCGATCGCGCGGCCGAGACTTTGGAGATCACCATCCCGCCGGGGGCGACGAGGCGTCAAATCGTTGTTCGGGGATTGGCGCTGAACCCACTGGTAGGGAAGCACATCTCAATCGGCGAAGTGGTCATGGAAGTCACGATGCTCTGTGACCCGTGTGACCAGATGGAGACCGCGATCGGTCCGGGCGGTCGCGCCGCCCTCGGTGACGACGGGGGAATCTGTGTGCGCGTCCTCCAGGGTGGTGAGGTGCGGGTTGGAAACGAGGTCCGTGTCCTCATAGATTAGCGATTGATCGATGGGTACTCTCACTAAGTCACCCATCGAACTCAACCCTGCAATCACGTTCGTAGTTATTTCGAATCGGCCCAACAACTGCAAATGCACACTAGTGCGTATGAGCGTGCCCATGCACTTGGTCGCCGTTGAGTTTGTCGATGCCGCACATGCCAGCGGTCACCACCCAGAGACGTTTTGCAGTGGCGAGGTCTCGCCCGGCTGCGCTCGGAGGCACTGGCTTGCTGTCAGCAAAATACAAGCCGGTGACGCCAGCTACCTCGGGTGAAGTAGCCAGGTAGATGGATGTCTGGGCACCGCGCTCCGTAGAGCGTGCGAAAAGACGTGCCACGCGCATCCCAACGGTCATCAACTGGGACTGCGCGCCGCTCATGCCAAAGTTGCTGGCAACAAAGCCAGGGTGAAGTGCGTTCGCCGTCACGCCCGTTCCGGAGAGTTGTCGGGCTAGTTCCACCGTGAACAGGATATTCGCCAGTTTCGATTGGGCATATGCACGCCAACCGCTGTAATTCTGTTCACCTTGCAGGTCGTCGAAGTTGATTCGGGCCATCTGGTGCGCGCCGGATGAGACGCTTACGATTCGCGCCGAACCAGACGCCACAAGCAGCTCGCGAAGTTCGTGTGTGAGGCGGAAGTATCCGAGGTGGTTCAGGGCAAACGTCATCTCGTTCCCGTCACCGCTGACTTGCCGATCGTAGAAGATGCCTCCAGCGTTATTCACGAGGACATTCAGGCGATCATGGCGAGATTTGAACTCGTCAGTAACTCGAACGATTTCAGATTGGACCGCGAGGTCGCCGACTAAGGCGGATACCGACGGATTGCCCGTCTCGGTGATGAGCGAGCGGACGGTCGAGGCGGTTCTGGAGGCATCACGACCGACAATGACGACTGTTGCGCCATTCATCGCGAGCGCGCGCGCTGTCTCGCGCCCGATGCCCCTCGTTCCGCCGGTGACAAGACAAACGTGATTCTTCATCGCACTGTTCATGGCAAAAGCATGACAGAACGCGAGCTTTCAGTGCCGGCCCGCCGCAAACACGCACGTCACACAGTCGGTCTGCCAAGACCTCCTTGGTCGACCGCGACCGCTTCGTCCGCACCTGGCCACGGTGGCATCGTGACGCATAGGAACTTCAGTGGTGCCCCGTCATCCGCTTTGAACTGAAAGGCCCAGCCAACGGGGATTGCTAGGGCGTCGCCAGGCCGAACGCGATCAATCTGGCCACCAGACCCATCGGTCTCCGGAGCACGCCAAATGTCTCCGGTGCCGGAAAGCACGTACCAGCATTCCTCGACTGTCCGATGGCGGACTGGCCGTGAAATCTGACCCGCAGCGAGAGTGACCTCGACGACACTCGAACGGGTCGTGCCTTGGTCGATTCCGAGCAGGAAGCGGATTTCTGAGCCATCCGGTGCGTGCACGTCCGGCAAGGTTGGTGCACCGACCGGTCGGGGTACAGCACCACTGCCGGAATTGCCTAGGGTCGTACCTGCAATTGTCATCTGCTTCTCCGAGACCGCGAGTACCACATTGACGTTGAACGGTAGTGATATGGTTCGGTCCGCGACGGCTTGACGGAACCATCGACTTCAAGGTCGGCCACTTGGGTTCCGGGCGGCAGCCAAAGCCTGACCGAATTGTGATAGGTTTGCGAACCTGAAACAGTGGAGGGTATCGTGACGAACGGCCACCACTTGGATAGCGGCCCTGTTGGACTAGGCTTCCCGATCAATGGCAGATGGCGCAGGTAACCGGCCCCTGAATGGGTCCGCAAATAGTCAGGCGCGAGGCGGCGATGCCTTGGTACCCGCCCAAGGTGGCGGCGCGCCTCTTTCTTTCGCCAACTTGCAGAAGATAGCGTTAGCAGAACTCGCGCTGCGCAGCCCGAAGGGATTTGTCGGCGGCGGTGGTCCGGTCCTCACGACTGGTGACGCCCAGCCTAGGCCGTTTGTGGAAGTCGCGTTGCTATTCGGGCAAGCCGTAGGCGGTGGTCGTCCGATCCAGCGGGCACTCGTGAATCTTCAGGCGCAAGGCCGAGATCACAACTGTGACGCGGTTGTGTCAGTTGAGTTGCTGGAATATCAAGTGAAGGTTGGCACGGTCATCGTTGCGTACGGGACCGGCATCAAGTACCTGGACCTGCCTGTTCCAGCGGCGCAGTAGGCACGGAGCCCGGGGGCCGAACACCCACAAGGATGCTCGGCCCGGTTGTAGGTCCGCGGTGCGGGGTCTGATCAGTTACCTTGCCGATGGCCAGCGACCCGATGCCACGAGGTCTTCAAGCATCCCGCTCGCCATGAGTTGGGCTTCGACTTCGGCTGGTTCGCGTCGGCGAGTTGGCCAGTCTTGAGCATCGGCAACCGAGAAGAGTGTCCATGCCGCAACCATTGACGCCGACTGGAGACCCTTTGGGTTTGCCTTGTCGAACGTGTCAGCGGTGGTGTGTCCCCATCCACGTCCAACCAGGCCCATGAGCGATGCCGCCGTTTCCGTAGTGCCCACATTTGCAGAAGGCACTCCGGCCATCGCGAATGGGAAGTGATCTGAGGAAGATGTGAATCGGTCGTGGATCTCCATCCGGTAATCGAGGGTGCCAGCGAGTGACTGGAACCACGGAACGAGCTCCGGGATCCCGGACACGATGACCGACTCGCTTCCCGCCTGGCCTCGCCCTGTCGTGTCAAGATTCAGCATGAACCGAACCTGTCCGAGGGTCTCCCGATGGTGTGCGATGTATTCGTACGATCCAAGCAAGCCGATTTCCTCGGCGCCGAACAGGACGAACCGGATGGTCCTTGAAAAGCCACGGCCTCGTTCGCGTGCAATTGACGCCAGGATGCGCGCCGCCTCGGCGATGACCACCACCCCTGCTCCATTGTCGAGGGCGCCCGGGGCGATGTCGTGGCTATCCAGGTGGCCTCCGGCAATGACGATTTCGTCACGGAATGGGCTGTCCGGATCGGCTGGGAGTTCGGCAACGACATTCGATGACATCGCTGGAGGGAAGTCGGCTTGTGTCTCTATCCGCAATCGGACAGGTCCTCTGTCCAGAAGTCGCAACAGGAAGGCGCCGTTCTCAAATCCGAGACTGAGACCGGGGATCGGCGCCTGGCTCACCCCTCCGCCTTCCAGCCCCCCAGTGACCGGCATGTCGCCAGGATTTTGGTTGACGTAAAGGAACGCCGCGGCTCCTGCTTCTACGGCACGCATGTATTTGTCGCGCCGATGGCTTGAGGGCCGTCCGTTGCGACCCGCGGTCTCGGCTGCACTGAGGACAATTTTCCCCTTCAGTGCGCCGGCCGTAGCGCCAGCCGAGGCATATCCATCAACTTCGCCATCGCCAACCGAAACGAGTTCGGCCTCGAGGGTTCCAGCGGGACAGTACGGTAGTGCAAGGGATCGTACTTCTGCGCCGAACGGCTCAAGAACCGAGATACGTTCGGTCCCTCGCACCCAACCGAGGTAATTGAACGGCTCAAGGTGCACGTTTGAAAGCCCGGCATCGCGGAAGCGGTCGGCCATGAACGATGCTGCTGCCTTTTCACCGTCACTTCCCGCAAAGCGGTGCCCGAAACGGTCGCACAGGTCGCGCAACGTTTCGTACGCCTGCTCTGAGGTCCATGCCTCGCCAGCGATGGCCTTGGCGGTCGCGATGTGCGTGCTTCGAGAAGTTGTTTGAACCATTCTTTGTGTCTCTTTTCCCGTTGGGGTGAAAATATCGGATCCGATATCAATGGAATAGCCGACCTGAAGCTTCGTTCTACTGCTCTACACGGTGGTAATAGGGTGTCGGTACCATGCCATTTGTAAGACGCGTGCCAGACCTGAATCATGCGCGCCGATGGCGTGAGGGTACCCAGATGATCTCACCAAACTACCCGGCAGACGACCGCCGCGAGATATTCGGTTGGACACTGTATGACTGGGCCAACTCTGGGTTCGTGACGACTGTTTCGACAGTTCTGATTGGCCCTTACCTCACCGCTCTCGCCCAGAGTGCGGTGGGTGAGAACGGAGTGATAGCGAGTCTTGGACTGTTTGGAACGATCACTGCGAAGTCATTCTTTCCGCAGTGCGTGTCTATCTCCGTGTTCTTGCAGCTGTTTTTCCTGCCGGTGCTGGGTGGGATTGCCGATAACACCAACCTGAAGCGCCGCCTACTTGGCGTGTTCTGCGGGTTCGGTTCGATTGCGACCGTTTCCCTTTACTTTGTGGAGGGCGAGCGTTTCCTGATTGGCGGGCTCGTTTACATCATTGCGAACATTTGTCTGGGCGCTTCGGTCGTTCTCTACAACGCATTCTTGAACGAAATCGCAAGCCCAGCCCGGCGCGATGCGGCTTCCAGCAAGGGCTACGCCTTGGGGTACGTTGGTGGGGGCATCCTACTCGCGACGAACTTGGCTCTCATCTCGTTTGCGGGGAGCATCGGGCTCTCCAAGGGAGAGGCTGTTCGGCTTTCGCTCATGTCCGCCGGTCTTTGGTGGGGAGGCTGGGGGTTGTTCAGCCTTAGTTTTCTTCGAGTAAGGCCGCCGTCCAGAGTTCTGGCACCGGGGAGTAACTGGATATCCATAGGTTTCTCGGAAATTGCCTTTGCGGTGACCCAGCTTCGACGCCTGCCACATACCGCCCGGTACTTGCTTGCGTACACCCTCTACAACGACGGCATCCAGACGGTGATCGGTTTGTCGTCGGTCTTTCTGGCGCAGGAACTCTTTTCGCCCGCTCAGCGTGCTGCGGGTGACGACACTTCTTTCCTAACGGGACTGATCCTGATGGTTCAGTTTGTTGCTTTTTTCGGTGCGACCGGGTTCGAACCCCTTGCCCGCCGCATTGGTGCGCGAGATGCCGTCCTCGCCAGCCTCGTAGTCTGGTGCGGCATCGTTGTGTACGCCTATGCCTTCCTGAACACCACCACCCAGGCGCTTGGCATGGGTGCAACGATCGCCGTGGTACTCGGTGGGTCCCAGGCACTTTCGCGGTCACTGTTTTCGAGGTTGATCCCGCCTGGTCAGGAGGCGACCTACTTCGGGGTCTACGAGATCAGCGAGAGAGGGACCTCGTGGATCGGGCCACAGATATTCGCCGTGGTCGTCGCGACAACCGGTTCGTACCGTGACGCGATCCTTTCGCTGATGGCACTTTTCGTCACTGGGACAATTGTGCTCTGCCTAACCGACATGCGTCGGGCGGAGGCGGACGTCGAGGCCCTGGCAGCATCTATGGGCACCGGGTAGATGGGTCTACGCTCACGCTATTATCTCGATACTTCCTACGATTTACGTAGCATTGAAAAACGAGGACCACGAACGTGACCCCTGGGAACCGATCAAACAGCGAAACCACCGGTAGTCGATCCCTTCGAGGGGTGTATCCAGCGGCGAACACCCTGGAAGGGGCCGGCGTACCGATCAAGCGAGCGTTGCCGACCCGTGATGGCCGGTATGACCCGGTTGATCCGTTTCTGCTTCTCGATGACGTCGAACTTCAAGCGACTGGCGGACCGTCGTTTCCGCCGCATCCGCATCGTGGATTCGAGATCATCACCTACCTACTGTCAGGTGGAATGACCCATGAGGACAGCGAGGGGCACCGTGCGACGGTCGGGCCTCTCGGACTGCAACACATTCTTACCGGAAGCGGGATGTGGCATGGAGAGGAGCACGACCACTCCCAAGGCACGATGCGGGGCCTCCAGATGTGGATCAACCTTGCACGCACAGAGAAGTCACGTGAACCTGCGTATACCGCGGTGAATGGCCCGGATGTTCCGGTTGAGCGAGTTGGCCACGCGATGATCCGCAAGTTGGCGGGTGAGGGCGGTGCTGTCTCGCTTGTCACCCCTGCAATCTATTACGACATCACCATCGACCCCTCAGCAACCGAGAACTTTCCCATTGCAGACGGGTGGCAGGGATTCGTCTATGTTCTTTCCGGTCTGGGTTCGTTTGGAAACCCGGCCGAAACCGTAGGCGATGGTGAAATCGGAATACTCGGACCAACGGGCGGCCTCACCGTCATTGCCGGCACGTCAGGTGTGCGGTTCATGCTTGGCGCTGGCCAACCGCTTCGGGAACCGATCCGGTGGCGCGGTCCGTACGTCGACTGACCCGGTCAGCCCTGCGTCTGTACGGGAGTGTTGTGTGAAAAGGTGAGTGCCCCAGACGTTATTTGACGTCCGGGGCGCCTGCCTTCATGTGTTTTGAAGGCTATTGCTCACCGAGTTGAGTGAGCAGACCGTAAGTGTTCGACGGATCGATGTTCAGGATCCGCCATCCAGCCGCGGTGTCGATTGGCCCGTTGGCAGTGGCAGCGCCAAGTTGCAGGCCGCACGCGAGCGCCGGTGCAACTGCCTCGGTCAAATGCCCGGCAGTGGTGTATGCAATGTGGTGCAATGCGCCGTTCGGGTTGGCGCGCAGGAAGTCTGCGAATGGACCGGTCTCCGTGATCGGCTTGATGAGCTCGATGCCGTTCGATCCGTCGCCGAGCCGGAAGACGGCCACCTCAAAGTTGAAACCTGGACCAGCATCCCCGCGTCGGTCCAGGACAAGCCCCAACGTGTCCCGGTAGAAAGCAATCGCCGCATCAAGGTCGGGGACCACATACCCCACATGGTGAAGTCCGGTTAACATTTCTGACCACTCCTGTCCAATTGCAAAGTGCCTTGAAGCGTAGGGTAATTGAACCTCATTGCTTGACGTCCAGAGGAGACCATGGGGTCAGTGCTGGCTTTGCGCGGGCGGCAGTATAGCCGTATCCAAATCGGTTGAGAGTGGGTTACGTTCTCGGGAACCTCCTGACGACGCTATACTGCCCGTCGTGAGTGCAGCGTCTCCCGACGTTCCCGAAGCCGTATCCGGCGGGATGATCGACCGCATACCTGCGACGGAATTGCCAGTGGCCGGCGCCCGTCGGGGTGTGGCGCTCGCTTCCCGAGGTGCATCTGCGAGGCTACTTGGCAGGTTTGTCTTGGGCACGGTTGGCTTGGCAGTTTTTTCGGGTTTGGTTGGTTGCAATCCGCTGACGGATGGGCCTTCCCCTTTCCCAACCGCAACGGTCAGGCCGACTGCAACACCGAACCGTGCCTACTCGACGGTGCGTGTCGGAACCATCATTGACGCCGTCAAGACCCTTGGTCGGGTCGTCGCTGCCCAGGAAGCTGATCTCAATTTCCGGAATACTGGTCGCATACGCGACGTGTTTGTGCAGCCGGGAGATCTGGTGACTGCGGGCCAGGTTCTCGCCGAACTCGACCAGCGTGATCTGCCGTGGCAGCTTTCCCGCGCACGCCTCGGAGTTCGGCGAGA
>Ga0194061_1000938_pt1 | contig 17619 bp, 15 predicted proteins | sample SepL2221m_MetaG_FD_163423 | JGI IMG/M metagenome (GOLD analysis project Ga0194061, IMG submission 163423) | Anoxic zone freshwater microbial communities from boreal shield lake in IISD Experimental Lakes Area, Ontario, Canada - Sep2016-L224-21m | ecosystem: Environmental > Aquatic > Freshwater >... | reverse complement strand
GTTTCACGCCTCTTGGCTGGTGCGGCCCTGCTGGTTGCAGTGGCTCTGCCGGTCTGGTCGGAATCTAAGAATGGTCCCAGCCTACCCGCAGCCGGGCAGACGTTCAATTTTGAAGAGGGCACCTATCGCTTCGTCAATAACGATGCGGAGTTCCGCGACCCCACCGATGCCAAATGGCCGAATTTCTTTTATGGCAAGGGCACCGGCGGCCAGGTGGTATATCAGGACGGCGTGCTCAAGGGGCAGGTTACGATGACCTTCTCCAACGCCACCCAGCCCAATGGCGACCAATCACGCCGCGTACTGGGCGAGTTATCCCAGAATGAAAAATATCCCACCGTCACCATCAATATTAAAAGCATGGGGGAACTGGGCAACAAAGAGGTTCCAGTGTTGGATAAAAAGGGCACCCCCACCGGCAAGACCCGCAGCGAGTCGGTCTATACTCCCGATGTGGAACTGAAAATCGGCGATAAGGTGGTCAAAATCAACGCCACCATCAAAGCCCATTTCACGACCGAAAAAAACAGTGACAAAGTTGACCGTCTGACGCTGGAAGTTAAAGCCGCCATCAAGGCCAAGGATTTGGGGCTCAAAGCCCTACCCGCCGAACAGGAAGTGGTGATGACGGCCTGGCTCAACGGCGGTCCGGCATCCGCACCGCCGAAAAAGAAAAAGTAATCCCTAAAGACGATTATTCGACACAACCCCCACGTGGCCAACCAAACCGGTTGGCCACGTTTTTTATTTTCACGCAGGTGACAAGACTATACTTTTGGTGTATATCTTGACAGGGAAACGCGCAGATTCTTTTGGATGGTTGAGTGCTCAGGAGGAACAACGATGAATACGATTACCACCCCCATGGATGCCCTGACGGCGATTAAGAACCGCATCAGTTGCCGGGACTACAGCGAACAAACCGTGCCGGTGACGCTCATCGAGCAGATTATTGATGCCGGCCGTATGGCCGCCACCGCGCGCGATGAACAGCCGTGGGAGTTTGTGATTTTCTCGGATGAAATGCTGCGTCGGCAGATTGCCAGCATGACCGAGAACGGCGCGTTTATCGCCCATGCCCCGATTTGCATTGCGGTATTTTGTATGGAAACCAAGTACTACGTGGAAGACGGCTCTGCCGCGACGCAAAACATGCTGATCGCCGCCACAGCGCTGGGAGTGAGTTCGTGCTGGATCGCCGGGGATAAGAAACCCTACGCCAGCCAAATCGCCGCACTGCTGTCGGTGCCGCCCACCTATAAATTAGTCTCCATGGTCACCCTCGGCTACGCAAAGACGGAAAAGCCCCGCGCCCGCAAACGGGCCTTGGATGAAGTGATCCACTGGAACCGATTCTAAGCCAAAATCCCCGGCACTCCGCCTGTAACCAGCTCCCAAAAAGCGTATAATCCCCGCTTTCGTTTGCCCTAATAGGCGCTACCCAAGCGAGGATCATTCATGGCCGTATATCGCGTTGAAGTTTTTGCCAATCGTCCCGAAGATGACCCCACTTCCGGCAGTCTTAAACACGAGTTACACGAGTTGGGTTTCAAGCAGGTCCAGGGCGTGGATGCCGCGCGGGTGTTTTTGCTGCAAGGCGATGCGGCCATCCTGACCCCCGCCGCCGTGGCGCGGATTGCCCAGGAAGTTTTGATTGATCCCGTGGTCGAAAGTTACACTGTGGGCACCAAGCCCGGCAGCGGCCACCTGATTGACGTCCACCTCAAACCCGGCGTGATGGACCCCGTGGCGGGTAGCTGCGAAATTGCCATCAGCGATTTGCTGGGCCTCGATGAGCACAGCCCCAAGATCGAAGTCCGCACCGGCCGGCGTGTGCGCTTGCTGGGCGATTTGACGGCCGAAGATTTACAGAGCATCTGCAAACGTCTGCTGGTCAACGACAGCATCGAAGCGGGCTATCTGACGGCCTACGTGCCCGATCATTTCCCCGTGGGCAAGGCGTATGAATACAAGCAGGTCATCGTCGCCATCCGCAACCTCGATGATGCGGGGTTGCTGGAACTGTCGCGGCGCGGGCATCTGTTCCTCGACCTGGCCGAGATGAAGGCCGTGCAGGATTATTTCCGCAGTCAGAACCGCGATCCCGTGGATGTGGAATTGGAAACCCTTGCCCAGACCTGGAGCGAGCACTGCGTGCACAAGACACTCAAGGCCACAGTCTCGTTCACGATTGCCGGGCAGAATGACGACCAGCCGGAAGTGATCCGTAATCTGGTCAAGTCCACGATTTTCAAGGCCACGCAGGACCTGAACAAACCGTGGTGTCTGAGCGTGTTCAAAGACAACGCGGGCGTGATCGCCTTTGATGCGGACAACGCCGTGTGTATGAAGGTGGAAACCCACAACCGTCCCTCGGCCATTGAGCCCTACGGCGGCGCGGCGACGGGGATTGGCGGCGTGATCCGCGATGTCATCGGCACCGGCCTGGGGGCCAAGCCGGTGGCGAATACCGATATTTTCTGCTTTGCCGATCCCACCACCCCGGCGGCGGAATTGCCCGCGGGTGTGATCCACCCCCGCCGCATCGCCCAGCGTGTGGTCGCGGGCGTGCGCGATTATGGCAACCGCATGGGTATCCCCACGGTCAATGGCGCGGTCTATTTTGACGCCCGCTATGTGGGTAATCCGCTGGTCTTCTGCGGCACGGTGGGCGTGATGCCCAACCAGTTCGCCCAGAAGGGCAGCCCGAAAACCGGCGACTGCATTGTGGTCATGGGTGGCCGCACCGGCCGCGATGGCATTCATGGCGCCACGTTCAGTTCGGATGTTATCACCGACACGCACGCGGATGAATTCAGCCATGCCGTACAAATCGGCAACGCCATTACCGAAAAACGCACACTGGATGTGATCCTGCAGGCCCGCGATCAGGCCGATGGCCCGTTGTTCAACGCCATCACCGACTGCGGCGCGGGCGGGTTGTCCAGTGCCATCGGCGAAATGGGCGAAAAGTCCGGCGCTACGGTACATCTGGATCGTGTGCCCTTGAAATATGATGGCCTGTCGTATGCGGAAATCTGGATTTCCGAAGCGCAGGAACGCATGGTGCTGGCGGTACCGCCGGAGAAGTTGGCGCGGCTGCTAGAGTTGTCGGCCAGTGAAGATGTGGAAGCCACCAATATCGGTACGTTTGACGGCACGGGCAATCTGACCTTGTTCTATCATGAACATCAGGTCGGCAAGATGGCCATGGCGTTTATTCACGATGGCATCCCGCAGCCGGTGCGGCAGGCCCGTTATACCCCGCCACAGGTGCAGGAACCGGTGTTGCCGGTGCCGACGGATTACGCGCACGTGATTCACCAACTGTTGGCCCGGCCCACGCTGGCCAGCAAGCATTGGATTATCCGGCAATACGACCACGAAGTTCAGGGCGGCACTTTGATCAAGCCGCTGGTCGGCCCCGGCCAGAACGCCCCCGGCGATGGCGCGGTGGTGCGGCCCGTGCCCGGCAGCACGCAGGCCGTGGCGCTGGCGGTGGGTTGCCAATTCCCGTTTGCCGACATTGACCCCTATCAGGGCGCGCTTAATGGCATGGATGAAGCCCTGCGCAACATCGTGTGCGTGGGTGGCGATCCGAAATATACCGCCGTGCTGGATAACTTCTGCTGGCCCAAGTGCAGCGATCCCCAGCATCTGGGCGCGCTGGTGTTGGCGTGCAAGGCCTGTTATGACGGGGCCATGGCGTATGGCGTGCCGTTCATCTCGGGCAAAGACTCCCTCAGTAATGAATTCATCACCAGCAGCGGCCAGCGGATTTGCATCCCCTACACGCTGCTGATTTCGGCGATCAGCGTCATGGCCAAGGCGCCGCGGGCACTGACCTCGGACGCCAAGCAGGCCGGAAATTATCTGGTGCTGGTCGGTCAGACCAAACGCGAACTGGGCGGCAGCCAATACTATGCCCTGAATGGTCATGTCGGCAGCAGCGTCCCGCAGGTGGACCTGAAACAGGCCCCGCGTGTGTTGCAGGCCGTGGCCGATGTGATTGCCAGCGGGCTGGCCGTCAGTGCCCATGATTGCAGCGAAGGCGGTCTGGGTGTGGCGCTGGCGGAAATGTGCTTTGGCGGTGGTTTGGGCGCTACGGTGGATCTCGCCGGGGTCAGCGCCAGTGCCGACGCCAAACAGGACGCGATTCTGCTCTTCGCCGAATCCGCCACCCGCATCATTCTGGAAGTCCCCCGCGACCAGTTGGGCACCGTGCTCAAACAGTTGCAGGGCATCCCGGTGGGCGTCGTGGGCGAATTGACCACCGAACCCAATCTCAAGGTACGTTCGATCCAGGCCGGTTGGCTGATGAACGAGCCGGTAGCCAAGTTCCAAAAGAGCTGGCTGGGCACATTGGATTGGTAAGTCGCTCAAGCCCCTTGCAAAACAGAACCAGCCCGCGCCATGGCGCGGGCTGGTTTTTTAGTAATCAGATAACGAGCCGGTCAGCTTAGCTGGCCAGCGCGTCGTTGAGGGCTTTTTGGAATTCCGGCTTGCCGCGCAGACCCACAAAATTTTTGATCGGCTGGCCGTTCTTGAACAGGATCACCGTGGGCAGGGCCTGAATGCCCAGCTTGCTGGCGGCTTCGCGGTTCTGGTCGGTGTCCATCTTGCATACCTTGGCCCGGCCCTTGAACTCTTCGGCCAGATCATCAATTACCGGCGCCAGCATGCGGCAGGGGCCACACCAGGTCGCCCAGAAATCCACCAGAACCGGCGTGGTGGCGCTGGTTACTTCGGTGGCGAAAGTGGCATCCGTCAGTTGAATCACATTGGCGCTGGCCATAATCAAACTCCTAGCTGCTATAAAACGTTTCCAAATCCGAGTACGCGGTCAAAACGCGTCCACTCGCTATGCAATGGTAGAGTTACCCGCACGCGGTGTCAAACCGTAATCTCCGCGAGCATTTCAATCTCCACCAATGCGTTCAACGGCAGGGCATTCACCCCCACCGCCGCCCGGGCATGGCGACCCTTGTCGCCAAAAATTTGCACCAGCAGATCGCTGGCGCCATTGGCAATGGCGGGTTGCTGGTCAAAGGTATCCACACACTGCACAAAGATGCCCAAGCGCACAATTCGCTGCACCCGGTCCAGATTGCCCCCGCAGGCGTCCTGCAGCACGGCCAGGGCATTGATGACCGCCAGTCGGGCCGCCTGCTGGCCCAATTCGATATCGGCCCGGCTGATGACCTTGCCGGTGAAAGCCACCTGGCCGCTGCGACTGGGCAGTTGGCCGCTGATCACCACCAGATTGCCGGTCTGAACATAGGGAACATAGCTGGCCACCGGCTTGGGGGCCGGGGGGAGAACCAAGCCTAACTGGCTGAGTACCTGATTAATCGTGGCCATAACTCACCTCGCTCAGAGTGGGGATAAGACTTCGTAAAAGTTTGCCCCGAAACCGGGGCAAAGGCAAGCCTAATCCGGGAATTTTCACCTCGGGATGAAAATCGCGTTCCGGGCGGGAGGGTATTTGCCCGGCAAATGCAGACCTCCTAGTATTGAGGTAGGTATTCAGTGTACTATTGGAGTTTGCGCCCATGCGGCGTGTCGTTATTCCTCAACCCGCGCGGGAACGCCTAAGTCTGTATCTGCGTTTTTTGGAAGACTCCGGGGCGCGGGGACTGCTGCGCACCAGCAGCCGACAGTTAGGCGCGGCGCTGCAACTAACCGATGCCCAAGTACGCAAAGACTTGGCCATGCTGGGCCAGTTCGGCCAGGCCGGGGTGGGCTATGAGGTGCAGGCGTTAATCCAACATTTACGCCAAGTCTTGGACTCGGAGCGGACCAAAGGGGTGATTCTGGTCGGGGCAGGTAATCTGGGCCGGGCGTTATTGGCCCACCGGGGCTTTGCCCGTAAAGGTTTTGTCTGGACAGCCGTGGTGGATGCGGACCCCGATAAGATTGGCAAGCGGTTGGGGGGATTGATTATCGAAGCACTCGATACGCTGGATGCGATCCATACCCGTACTGGGGCGGAGTTTGCGGTGATCGCCGTACCCGCATCGGCCGCCCAGGAAGTGGCGAATCGCCTGACTACGGCGGGGATTAAAGCCCTGATGAATTTTGCCCCGGTGACGTTGCACGTTCCGCCGGGGGTGAATATTCAAGCGGTGGATTTGGCCGTGGAATTGGAGCAGTTGGCGTTCCGCGCGCGGCTAAGCGCTCTGGCGCGTCATCCCCCCCTCCGCAAACGAACCCCAAAAACCGTCGGTTAGCCCAGAAAATATTCCGGGGCCACATCCTGCACGGAGGGTGTGGAGAAGACCATTTTGTCTTCCACATCCAAGGCGCGCAGATCAGTTCGGGCCGGGAGCGCAGGCTCGGGTTCAGGGGTGGTGGCAACCGCAACCGGGTCATCCAAGCACCATGGGGTGATGAAACGGTCACCCAGACAGCGGGCCAGATTAACCACGGCCGTAAGTTCATCCGCCGGGGTGTCAGAGGGCATTGTGATATCTCTAGGTACGACAAGCATATTTTTTTCCTCCCATACGTAGGTCTGAGTTTGAGTATAACAACGGGCCGGGTTGATACCAGCAAAATCGGCGGATTTAAAGATTATTAATCCGGGGCTTTTGGGCTTGGGTTTTGTACGCTTAAACGTTAGTATGTCTATATCTTTACAGGGAGCTTTTCTGATGGGTATTTGGGACAAACTACGCGGCGAGTTGATTGACATCGTCCAATGGACGGAACCCAGCCAGAACGAAATTTTGGCGTATCGTTTCCCCCGTTTGAACAATGAAATCAAATACGGGGCCAAGCTGGTGGTGCGTGAGGGCCAAAATGCCGTCTTTATCAATGAAGGCAAACTGGCCGATGTATTCGGCCCGGGCACCTATACCCTGACCACGCAAAATCTGCCGATTCTCGCCACCCTGCTGGGGTGGAAGTATGGCTTTGAGAGCCCCTTCAAGGCGGAAGTTTATTTCATCGCCATGCGTTCGTGGACGGACCAGAAATGGGGCACGCAGAATCCCATCATGATCCGTTGCCCGGAGTTTGGCCCGGTGCGGGTGCGGGCGTTTGGGACCTATGCGTTCCATGTCAGCGATCCGGCCGCGTTTGTGCGCCAGTTGGTCGCCACCGATCCGAGTTTTGAAACCTACGAGATTTCCGCCCAACTGCGGAATACCGTGGTATCGCGCTTTACCGATGCGTTGGGCAAAGCCGGCCTGCCGATTTTGGACCTCGCGGGCAATTACGAAAAAATTGGCCAGGTGGCGTTGGACAAGATCAAACCTGATCTGGCGCAGATGGGGCTGGAACTCAAGCTGTTCTACGTGGAAAATATTTCCCTGCCGCCCGAAGTCGAGCAGGCACTGGACACCAAGTCCAAGATGAGCGTGCTGGGTGATATGGGACGTTTCACGCAATACCAAACCGCCACGGCAATCCCCGAAGCGGCCAAGAACCCCGGCGGGCTAGCTGGCGCGGCCGCAGGTCTGGGTGCGGGTGTGGTCATCGGCCAGCATATGGCCGGTGCGATGGTGGCCTCCGGCGTAGCGGGCGCTGCCCCGACCGTCGGTGCCGTACCACCCCCGATTAGCTCGGTGGTCAGCATTTATGTCGCGGTGGGTCAAACCAAGACCGGCCCTTATGATGTGGCCGCATTGGGGCAACAAGTAGCCACCGGCCGACTGACCCGTGATACGCTGGTCTGGCGGCAAGGTCTGGCCACGTGGATCAAAGCGGAACAGTTGCCCGAGTTGAACACGCTCTGGGGCAGTGTACCGCCGCCTTTACCCCCCACGCCGTAAACGGCAATATTTTCGCCCAATAAAACCAAATGGCCGTGCCCTGAATCAGGTGCACGGCCGTTTTGTTGGCTAGCTGCGAAAACTGGAATCAGTCATTGTGCTGTAACTTCAATTGCCGCAGTTGATGCTCAATCTGCCGGAGCACATCGGGCATGGCGGCGGATTGGGTTTGGGCATTCACAGGCCAACTGATCAGGGCGGCGGTGTCTTTATGGGCTTGAATGCGCTGGCAGCCGGCCACGACGGTGGAGTGGTTCTTCCCGCCCAGCACACCGGCGATTTCCGCATAACTCATCCGCGTATGGGCGCGAGCCAAAAACATCGCGATGGAACGGGCCATCGAAACATGCCGACGCCGATCCGCATGGGTTAGACTGCCCACGGTCAAAGCAAAGTATTGGGCCACTTCCTGCATAATCTCGGGCAGGGTCAGCACGGCCGTAGTGGCGGTCTGCTGATGCAGCAGGCGACGCATGAGCTGAGGATTGCCGTGGTGCATTTCCATCCCCGCCAACGCCCGCAACCACAGGCCTTCGAGTTCACGAATCGAACCGTTGCAGTTCTGGGCGATCTGGGCCATGACGGTATCACGCACCGTAACGCCCTGCCGGCAGGCCTTGCGGCGCAGGATTTCCAGCCGCGTGGCGACATCGGGGCTGTCCAGCCGCACAACCATACCCGCCGAGAAACGGCTGGTCAGGGCCGGGGCCATGCTGGCCAGATCGGTGGGTGCCACATCACTGGCCAGCACCAACTGCTGGCCCGACAGGGTCATGTGATTGAGCGTGTGCAGCAGTTCATTCTGCGTGGATTTTTTGTTGGCCAGAAATTGTACATCGTCCACAATCAGCAGGTCTGCTTGGCGCAACCGCCGGCGGAAAGCCTCGGTTCCGTGCGAACGGATCGCTTCGATATAGTCGTTGGTAAACTGTTCCGCCGTCAGATAGGCCACGCGTTTCTGCGGATGGCGCAGCTGAAATTGCCGGCACATGGCCACCAACAAATGCGTCTTACCCAGTCCGCTGGCGCCATGCAGGAAGAAGGGATTGAACTGGACGCCGGGCTGCTGGATCACCGCCATGGCCGCGTGATAGGCCATCTGGTTGCACGGACCGATGACAAATTCCTCAAAATTGTAACGTTCGCCCATGGGCAGGTTGTAAGCGTGCTTATCCACCACCTTCGTGCGCGGCACGGCGACCGGGGCAGGTACGGACGCCGGGACGGCACGCGGGGCAGCTACCCGCAGCGCGGGGTCCACCGTGACCGTCAGTGCGGGGACGCACTTCAGGACCCCGGCGGCAACCTGCTGGAACAGCGCGGCCTGCTGATTTTGCAGCATCTTGGCCGTGAATTCGTTGGCGGTGGCAATCTGAATCTGGTCGGGCGCGGTGAGGGTGATCTGGATGCGGGATTCAAACCAGAGCGCGTAACGATGTTCGCCCAGCGCCTGGCGAAAAGCCGCGATGATTTCCGTGGTGAGTTCGGCGGCGTTTGCGGACGGCAGTCCGGCAACGGGCAGCGTCGAAGCATGGTGCAAACTGGCAACAGCTGACATGGATGCGGTCTCCGGCCCCAACACAGGGGCCAAGCAGGACTCGTGAATCAAGCGATACACAATCCATCCTGGAGTACTGCCACCGCCCGTCCTGGGCAGTTGTCGCATCCCCGAGCCATACCCGTCAGATTCACGGCGGTGCGCAAGCACACCCCCACTGACCGGCACGTTCAAGGGAAGCCATCCATGCTTCGGGTCTGGGTTCCAACCGTTTCGGCGCCGCACACGTTCGACCAAAGTTACCTCTGGTCAGACATGGACGGCGGCAATTCCGTTCCCAACACAAACCATCAAAACCATTCCGCACACGCCCGCACCGGGACTAAATCCTGAACTCAATTTCACCGCGGGCACAGGCGTGGACGGGAGTTTCATCCGTGACGCAACAGGGACTATTTATACCCTATCCCAAGCCCAGAGCAATCGTAATTTTCGGGGTAGTTTTCCACAGTGCCGCAATGGTTTGTCGGGGCACTACTTAGGAACAATTATTTTCCTGCGTACACCAGTTATACACAGGGGTCGCAGGTCTGTGGATAATCGGTGCCGAGGTGGGAAAATATTTACTTGACATACACCTTAGGCCCATGAATAAAGGCTGGGATTGTGTTTATTAGATTTAATTTACGGGCGTGAGCAATGGCTCGGTCGCGCCAAAGATGTAGTCCAAATGGACCTGCCATTCGGGGAGCAACTGCGGATAGTCCGTACGGTAGTGCACGCCGCGGGTTTCCGCCCGGGCCAACGCCCCCGAGGTCATCAGCCAGGCTATTTCCAGCATATTCTGGACTTCCCAGCCGGCGGGCGTATCCAAGGTTTTGTCCAGCACGTAACGCGCCCAGAAACCGATGATTTCCAGCGACTCGGCCAGGCGTTCACCGCAGCGTTCGATCCCAGCGTTGCGCCACATCAGCGACCGCAGGGAACTGCGTACATCCGCCAGATCAAGCTCGGTACGTGGACTGGCGCTGACCGTAGTGGTGAAACGCGGGACTTTGATTTCGGTATTGTCGCTGGCCACCTGTTGGCCGGCCATCATCCCGGCCCGGGCGCCGAAAACCAGCGCTTCGATGAGCGAATTGGACCCCAGCCGGTTGGCCCCGTGCAGACCGGTATAGGCCACCTCGCCCACAGCCAGAAGATTGTTCACCCCGGTCCGGCCATACAGGTCCGTCTTCATGCCCCCAACCATATAGTGGCAACTGGGATGGACGGGGATGGGTTTGCGGCTGGGATTGATGCCAAAACTCATGCACATTTGGAAAATGCCCGGGAAACGTTCCTGAAAGGCCGCTTCGGTCAAGTGCCGGGCATCAAGATAAACATGCGTGATCTGAGTCTTGGCCATCTGCGCCAGAATCGCCCGCGAAACCACATCCCGGGGGGCAAGTTCCGCATCGGGGTGATAATCCGGCATAAAGCGGTAACCGGAGCGGTCAATCAGCCGGGCACCTTCGCCCCGCACCGCTTCGCTGATCAAGGCCCGGGTGGCCCCGGCGATATAGAGCGTAGTGGGATGAAACTGCACAAGCTCGGGCCCCCGGAAGGTAGCCCCGGCGCGATACGCCATAGCCTGACCATCGGCGGTGGCAATCGCCGGATTAGTGGTTTCGCGGAACAACATTCCCGCCCCACCGCTGGCCAGAATTGTGATCCGGGCCCGCACCAGAAATAACCCGCGTTCGGCACTCCAGGCAATCGCGCCCAGACATTCGTTATCCACCGTCAGCAAATCCAGCACGAAGGTATTTTCCAGCAATTGCACGGATTCACGCTGGGTCACCTGATACATAAGACAATTGGCCAGTTCTTTGCCGGTGGCATCACCCAGCGCATGCAGAATGCGCGGCGAACTGTGCCCGCCTTCGCGGGTTACGGCCAGCATACCGCCCAACTCGCGGTCAAAATTTACGCCCCAGCGCAGCAACTGGTCAATCTGAATGGGCGCTTCCCGGACCATGGTTTCCACGGCGGACACATCACACAGACCGCAGCCGGCTTTGAGCGTGTCCTGCACATGCTGGGCAAAGCTGTCGTCCGAGCGCCACACGCTGGCCACCCCACCCTGGGCATAGTAACTGTTGGATTCGTGCTTTTGATTTTTGGTCAGGATGGTGACTTCGCCGAATTCTGCCGCGGCCAGTGCGGCCCGCAAGCCCGCCACTCCGCTGCCGATAATCAGCACATCGGTGGGTACCAACGGCAACCGGTGCGCCTTGAAAGGCACCAGATAGCGACGTATGAGTGATGGGTCAAAAGTTTGATACACGCGGTGCGGTTATCCCTGCAGCCGTTTGGCGGCGTTGGACTGCGGGTAACGTTGCTTGAGTTCATCGGCCAAACGTTTCGCCTGATCTTTTTTGTCTTTATCTTTTTGCAGCAATTCCACCGCAGACAACAAAGCTTCGGGCGCCTGGGGCAAGGTGGGATAATGGGCCACAATGCGGATGTACGATCCCACGGCCAAATCGGCTTTATTCAACGCGGCATAGGCTTGGGCCTGGGCCATATACAGCCGTACGGCCTGATCCCCGCTGGCGCCAGCCAACATGGCGTCTACTTTGGTGATGACCGCGTCATAGCGTTTGGCTTTGACGTCGGCTTCAATCGCGTTGACCGAGGCCGCATCCACCGTACCGGCCGTAACTGCGGGGGTCTGGGTATTGTCCGGGGTGGCCGGTGTGGTATTGGTATTTGCCGGCGTGGCGACTTCCGTCCCGCCCAAAGCTTTGGCCATTTCGGCGGCTTTTACGGTATTACCGGCTTTGGTGTAGATTTCCAGCAACATCGTGCGGAACTCTTTTTGCACCTCGGCGGCTTTGAAACGTTTATCGGCCATCTTACCGGTCAGAAGCCCAGCCGCATCGGTCAGGCTGCGGCTCCGCGCGTCAGGCAGCGTGGTGGGTTTCAAGGCAAAGACCCATACCTCGGGATTGGCGTCCAGCACCACCATCAGACTGCGGATCGCATCGGAATAACGACCGGAAGCATCAAAGGCCCGAATCGCCCGGGCGTGTCCCACTACCGCCAGCGTCCCCATGCCGGGCAGCGCCTTGGCATAGAGTTCTGCGGCATCTTTGATCTTGCCGTTGTTATACGCTTCTTCGGCAGCGGAGAAATCTGAATATTTGTCAATTTTAACGGTTTTAACCTTGGCCAATTCCGCCGTGCGTTCGCCATTTTTTTCATAGACCAACTTACCGTCACGAACCGTCTGGACCGCGACATCTTTTTCCTTGAAACCGGAATCCACCGTGTCCGCCCAAGTCGCGGTCAGACCAAGACTCACGCAGAAGGCCAGAACGCTTAGGGAATGTTTCATCTGCATACGTGCTACTCCTTTGAATTGCCTCTACAACAGCATGTTCGTATCTGGTTTCAGGCGTCACAAGGCCAACGCTCAACCGGGCCGTTTAGTGCATCGCTACTACTACTATACGTTACTGCGGGCCACCGCGTTGGCTCCTACGCATAAATATAAAACTGCCATCCGCACTGCCAGACCATTGGTAACCTGGGTCAGAATGACCGATTGCGGTCCATCGGCCACCGCGGTGGAGATTTCCAGCCCGCGATTCATCGGGCCGGGGTGCAGCACTATGATATCGGGCTTGCAGGTGGCCAAACGGTCACTGGTCAGGCCGAAACTCTTGGTGTATTCCCGCAAACTCGGAAATGCGGAACTGGTCAGGCGTTCAAACTGCACGCGGAGCATATTCACCACATCCGCCTGCGGCAGCACGGCATCCAGATCGTGACTGACCTTGACGCCAAAGCTCTCAAAGGTGCGCGGGCACAAGGTAGCCGGTCCGACTACGGTAACCTGGGCTCCCATCTTGGTCAGCCCCCAGATATTCGAGCGGGCCACCCGGCTGTTGGAAATATCCCCGACAATGACCACCTTCAGCCCTGCCAATTGACGCCCCCGCTGGGTCATGGTTTCCTGAATGGTGAAGATATCCAGCAACCCCTGCGTGGGGTGTTCATGGCACCCATCACCGGCGTTGATCACCGAACACCCCACCACCTGCGCCAGCAGGTGTGGCGCCCCGCTGTTGCGGTGCCGGACGACGATGGCGTCCACGCCCATGGCTTCGATATTGCGGGCGGTATCCTGCAGGGTTTCCCCCTTGGACACACTGCTGGTGGAGACGGAAAAATCCAGCACGTCGGCACTGAGCCGCTGGGCGGCCAGCGAAAAACTGGTTTTGGTGCGGGTGGAATCTTCGAAGAACAGATTGGCCACGACCTTGCCGCGCAAGGCCGGGACTTTTTTAATGCTGCGGGTGGAAACCTCTTTCAAGGAACGGGCCGTGTCGAGAATGGCGTTTATTTCCGCCAACGACAGCGACTCGAGGTCCAGCAGGTGCGGGCGCGTCCATATGCGATCCAACGTAGGCATAGCCGGCGTTCCTTTATGAGGCGGTGACCAGGACCACATCATGCACATCGTGCGGTTGCAACTTCACTTGAATCTTACTGGTGGCGGGCACGGTGACGGTTTTACCCACCACGTCCGCAGCGATGGGATAATCGCGCCCGCCGCGATCAATCAGCGTCACCAGACGAATCGCCCGCGGCCGCCCGAACGCCACCAGCGCATCCAGCGCCGCCCGGACCGACCGGCCTGTGTTCAGCACATCATCAATCAGCACAATCACCCGGTCATCCACCGGAAAACTAATGTCGGTTTCATACGGCACCACCAGCCGGGAACGGGTGGACAGATCATCACGGTACATCGTGATATCCAAGGACCCGACATCCACCTGACTTATGCCCGCCGCTTGTAACATAGGCACCAACCGTTGGGTGATAGGATCCCCGCCCCGGCGGATTCCCACCAAGGCCGGCAACGAGCCATCGGGACCGCGAAAATCGGGCCGGGTGGCGATCTGCTGGGCCATATTTCGCAGACAGACTTGAATTTGTTCGTCATCAAGTAGCACGTTCATGAGCGTAGATTCTAACGCTTTGCGCCATTGGGGGAAACGGGCCGGGCCGACCGATAAAATTTTTCTGGTTCAGGGCTGTTCTGCGGGCTGGGTAGCGGATGGGGCCGGGGCATACTGCCCCCTGACAATCCCGCGTTTGGGGTCGGGGGCTTCGGGGAGGGTCAGTTTCCAGGCTGGCTGGGTCGCGGAGGCCATTTGGCCCCCCAGACTGGGGCAATAGATGAGATTGGCGGGGAGTTTGTCGGGCTGGCCGCGCAGGCGGGTGACGACTTTTTCGGTGTTCCGGTCCTTGGCCCAGCCCCCGTACAGATTTTCGAAATACCATAATTCCGTCCGGTAAATGACTTCTCCCTGTTTGGCGGAATGGAAATCCCGATTCCGGATCAACTCCACCAGCACCGTAGCATGGCCATTATCCGCCGCCATCCATAACGGCCGGCAATGGTCGTAAAACTGGGGCATCTTACGGATAAAGTCTTCGATCCAGACCCGGCCTTCGGGTTTGATGGCCCCTGTTGGTTCGATGGGCCGATGGTAATCCATCGTAACCCCCTCCCAGCGGGTCTGGTCGTCCCAGACAATCAGGTCGTAAAGGCGCCCGGGCAGGAGTTTATCAAAGGTATAGGTCGGCGGGCTGGTGTTACTGCTGCGCGGGGTATAGATACCCGGCCCCGGCTTGGCCTGTGAAACGGCCAAGGGGTCGGCCAAACTACGGTCAATCGCCAGTACCTGGTGGATGGGCCGGGTGCTGGTCAGCGTCAGCTTCACACTCACGCCGGCCGGGGCGGTGGCGGGCGCAGTAGTCGGCAGACTCAGGGCATACGCCCAAAGCGCCAAAGTGCCCGACAACAAGACTACCAGCCAGAGCCGAACCGTCATGGGTGGCCTCATTAGGACGCCAAAACCTGCCGTACAAAGTCCACATCCGCCGGGCTTAGATACCGCCCCGCCGCCTGCACGTTGCACACGGCCTGGCCGATATTGCGGAAGCCGGGGATGACGCAGGCCACATTGGGCTGGGCCAGATCATAATTGAGCGCCATTGCGGCCAAGTCTTCGGTGGTAGGGCCAAAGCGGGCCTTGAGTTGGGCCAGTTTGGGCTTGAGTTTGAGCAATTCTTCGCGGGTGAATTTCTTGGCATTGCGGCGGTGATCGCCTTCGTCAAAAGTCGGAGGATTATCGGGATTGAACTTATCCAGCAGCAAGCCCTGCGCCAAGGGGCTGAAGCAGACAAAGCTCAGGCCGTGCTGCGCCATGAGGTTGGCCACGCGACTGCCGGGACGGATGAATTGGTCATCCATGGCATGGGCCCAGCTTTGCAGACAGGTGGGCTTCACATGGGGCACCAGCCGTTCAAAATCATCGGCGGAATAGGCCGACAAGCCCACCAGCCGGACTTTGCCCTCCGCAACGAGCTTGTTCATCGTGACCACGGCATCGGCCAGATAGCAGTCCTTGGGGCCGAAGTTGCCATGATGGAAATAGTAAATATCGAGATAGTCACGTTTGAGGTTGATCAGCGACTGTTCGCACTGATGACGGATATGCGCTGCCTCGTAGGCATGTGCCGCGGTGCCGGGGAAGTGCCCGACTTTGGAGGCAATCAGCACCGACGTACTGACCACACCCAGTCGTTCCAACACGCGGGTCAGCATCTGTTCGGCCTTGCCGTTGCCATAGACGTCGGCGTTATCAAAGTGGTTAACCCCCGCATCCAGCCCGGCCTTTACGGCGGCGGTAACCTCGTCTTCGTTCACATTGGCCCAGCCGTTGGGACTGCCATTGACCCAATTCAGCCCCCCCATGGTCCAGCAACCAAAACTGATTTCCGAGACCTTCACGTCACTGCGTCCTAGTTTGCGATATTGCATTTTGTGCCTCATAAAAGGGATCATGATTGAATTACAACGCAAAACCGACGAAACTCTTGCCACTATACCCCAACGGGGGATAAATACCAGCAGACTTGCGGAGACGTTGCGATGCAGACTTTCTTGCCCAGAATTGATACCCACGCTCGTTTGGAACCGGTCGGCACCATCCTGCACGGGGCCGGCCAGGCCAATGGCCAGGACTTTATTGATTACAGTCAGGTCATGCGGCAAATCAACCCCGCACCATTACCGGCAGTGTATATGGCCTATCTGGGGGTTAATAATCAACTCGATTCAATCGCGAAATGGATGGAAACGCACCGTGTACTGTTGGCGAAGTTCCACCCCGGGGTGGCATTACAGGTGGGCTTGAGTATGACCAAAGATGGTACCCCCAGCCTGCATTATGAACAGAATGTGGCCGCGGGGAAATACGATGCCCAGTTGCACGCCATCCTGAGCGGATTACTAAGCCTGAACGTGCCGATCTACCTGCGGATCGGTTATGAATTCAACGGCCATTGGAACGGCTATGAACCCGAAACCTACCGCGCGGCATTCCGCCGGATTGCACTGATGGCCAGGCAGGATTATCCCGATCTGAAGCTGGCCACAGTCTGGTGTGTGGAGCCCGGCGGGCTGCACGCCCCATGGCAGCAGTATCAACCCGGCGCGGATGTGGTGGACTGGTGGGGTGTGGATGTATTCAGTCCCGAGCAAATCACCTACCGGGTGACGCAGGAATATCTCGCCGCCGCGCTGCGTGCGGGCAAGCCGGTGATGATCGGCGAATCCACCCCGCGTTATGTGGGGGTAAAGGAAGGGGAATCCGCGTGGCAACGCTGGTATGCACCCTACTTCGATCTGATCCACACCTGCCCGGCCATCAAGATGTTCTGTTACATCAACTGGGATTGGAGCAAATATCCCATGTGGCAGGATTGGGGCAATGCCCGGATTCAGGATAATGCCATGGTGCAAACAAATTACCTGCAGGAAATGCAGCACCCGTACTATCAGCACGCCCGGTGACATCCGAAGCACCCGCGCTCAGCCTCACGCATTAATCCGCCCATCCATGGGCGAACTGGCCGTGGCATAGAGCTTGCGCGGAATGCGCCCGGCCCGGGCACTGAGATACCCCGCCACCGTGGCGGCCTTCATCGCATGGGCCATCGCCACCGCATCGGTCGCCCCGGCAATAGCGGTATTCAGCAGCACGCCATCCACACCCAATTCCATCGCCAGCGTCACATCAGACGCATTACCCACACCCGCATCCACAATCACCGGATACGTGGGGTCATTGGCTTTGAGCTTTTCTAAAATGATGCGGATGTTATTGGGATTCAGCACGCCCTGACCCGAACCAATCGGCGAACCGGCCGGCATAATCGCCGCGGCGCCGGCTTCTTTCAGACGCTGACAGAGAATCGGATCATCCGAGCAATAGACCA
>Ga0194061_1000937_pt1 | contig 17654 bp, 12 predicted proteins | sample SepL2221m_MetaG_FD_163423 | JGI IMG/M metagenome (GOLD analysis project Ga0194061, IMG submission 163423) | Anoxic zone freshwater microbial communities from boreal shield lake in IISD Experimental Lakes Area, Ontario, Canada - Sep2016-L224-21m | ecosystem: Environmental > Aquatic > Freshwater >... | reverse complement strand
GCGCGTGAATGTCCCGCCCCGCGCTTGCAGGCGGATTGGGTGGGCATTAGAATACGAAGTTTCGTCAGGCAGTGACCCACCGAGGGTCACAGGCAGGAATTTACGTAGTCTTTAAGCGAAATGGAGCCCGTTATGTCCCGGCCCGGCAGTAATCATCGTTTGCGTTGGCGTTCCAAGGCGGCTAACAAGGGCCGCAAGCCCAGCAAAGGCCGCATCAAGGGTTGGTCGGTCAAGAACTACCCCGGCTTGTATGCCTAAGCGGGCTGAATCTGCAGTTTGACCCCAACCGGACTTGTCCCCCGGCCGGGCGCAGATTAGGCTTAACCGCATAAATATACTCGCTCGGGTGGCGAAATTGGCAGACGCGCTAGCTTGAGGTGCTAGTGGGGCAACCCTTGCAGGTTCGAGTCCTGTCCCGAGCATTCTGAGACGCGCCTTCGGGCGTGGCAGGTGGTCAGTGGCCCCCATCGTCTAGAGGCCTAGGACAACAGATTCTCAGTCTGTGGACACGGGTTCGAATCCCGTTGGGGGTAGTTGGTTGGTGGGCGCCGCGATTTTCGCGGTGCCAAGGTTTATTCATCGGCGTTGTGCATGTGGCATGTGCCACCCATCACCCGACCGCTGGTCACGGTGTTCGTACCGGCGGCAAGAGTTCTCGGGTGCGTGCAGAAACGCATAAGTTAGGATGGTCCGTTATGGCAATGGTCAAGAAACCCCGGTTCCAGTCGTTCCAACGCCCCAAGGTGCGCGTCACCAAGACCAGCAGCGTGGGCAAGGTATTCGTGGACTTCAAGGACAGCGAATCGCTCCGCAAGCTGCTGTCCATGAACGGCAAAATTCTGTCCCGCAAGCGCAATGGCGCCTCGGCGATGGAACAGCGCATGATCACCGAAGCCGTCAAGCGGGCCCGCTTCATTGGCCTGCTGCCCTTCGTGGGTGGCAGCAGCTTCTAAGCTGACGCCCAGATTGAATGTTAAACCCAAGACCGCCATACCTCCGGGTGTGGCGGTCTTTTTTATCCTCGGAATACCGCGCGGCGGGGTTGTCCGTTATGCCCGCTGAAGCTATCCTAACTGTATGCCCAAGCGGCAATTCTCCATCTCTCTGGCCACGAAATGCCAACTGCTCTTTGGCTTGGCGGTGATCATCATCATTGCCGGCGCCTTGGCGGTGCCTTGGCAACGCATGGAACAACTCGCCGGGCAGCAGAATGTCAAAGCCGCACGCATGCTCGCCGATGCCAGCCTGCGCCAGCTCCACATGCAAAGCTGGCGCCGCGGCATGTTCCGCGACATGGATTATTACATCAACGCGGAGACCCGCTGGAATGATGTCTCGCTGCTGGACTTAAATGACTACCCCCCGCCGCGCATCATCAGTCTGAACCGTCCCGATGATCCCGGCCCGGCCAATGATGCCTTTGCCCGCGATGCGATCCGGATGCTGCGCACCCGCAAAGGCGAACGCGAAATGGGCAAAGTACTGGACCTGCCCGCCCCCGGCGGACGCATATTCCGCTATGCCGCCGCCGTCCGGGTCCAACCCAGTTGCATCCAATGTCATGGCAACTGGGCCCCCCTGCTGGAAGCACGCACCGGCACCACCCAGCAGGCGCGTTCGAGCGCAACCACCTTGCCCGATGGCCCGGCCACCACCGGCCCGCTGATGATGGTGGCGACCACCCGCCCCGTCTCCGCGGATGAAGAGTCCACCCTGCCTCTGGTCGCTGTCGTGCGGGTGGATATCCCCTGGCAGGTGGAAGAAAACCAATTGCTGCTCAACCGTGTGGTCATCGTAGTGGCGGGATTGCTGGGAGGCACGCTGGCCATCATCGTGTTCTACCTGATTGTCAGCCGGCTGATTCTCCAGCCGGTCCGGGTACTCAAGAGCACTGCGTCGCGCGTGGCCAAAGGCGATTTCAATATCCGCTCCGCCATCACCACCGGCGACGAATTTGAACAACTGTCCGATACCTTCAACACCATGCTCAGTACCATCAAGGCCAGCCAGTCCCAGTTGGAAGCCACCAACCGCGTGCTGGATTCGCGCGCGGGCGAATTGGCCCGTCTGAATGTGGATTTGAATGACGCCAACCGCATCAAGAGCGACTTTTTGGCCAACGTCAGCCACGAATTACGCACCCCCTTGAATGCCATTCTGGGCTTTACGGATTTGGTCGGCGAAAAACATGCCGAGGACCCCAAGACCACCCGCTGGATGGAAAATATCCGCCTGAGCGCCAAACAACTGCTCCAACTAATCAATGATCTGCTCGACCTGGCCAAGATCGAATCCGGCAAACTGACCCTGCGTTGGGAACGGGTGAATGTCGGCGATTTGTGCGAAACGCTGGCGAATTTCATGCGCCCCCTGGCCCTGAAAAAACAACAGGAAATCGAACTGGTCATCCAGCCGGATATCCCGGTGATCATCACCGACCCCGGCCGGCTGCAACAGGTGGTCTTCAATTTCCTGTCCAACGCCATTAAATTCACCCCGGAACGCGGGAAAGTTACCCTGGCGGCCAGCCGCGAAGGAACGAATTACGTGCGGATCAGCGTACTGGATATGGGCCCGGGTATCGCCCCGGAATACCAACAGATGATCTTTGAAAAGTTCCGCCAGATTGAATCCAGCCACACCCGCCAGCATGGCGGTACCGGACTGGGGCTGGCCATCAGCAAGGAACTAACCGGCCTGCTCGAAGGCCATATCGAACTGGAAAGTACCATCGGCAAAGGCAGCGTATTCAGCGTGATTTTGCCCTTGGAAACCAAGGCCGTCAGCAAAGCCGTCGGCGTTACCGGCAATGTGCCGTTTATACCCCCCAAAGCGGTTGACATCCCCCCGGCCACAGAACCACCCCAAGGTCTGTGAAATCGGCTGTTATGACCCATTTTCACTATTGAGTGAAAAGTAAACTCAGTATTGACATATAAATAGTTCACGTATAAACTATTTATATGACAACGACTCCCGATCACGTTGCGCCGCACGCACTGGTACCCAATACCCGGGCCCGGGATCTGTTGGAGCGCATTCCGATGGAATCACCCCAGCACGAAGCGGTGATCAACCTTGTCTACACCACCGATCAGATTATGCTCCGCTACGCCCGGGTGCTGCGCCGCCACGGCATCACCCAGGCCCAGATTATGATTCTTAAGATTCTGGAATTTGCCGGTCACCCGATGCCGATTCTGGAAATTGCCCAAAGCACTCTGACCGCGGTGCCCGGGATTACGGGGCTGATTGACCGGCTGGAAGAAGCCGGGCTGGTCACGCGGCAGCGTTGTCAGGAAGACCGCCGCGTGGTACGGGTGGCGCTGACCCGGTCCGCCCATAAGTTGCTCGGTGAACTTCAGGAACCCGCCAAACAGATGCATGCGCGTATTTTTGGCGCGTTGAACCCCGAAGAACTGGCCACCTTTACACGGTTGTTGAAAAAATTACAGGCAGGCTTAGGTACCGAAGCGGTAGCGGAAGACCCCCTTGCCCACGAAGGGCGAATCACACTGGGACACGATTAACCTCAAACTTTTTGGGAAATTCCATATGAAGCTAATGTCATGGTCGGTTGGTTTGGGCTTGGGTTTGGTCTTGGGTCTCGGGGCCTGCAAACGCGGCAGCGCCCCCGAAACGCAGGGGCCGAAAAATAACGCCCTGATGGTCACGGTGCAACCCGCCCAGGCGCGGACCATTGCCCGCTTCATCCCCGTGACCGGCACGCTCAACGGCGAAGAAGAAATCATGCTCAGTAACCGCGTCACCGGCGTGGTCGAGCAGGTACTGGTAGATGTCGGCGCGGTGGTGCATCCCGACCAGCCTCTGGCCAATATTGATTCGCAACGCTATGACCTGCTGGTCAAGCAGGCCCAGTCCAACCAAACCCAGACCCTGGCGCGGTTGGGCCTGACCGCAGTGCCGATGGATAATTACGATGTGGATCAGGTCGCCTCCGTCCGCAAGGCCGCGGCAGAGCTGGCCAATGCCAAAATCAAGATGGACCGGGCCAATGATTTGTACAAACAGCGGATCATGACCGATTTTGAATATGCCGACCTTAGCACCACCTATCAATCGCGCCAGAATGCCCTCGATGCCGCCCGCGACGAAGCCAAAGCGTTGCTGCAACAGGTCCGCAATCAGCAGGCCCAGATTGAACTGGCCAACAAGGACTTGCGCGACTCGGTGCTCAAGGCCCCCCGGGCCACGACCATCGAAGGCCAGATCATCGCCAATTATGTGGTGGCCCAGCGGCAAATCAGCGCGGGGGAATATCTGAAAGAAGGCAGCATGACGTTCAAGCTGATTGCCCAATCCACCCTGAAAATCGAAACCCGTCTGCCGGAACGCTATCTCGCCCAGATCACCAAGGGTCAGAAGTTGGAATTTCAGGTGTCCGCCTATCCCGACCAGACTTTCACCGGGGAAATCAGCCTGATTGATCCCGCGGTGGATATCACCAACCGCAGTTTCCGCATGGAAGCCCGGGTCAATAACGAGGCGGGTAAACTGCACGCCGGCAGCTTTATCGAAGGTCGGATTATTCTCGGCGAAGCCAATACCGTGTTTGTCCCGGTCGAATCCCTGACCACCTACGCCAGCGTAACGCGGGTATTTGTAGTGGACAGCGATCCCGCAGGTCAACTGGTGGCCCGGCCCGTCGAAGTGCAGGCTGGCCAACAGAACGGCACCTGGGTGGAAATCCCCGCCGGTGTGCAGGCCAATGACCGGATTGTGGTAACCGGACAATCCAAACTATCGGCCGGCACGGCGGTGCAAATCGCCACCCCGGCCACCACCAGCACGCGTCCGCAATAAGTCGCGCCATCATGAAGTCCCGGGCGCAGTTCTGCGTCAGGGATGTTTTGGAGTAGCTACTGATGTCACTGTCCGCTGTCTGTATCCGCCGTCCCGTGTTCACCACCATGCTCCTGCTGATGCCCATTGTGCTGGGGCTGGTGGGCCTGAGCCGCATGGGCATGGACCTGTTTCCCAACGTGGAAATCCCCGTGGTGCTGGTCTCCACCGTGCGCACCGGCACATCCGTGGAGGAAATGGAAACCAGCGTGACCAAACCGCTGGAAGAAGCCATCAACACCATCAGCGGCATCGAGGAAATGGTCAGCAACAGCAAGGAAGGCATCAGCCAGTTGCGCATCCAGTTCGAACTGGAAAAGAACCGCGATATCGCCATGCAGGAAGTCCAGGCCAAGGTCAATACCGTACTCAAGGACCTGCCCCCCAATACCGATGCGCCGGTGGTGGACAAATTTGATGTCAACGCCACCCCGGTACTGACCGTGGTGGTATCGGGCCAGCGTTCGCTGCGTGAAGTGACGGAAATCGCCCGCCGTGAAATCCGCGACAGCCTTTCGGGCTTGTCGGGCGTGGGCAGCGTCACCCTGACCGGCGGGCTCAAACGCGCCATCCAAATCAGTATTGACACCAACAAACTCGAAAGTTTCCATCTATCCATCGAACAGGTCCGCCAGGCCATCGCCGCCGAAAATCTGGAAGTCCCCGGCGGCCGCGTGGACCAGTCCAGTCGCGAACTGGTGCTGCGGACCATCGGCCGAATCGAAGACCCGCGCGATTTCAACAACCTGATTGTCGCCCAGATCAACGGCCAAACCGTCCGCATCAAAGACATTGGCCGCGCTGACGACAGCTTTGAAGAACCCCGCGGCCTGGCCCGGCTGGATGAGAAACCCGCCGTGGCATTGGTCGTGCTCAAACAGAGTGGACGCAATACCGTCGAAGTTATTGACCGGGTCAAGAAACGTCTGGACGAACTGCGGACCGCGCTGGCCGCCCAGGGCCGTTCGGATGTCACCCTGACCGTGGTGCGCGACCAATCGGTGTTCATCCAAGGCTCGCTGCATGAAGTACAGATGCACTTGATCTATGGCGGTTTGCTGGTCAGCGTGACTATTCTGCTGTTCCTGCGCGACTGGCGCACGATGGTGATCGCCTCGATATCCATTCCGGTATCCATCATCAGCACCTTTCTGGCCATGTACGTGGCGGGCTTTACGCTCAACAACATCACTATGCTGGCACTGGTCATGGCCACAGGCATCGTGATTGACGACGCCGTGGTGGTCCACGAAAACATCTTCCGCTGGATGGAAGAAAAGGGCTATTCCGCGTGGGAAGCCGCGCACAAAGCCACCAGCGAAATCGCGCTGGCGGTGTTGGCGACCACCATCTCGCTGCTGGTCATCTTCCTGCCCATTGCGTTCATGTCGGGGATCGTGGGCCGGTTCTTCTATTCCTTCGGTCTGACCATGGCCTTTGCCATCGCCGTGTCGCTGCTGGTCAGTTTCACCCTCACCCCCATGTTGTGCAGCCGGTTCCTGAAACTCAGCGCCAAAGCCAAAGCCGCGTTCGCCGCCGGCGAAAGCCACCAGCACCACAGCGGTGGCATCTATGGCTGGATTTTCGAGAAGCCCTATATGTGGGCTTTGCGCCACGCCTTGCATATGCGCTGGTTGGTGGTGCTGGCCACCATCTTGACCGTATTGAGCGTATTCCCCCTGCCGGTGGGTAACTGGATCACCGGTGCCCCCCCTGCCACGGCCAGCGGCGCCCAAGTCGAGGCCCATTATCAGCAGCGGGCGTGGATGAATTATCCCGGTTTGGCGGGCCTGATGGGTATGGACTTCCTGCCCCAGGATGACCAGAGTGAATTCGACATCGCGCTCACCCTGCCCCCGGGTTACAGTCTGCAGCGTTCCGACGAGATGCTGCAACAAGTGGAAGCCCGCCTGCGCCAGTTGCCCCTGGTAGAACATCTGCTGACCACCATTGGCGATACCACCGGCCGTTCCGGCCGCGCCGGTGGCGACGTAACCACGGCGGGGATCTTTGTACGGATTCTGGACCTGGAACGCCGTCCCAAACCGCGCATCAGCCAATTTGTCGTGATGGATCAGGCCCGGCAAATCTTGCGCGAGTTCCCGGATTTGCGTTTTTCGATCAGCAGCGGCGACCGCGGCGGTTCCAGTTTCGATATTGAATTTTTCCTCAGCGGGACCGAACTGACCACGCTGGACCGCGCTTCGGAAGAATTTCTGACGCGCATGCGCAAACTGCCCGGTGTGCAGGATGTGGACACCAATCAGCCGCAGCGCAAACCGGAATTGTGGGCCGATCCCATTCGCGATCAGGCCAGCGACAAAAAGATTCAGATTCAAACCATCGCCACCACGCTACAAACCATGGTGGGCGGAATCGTGGTGGGCGACTTCAAAGACCGCCAGACCGGCGAACGCTATGATGTGTGGCTGCGGGCCCAAAGCGAAAACCGCAACACCCGCGAAGCCATCGAACAACTGATGATCCCCTCGCCCACCGCGGGCTTGGTGCGTTTGAGTGCGGTGGCCAAACTCACCGAAAAACGCGGCACCGCCCAAATTGACCGTTTCAACCAGCAGCGCAAAGTCTCGATCCGCGCCAACCTGGTCGAGGTGCCGCGCAGCCGGCAATTCCTGTTCTTTAAGTGGACCCGCGTGGAAAAAATGGATACCGGCGCCACCATCGCGGCCATCAACAGTATCGCCAATGACCTCCGCCAGGAAGGAATTCTGCCGTTGGACTATCAGACCACCTTCACCGGGCGGGCCAAATCCATGGGCGATTCCATGAAGGCCTTTATGATGGCGCTGGCCATGTCCATGGTCTTCATGTACATCGTGCTGGCGGCCCAGTTTGAAAGCTTCACCAACCCCGTGGCCATCCTGCTGGCCCTGCCGGTCACGATTCCCTTTGCCTTCCTGTCGCTGATTCTGTTGGGCCAGCCCATGAACCTGTTCTCGATCATGGGCGTATTCCTGCTCTTCGGTATCGTCAAGAAAAACGGTATCTTGCAGGTGGATTACACCAACCAACTGCGGGCCCTGGGTCAGGAACGCACTCCCGCCGTGCTGGAAGCCAACCGCGTGCGTTTGCGGCCTATTTTGATGACCACGGTAATGCTGGTGTCCGCCATGATTCCGCTGGCCCTGGGCGCCGGTCCCGGCGCCGCCCCCCGCGCCGCCATGGCCAAAGTCATCATCGGCGGACAGTCCATGTCCCTACTCCTGAGTCTGCTGATTACCCCCGTGGCCTATACGCTGCTGGATGATCTGCATAATATCTGGAAGCGGGTCATGCGCAAGTTGGGCTGGCATTTTGAAGCCCCCAAGAAACCCGAGACCCCCGTCTAAATCAGGCCCCCTTGTCCCCCGGCCGGGGCCCTGTGGTATGATGGACGACCATGTGCGAGTTATGCAACCAATCCCCGAAGCCCGCACCGTCTGGACTTACCTCCCGGCGGGAGCTGCTGCTCTTGTCCCTGGCCGTCATGCTGGCTGGCTGCGGCACCGACCCCGCCCCAAAGGGTGCGGCCACCACCAGCACCCGACCCGCGGGCTGTCCCGATCTGGGCGCAGAAATCTTTCCTGATGCCACCGGACGGGCCTTGGTCAATCCCGACTCGTCCCCTGTGGACATCGAAGCCCGCAGCGAATGGACCACCGCCCCGCTGGACCTGACCCGCATCGTGCCCATGGGCGCCATCAACCGCGCCACGATCCACCACTCCGGTTTGAACAAACCCTTCACCGCCGACAGTTGGAAAGAAACCACCAAACAACTTGACGCCATCCGTGAGTTTCACACCGCCAGCAACCAGCGTAATTGGGCGGATATCGCCTATCACTTTTTAATTGACCGGGCCGGGCGCATCTGGCAGGGCCGGCCGCTGGCTTATCAGGGCGCGCATGTGAAAAACCACAACGAACATAACTGCGGCATTGTGCTGCTGGGCAATTTTGACCTGCAGCGCCCCAGCGCGGTGCAACTGACCCATCTGGAATTGTTTCTGGGATATCTGCGCAGCCTCTACCACTTCGGGGCCGGGGATATTTACATGCACGGGGAACTGGCGGACGCCGGAACCGATTGTCCGGGGCAATACCTGAAAACCTGGGTTAAAACCAAACGCGCGACGTGGTAACCGCATTGCAAACTTACCAATCAACCGCCATCTCATCCACCACCGCCCAGGCCATACGCTCAACCGTGGCCTGACTGGCATCGGCTGTCCGTTCCCCAATGGCGGGGATGTGGGTAGCGCTGGCGGTTAACCCCTTCTTGCGGGCCAGAATCTTGCCGGAGCGCAGATCCTTCCACACGAAATTCACTTTGAACGTGATCTTCGTTTCTTCGGGGATATTAATCCCGCTGGTCCGGATCAATACTTCTTCTTCGATGGAATCAATCTCGCCAATCAGAATGGTATCGGCGGATTCGCGCGCCGCCAGCCGGTACGGCGTACGCGACTCGATCGCTTTGCATACCGCCTCGGTCAGCCGCATTTCCGTATCGCGCCGGAATGTTTTGTTCTCAAAGATCGGTACCGAGATGGTCTGCACCGAGGTCGGATACAGCGACTTGGACGAATAACCGCACCCGGCCACGCCCAATAGCGCCAGCAGCACCGCCACCAGACTCAAGGCCAACGTCCGCGACGAAATGGAAAGTACATTACTCACTTTTCGGCATACTCCGGTGCGCGTTTGATCATTTCTTCTTTGGCCTGCCGGGCATACACGGTATCCGGCCAGTTCTTGATCACCCGGCGGTAATAATAGGCGGCGGCATAGAGCTTGCCCGCCCGGTAATAATACCGGGCAATTTCCAACTCTTTCCGGCCTTCCAACTGATAAATCCGGTCTTCAATCGCCCGTACCTGCAAGCCCTCGGCGGCCTGCGGATACGCCTTGCTGATGGCGCCCAGACGTTCGCGGGCGTTGATCAGGGGCGTAAAGTCATACAGCACACCCCGGAAGGTTGCCAGCGACGCCTCGGCCCGGCGGATTTCCGCCTTGCGCACGAACTGGCTGTAGGGATAACGCTTGATGAAATCCGCGTACGCTTGCACGGCTTCGGGGAACTGGCCGTCTTCGTAGTAATAGTCGGCCGCGAGAATCCCCGCCCGTTCGGCCAGCGGACTGCCGCGCACGCGGTCCTGAATGCGATCCAGAACCCCCAACGCGTCATCGGACACGCCGATAATCCGCATGCCCAGAAATTTGCGTTTGTAACCCTTCAGAAACGATGCCGCGCAGAAGAATTCGCGCTCCACCGCCGGCAGGTACAATTCGGTATTGGGGTAATTATTCAGCAAGTCTTCGTAGGAATACAGCGCCCGATACCGGTTGCCCCGGGCCACTTCGGCATCCCCCTGCAGCAGCAGCACCTGCGGCATGAGCGGATGGAGCTTGTTAACCTTAACCCAGTCCTTGGCGGCACTGACCACTTCGTCATTCTTGCCCGCCGTCAGGTCCGCCTGCATCAGCGCCACCTGGGCATCGGGGGTATCGGTGCCGGGTTGTACCACCGGCACCCAATTACCATTGCGAAGTTCCCATCCCGGCGGGGCGGCGTGGACGGCCAGACTGACCGCTCCGAGGATACATAAACTTGCCAAAAGTTTCATATTCATACTTTTAAGTATAACCGCCCAAAGCCCCCTTGGGGCAAGCGGTTAGCAAAAAACCAGTGCAAATTTGGTGGTAATTATCCGTGGGTGCGGGGGATATATTTCGGGTTAAATCTGCATCATTAGCCCGCAGAACGACAATCCCCGCTTCGCGTTTGCGAGATTCCGCCTATTGCCCATGGTTCCCATCATGGCCGTGGCGCTGTCGTTGGCGACTTCGCCCCGGTTTGCCGACTGGCCAGCAGCGTGCGGACCTGCTTGGCCTGGTTGGGCTGTTTCTGCTCATCCAGCACGGTGGCATAATGCTGGCCCATGATATACCACGGGGTGGTCGCCACATAACCCGAAGCGAGGGGGAGCTTCATCTGCGGCCAGACCTCCGCGTAAACTTTAACCAACAGGTCCAGTTCTCCCCGCTGGCGCAGATAGGCCTCCAGACGGTCCATCGCCCGCAAAGCCAGCGGCCCGTATTGGACATAATCCTTCGCCAAACTTTGGTAGAGTGCGTGCGCTTCGACATGGCGTTGCGCTGCCGCCAGCGCATCAGCCCGCGAAAGATTGAGTTCCGCCTGCAAGTCCGGACGGGTTTTGAACAGGGCCACCACCCGTTGCAAACTGGTGATCTGTTCTTCCACAGGTCGGGCCTTGATCATGCGCACGTACATCCGAAAGGCAAATTCATCATACTTGCCCACGCAGTAACGCTCGATGGTCGTGGCCGTCTGGCTTAACAACGCTGGCGGCGCATCCGCCCGGGCGCACAAGTCCACCAGTGCCGTCCACGCCAGCGCATTGCCGGGGCTGCGGGCCAGAGCTTCCAGCGCCCACGCGGCGCGTTGGGGCTCGGGGGCATACGGTACGCTCTGCGCCAGCGCCACCGACAGCAAGCGCTGGCCCCGGGGCACGCCGTACAATTCCGCCGTCAGCGCCACATCGGCATCGGTAATCGTTTGGCCGGTCTGCGGGTCCACGATGCTGGCGCTCCAGAAATTATGCTCGGGATAGCGCCCGGAAGAAAAATCCCATTTGGCTTTGGCTGCGGGTTGGAAATACCCCACCCACGCGTGAAACCCCTCCCCGCGCCAGGACGTGCCGGTGCATAACGCCGTGGGCACCCCCTGCGCCCGTAACACCTCGGCGGCATAATACGCCTGATCTTTGCACACGCCCCCGAATTTGCGGATATTTTCCAGCGTATACGGCCGGCCCTCCCACGCCCCGCGTTTGAAATCGCTGAAATCATACGCGACATCAAAAAAGACCTTGCCCCAGACCTTGGGCAGGGACTGATTGTCAGTCGCCCAACTACGTTGCGCCGCATCCACCCGCGAGTTCATCAGATATAGCGCCACCGGCCACGGCAACTGCGCGGCGGTGACATACCCCTTGGGCTTCTGGGTGATGTGACGAAATATCTCGGCGGCCTGCCGCTGACACTCCGCCGCGCTCTGCCCTTCGCGGATCGGCGTATCCCAAACCACCGCCGCCGCGACCGCACATTCCAGCGCGGTCGGCACCACGTCGGGATAGGTTCGGCGCAGATGCGTGAGTACCGCCAGACTGGCCGGGGCATCATCTGCGGGAGTTAAGGCCAGCAGGAATATTCCCGCCAATTCCGGCGCCTCTTTCAGCAGGGTACGCAGTTCCTGCCGGACGGAATCAGGGGTCGTTATCGGAAAGTTTTGCACCACCGCCCGGGCCTGCGCCAACCGCACCAGCGCCGCTTCGTCACACCGTTTGGCATTAACTAAAGCCCCGCGTTGCTGGGCCTCCAGTGCGGCGATATACGCGGCAGTATGTCCCTGTTCCCATGCGGCCAGCGCATCCCCGGCAGTCAGGGCCATGGTTTGATACGCCGGCATCGTGGCCGGGACCGTGGTGGATGATCCCGCCGAGACTACGTTCACCATGGCACCCAATCCCAAAACCCACACTCCACCGAAACGGCGGAACCACCGGGCGAGATTGCACATGACATTGTACATATCTGTCACTGTATGTGAGGAAGCCTGCTTAGGTCAAACGGGGGCAACTGAAATGGTGTCCGTACTTACGTCGTCACCAACTTATGCTTCAAATACTGCCCCGTATAGGAACGTGGATTCTTGATAATCCGTTCCGGCGGGCCCTGGTCCACAATCAGCCCCCCGCCGCTGCCGCCCTCGGGGCCGAGGTCAATGATCCAGTCGGCGCATTTGATCACATCCAGATTATGCTCAATGATCAGAACCGTATTGCCCTGCTGCACCAGCCGGTTAAGCACATTCAGCAGGTTATGAATATCCGCAAAGTGCAGCCCCGTGGTGGGTTCGTCGAGGACATACAGGGTATGGCCGGTGCCGGGCTTGCCTAGTTCCGAGGCCAGTTTCACGCGCTGGGCCTCACCGCCGGATAGCGTGGTGGAACTCTGCCCGAGCTGCACATAACTCAGCCCCACATCATTAAGCGCCTGGATCAGATTGCGGATATTGCTGAACGAATCAAAGAAGGTCAGCGCCTCTTCGATCCGCATCGCCAGCACATCAGCGATGGACTTGCCGCGATATTTGATCTCCAGCGTCTCGCGATTGTAGCGTGTACCTTTGCAGGTTTCGCAGGTCACATACACATCGGGCAGAAAGTGCATTTCGATTTTCTTGGTGCCCTGCCCCTGACACTGTTCGCAGCGTCCGCCTTTGACATTAAAACTAAACCGCCCGGCCGTATACCCGCGGATCTTGGCCTCGCGGGTCTTAGCATACAGCGCGCGGATCAGATCAAACACACCCGTATACGTCGCCGGGTTACTGCGCGGCGTGCGGCCAATGGGTGATTGGTCAATCTCAATAACCTTGTCAATATACTGCGCCCCCAGAATGCGCGTGTGGGCGCCGGGGCGTTCCTTATTGTTATACAGTTTACGTTTTAGCGCTTTGAGCAGAATATGGTTGATCAGTGTGGACTTGCCCGAACCCGACACCCCCGTCACACAGACCATGCCCCCCAGCGGAATCTTCACGCTGAGATTCTGGAGATTGTTTTCTTTCGCCCCGATAATTTCCAGACACTCATCCAGCTCCACCCGCCTACGCGGCGACGGCACCACAATCTGACACTCGCCGGAAAGATACTTCGCCGTAATGGAATTGGGGTTCTTCAGCACTTCCTCCGCCGTCCCGGCGGCCATGATATTGCCCCCATGCGTACCCGCCCCCGGCCCGACATCAATCAGCCAATCCGCCGCCCGGATGGTATCCTCATCATGCTCCACGACAATCACCGTATTACCGATATCCGCCAGATGCCGCAGCGTGGCGATCAGCCTGTCATTATCGCGCTGGTGCAGCCCGATGGTCGGCTCATCCAGCACATAACACACCCCCACCAGTTTGCTGCCCACCTGCGTGGCCAGCCGGATGCGTTGGAACTCACCACCGGAAAGCGTGCCGGTCTGGCGGTTCAGCGTCAGATAACCCAGCCCGACATTTTCCATAAAGCCGATCCGCGCCACCACTTCACGCAGCAGCGGCGCGGCAATCTGTGTGCGTTCGGTATCCAGCGTCAGCGTGCGGAAAAACTCCAGTGCCTTGGTCACCGACAACTCGCACGCGTCATAAATCGAAATCCCCGCCACCTTCACCGCCAGCGCCTGCGGCCGCAGCCGCGCACCCTTACAGGCCTCGCAGGGCTTCTCGCCCAGATAGGCATGCAGCCGCGCCTTGGCAAATTCACTTTCCGTGGTTTCCCACCGCCGCTTGAGCAGCGGCATCACACCCTCAAAATCCGCCTTGTATTTCTTCACATCCTTGGGCAGCGTGCCGTGCATCAGGATGCGATGAATATCCGCCGACAAATCCGCGAACGGCGTGGCATCGGGCACCGAGAAATCATGGCAGAACAGCCGCATCAGCCGGTTGTAAAAGATATTCATCCGCCGGCCATTGCGGCGCAGCGGCTCGACCGCTTCGATCACCGGCTTGGTGGGATCGGGCACAATCAGGTCTTCATCAAATTCCAGTATGGTCCCCAGCCCCGAACACTGCGGACATGCACCATAAGGGCTATTGAATGAAAACAGCCGCGGCGACAATTCATCCAGCACCGCCTCGGGATGATCCGGGCAGGCATATTTGCTCGAATAAACGTGATCATGCCATTTGCCGTCCTGCTCCACCATCACCACCATCAGCCCATCGGCCAGCTTCAGCGCCAGCTCCACCGAATCCCCCAGCCGTGGCCGCAGATCGGCTTTGAGCACCAGCCGGTCCACCACCGCTTCGATAGTGTGTTTGAGATTCTTGTCCAGTGTGCCCACGGCTTTGATTTCCTGCACCGTGCCATTCACCCGGCAGCGCACAAACCCCTGCCGCATCATGGCATCCAGCACTTCGCGCTGCGTGCCTTTCTGCCCGCGCACCAATGGCGCCAGAATCATCAACCGCGTGTTTTCCGGCTGGGCCATGATCTGGTCAATAATGCTGCTGGCGGATTGGCTGACGATGGGCTTGCCGCAGACATAACAGTGTGGCGTGCCCGCGCGGGCATACAACACGCGCAGATAGTCATAAATTTCCGTGGTCGTGGCCACCGTGGAACGCGGGTTGGCCGAACCGGTGCGCTGCTCGATGGCAATCGTCGGCGGCAGCCCCTCAATCTCATCGCAATCGGGCTTTTGAATCTGGTCCAGAAACTGCCGGGCATACGCCGACAGCGACTCGACATACTTCCGCTGCCCCTCGGCAAAGATAGTGTCAAACGCCAGCGAACTCTTGCCCGACCCTGACAACCCGGTGATCACCACCAGCTTATCGCGCGGAATCTCCAGACTGATATTTTTCAGGTTATGCTCGCGGGCACCAACAATCCGAATACACTTGTCGTGCATACTGCTATCCCGACTTAGGGCCAAGAATCCAATCCAGTATTGTAGCTAATCCGGAGGGTTTTGGGGAACCTTGGGGGACCAGTCTGGCCGTAAGCATCGGTGGGATCAGTCGTTAGCCGACTCGGATTCGCGCTCCGTGGGCGGTATTTCGGCAGTTTCTCCAGTTTCCGGCAGTCCCAGACTCACCACCTTCTCCTGCCGGGCCAGTTGGCCGCACGCCGCGGCCACATCCCGCCCCCGGCTGCGCCGGATATGGGCATTACACCCCGCTGCCCGCAATTCGGACTGGAACGCAAAGGCCGACTTGCCCGTAGGCCGGCGGAACGGCAACTGCGGCACTTCGTTATAGTAAATCAAATTGACATTCGCCCGCATGGTCTTGGCCAGCGCCGCCAACTCGCGCGCATGTTCCGGCAAATTGTTCAGCCCATCGAGCATGATGTATTCAATCGTCACCTCGCGCCCGGTGGTATCAAAGTACCCGCGCCCCGCCGCGACAATCTCGGCCAGATGGATATTCTGGGCCCAGGGGATAATCTGCCGTCGCAGCCGGTCATTGGGCGCATGCAGACTCAGCGCCAGTGTGATGGGGATTTTCAAACTGGCCAGCTTGGTAATTTGCACCGGAATACCCACGCTGCTGACCGTGATCCGCCGCGCCCCCATGGCAAAGGCCCACGGCGCCATCAGCCCGCGCACCGCGCCTACCGTGGTCTCAAAGTTCGCCAGCGGCTCGCCCATGCCCATGAACACAATATTGGTCAGCCGCTCTTCCAGCGGCATGCGTGCCTGCAACCGCAGGGCCTGCTCCAGAACCTGCCCAGTGGTCAGATTCGCCTGCCAGCCATCCAACCCGCTGGCACAAAAGGCACACTTCACCGGACAGCCCACCTGCGTGGACAGGCACGCCGTCCGCCGCTTGGCCGGAGCCACCGCGCCGTGCTCATCGTTGGGTTCATCGGCGGCGGGGATCATCACCGTTTCGGTCAGCCCCCCATCGGGCCATTGAATCAGGATTTTTTCGGTGCCATCGGCACTGACGTGATGCTTGACCTCCTGGCCTTCCAGAATCACAAAATTCTGCGCCAGCAAATCGCGATTCAGCTTGCTGATATTGCTCATCGCGGCGAAATCGGTCACCCGCCGGACATACACCCACTCCATCACCTGCTTGGCGCAAAAATGCGGCAGGCCCAGCGCCTTGAGCCGCGCGGTCAATTCATCCAACGTGAGATTAAGCAAATGTTCCATGACTTCAGGCTCCGGCCAGCACGCGCAGACCACCCCGCGCCGGCGGCGCTGGCGGTGGGTCTACCGGCTGGCTCACCGGCTGACCTGCAGTAATATCCAACATGCGCTGCAAGGCCAAGCGGGCCCAGTACGCGGTATAAGGTTCAACCGAAATCTGATTGGGTACCACCCCCGCCACCAACTGGTCCAGCACCCACGCCAGATGCGCCAGATCAATGCGGTACATCGTCGTGCACAGACACTGACACTCGGACAATACCACAATTTTCTTATCGGGATATTTGGCCATCAGGCGATTGACCATGTGCACTTCTGTCCCCACGGCCCAGACGCTGCCCGCGGGTGCTGCGGCAATTGTCTTGCCGATCAGATCCGTCGAGCCGGACAGATCCGCCTTCTGCACCACCTCCCAGCAGCACTCGGGATGGACGATGACGGTCACGCCGGGGTATTGGTTCCGGGCCTGGTCCACATGTTCCGGGCGGAATAATTGGTGTACCGAGCAATGGCCCTTCCACAAGATGAAACGGGCGTCGGCAATTTGCGCGGGCGTCAATCCGCCCTGGGGCTGACGATAATCCCAGACCACCATTTGTTCGAGCGGAAAGCCCATCTGATAGGCGGTATTGCGGCCCAAATGCTGGTCGGGGAAGAATATGATTTTGCGTGTAATCGGGGCATCAGGATCGGCCCCATCCAGCGCCCAAGTGAGAATTTTCGCGCAATTGCTGGACGTACACACCGCCCCGCCGTGCCGGCCCACAAATGCCTTGTTGGCCGCGCTGGAGTTCATATACGTTACCGGCAGCAACGTCACCTCTGGCCCGCACACCCGCGTCAACGCCTCCCAGGCGTCTTCCACATCGTCCACCTGCGCCATATCCGCCATCGAGCAACCCGCCCCCAGGTCCGGCAGGATCACCTTCTGGTGCGGCCCGGTCAGCACATCCGCCGACTCGGCCATGAAATGCACCCCGCAGAAGATGACAAATTCCGCCGCCGTCTGCTGGGCGGCATCGCGCGATAACTGAAAGGAGTCCCCTACCA
>Ga0194061_1000936_pt1 | contig 17657 bp, 13 predicted proteins | sample SepL2221m_MetaG_FD_163423 | JGI IMG/M metagenome (GOLD analysis project Ga0194061, IMG submission 163423) | Anoxic zone freshwater microbial communities from boreal shield lake in IISD Experimental Lakes Area, Ontario, Canada - Sep2016-L224-21m | ecosystem: Environmental > Aquatic > Freshwater >... | reverse complement strand
CGTAACGAAACAGAAACTGATGACTGATCGGCACCGGCAGCAGAATCAACTAACGGGTAGAATATTTGGTTAAAATCTCAAGCCCGACAAACTCCTAGCAGCAAATTTGCCACCACGAGCATGCCGCCCGGCGGTACCTCGTCGATAGCGGTCAGCGCCGATAAAGTCTCGGTCACCTTATCGGGCGGAATCCAGCAACCGACCGTGACAGATCCATGTGTGACGGATCCGAAAGCAGCAGGATGTACGGCTGTACCGCAATCGCCGACAGACTGCATAAAAAACCCGACGGCCGCAGGCTGTAGCACTGTTGTACCGACGCTTGCAGATTGCACAAAAAATCCGGCAGCTCCGGGATGTACGGCTGTTCAGCCAACAGCAGCAACATGTACATCCAACCCGGCCACACCGGGCTGCAGCGCTAACGCTGTCTTACCGACGCTTGCAGACTGCGCAAAAAATCCGGCAGCTCCGGGATGCACGACGACTCAGTCTCCAACACTGGCGCTGTGCCTGACTACTCCAACGTCTCCCGGCTGCAGTGCGGTTCTGCCAACACTCTCGGCCTGTACGTCAGCGCCGGCCACTGCGGGATGCAGTGCAGTTTTGCCGACGCTGATAGCCTGTATTTCAACACCGACCGCCGCAGGATGCAGTGCAGTTCTGCCAAGCATTGCAACCTGTACGGCAACTCCGACTGCAGCCGGATGCTCCGCAGTACTGATTACTCAAGGCAGCACGACGCCATCAGCTGATGTCGTGGTAAAAAACCTCGATGTCGTCGCGGTTACACCGGTAAAATCTACAACACTCAACGTGGGGACGGTGGCGCCACCAAAGGATGAGCAGACGGCCCAGCAAAAAACGGATGATGAGGCGGACAGTATTAAGAACAAAAAGAAGAGCGGGCAGGAACCGACAACAACCAAAGCTAAGGCAGAGGAAAAACCGGCGAAAAAATACTGCGAATAATGGTTTAAGCTTCTAAGTAACGCATTTACTTTGAAACGAAAATTAGAATAACACGGAGCAACGGAGCAACGGAGAAATCAGGACTAAACATGAAAACAGTATTCACCTAAAAAGAAAGTCTTAAAAAGGCTTTTTCAAGAAGTTTTTTCTACGTTTTTACTCCGTTGCACCGTTGCTCCGTGTTTCAAATTGTTTTTCAGAATTAATCCCTGATAAGCGAACCCGCTGATCCTCGATAACGGTCCCCTGTGATCCCTGGTCGCCGAAAACGACCAGCTCAACACGGCCGTCCGGACGAATTGTGTAGCGTGACGACTGCTCATCGTTCAGCACGGGGAGGTACTGCCCGGCAATATCCTCATACAGATCGATTTTGTAGAGTTCTCTGCCGTTTTCCCATTCCCACGTTCCGCCAAGATTGAGAATTCCATCGTTTTCGAAGACTGTTGTCGCACCGTCCGGATTTTTGTAACCGACAAAATACCGGCCCCGCTCTTTGTGGTAGATATCTGCATTCATCGGTTGCAGACTGTCATCAACCTTTTCAAAAAAAGCGGCGCCACGAATGCAGAATATTTTCTCGGCCCTGCTCAATGCCCATTCGGAGGTCATCTTGTCGGGACTGTGGGTCAGGATAGTCTTATCGCTGCGGAGCGTTGTTTTTTCAAGATTCCGGTAGTCGGTGTGAACCACACTGCGGCGTGTGGCAATATCATGAATCACGATGCCGTTATCAAACGCGGCCATTGCTTCGTGGTACCGCTCGGCACTCCAGATACGTTCGACGTAATCGTTGATGTCGCCATGCAGTACGGCAGCGCGCTCAAATTCATCCGGTGTACAGTTAAGGCGTTGCGGGCGCTTTTCGCTGTGGAGCGTCTGCCACAATACGGTATCGTGGGCCGTATCGCCGCTGAACACCAGCGACTCGGTCGCGGTGCTGAAACGGAGGCCGATGCTCGGGACCCCGTGCCAGACCGGCGCATTGATCGCTTCAATGGTAAATCCGGACGGATCCCGGTAAATATTGCACTCGGATTCGTAGAAAAATTCTGATGAGAACGGATAGAATGTTTCCGGTTCGATCCATTCGCCATACTGCGGATCTTTCATCAGCAGGCGGGGCTGGCCGTTTTTGGAGCTGATCACGATTTTGGCACGTTCCGGGCCGACCGGTGTGCCATTCCGGTCAACAACGAGAAGTGACGCGCCCCCCTGATTCGGTGTCGCTCCTGTGATCCGGTACTTCGGTCGCGGCCCCAGCGGTCGATATTCCACATAATCGTCGTATGCCAGATCTACAACCATTTTTGAATCACTGCTCAGACTGGTGTTAAGGGCGGGACCCGATGCGATGCGCAGCTCCTGATCTATGACCGCGGTTGTCATAATCGGCAACCGGTGCGGCACATCCGGGGAGTAAAGGGAAAAGAGCGCCAGATCGGTGAACCAGCGCTTGTGGTCGTCATGGCTGTGGGTAATGATCAACCCTTTGATGTCCTTGAGGCCATGTCCTCCGATCTGCTGGAAGAGCGGCGAGCCGCAGTCAACGAGGAAGCTGCTCTGACCAATCGTCACCTGGTAACCGATACTCTTTCCCATGGTGGAAAATGGCCCGTGGTCTCCCAGTACCCGCACGAAAATTCCATCCGTCGCCACGTGTCACCTCGCTCTGTCGTAGTATTATGTACGTAAAACGCACGCTGCCGGATCATCACTATCGCACTTCAGCAAAGATATGCTCGAAAACATCCCGTATTTTCCCGGTCATCTCCTCATAATCACAAATCATGACCGCCCCCGGGTTCTTCAGCTTCGGATCATAGCCGAGCCGGCGGGCCAGCTTGTCCATGTAGCTCTTGGGGCCTGAGAGGTCGTTGACCGAATAGTCATGAATGATCCGCAGGCGGTTCTCCAGTCTACGCAAAAACTTGTATCCGTTCAACAACGTTTCGGCATCGGCTTCAGCCAGAAGCCCGAGTGTGCGGATCTCTTTCAGCGCCACAACCGTGCTGGAGGTACGTAGTTCCGGGTAGTGGCAGCCTTCCTTAAGCTGCAGGTACTGCACGGCAAATTCCACATCCACCATGCCGCCACGGCCGGTTTTGATATTATAACTGCCATCTTTTTCCCTGGCCAGCTCATTCTCCATGCGCATCCGCAGCCGGAGAATTTCGGAACGCCCCTCATCACCGATGGAACTGCCATAGACAGTCTGGCGGATAATATCGTGCAGCTGGCCGGCCAGCTTTTCATCTCCCAGCACCACCCTGGCCTTGGTAAGCGCCTGGCGTTCCCATATCTGGGCTTCCTTGCGGTGATACTCGAGGAACGATTCCAGCGATGTTACCAGAGGGCCGGCGTTGCCCGAAGGACGAAGCCGGGTGTCTATCTTGTAGACGTAACCCTCACGGGTCTGCAGGGTCAATATGGATATTATTTTCTGGGCCAGCTTGGCGAAATATTCGTGATTGGAAATCTGCTTTTCGCCATCGGTCATCCCCTGGTGATCATACACAAAAATAATGTCCAGATCAGAATGGTAGTTGAGTTCCCCGCCGCCCAGTTTGCCCAGGGCGATAATCGCCATATTTGCCGGGACCTGGCCCCCTTCACGCAGGTAGAACGGCCGACCGAAGCGCTGCAGCTCCGAGACCCCCAGATTAAACGCCGACGTCAGGCAGGCTTCCCCCAATTGACTGAGCTGCAGAGTGGTCTCTCCCTGTTTAAGGTGACCATGTATATCGTTCAGGCCGATGCGCAGGAACTCTTCGTTGCGGTAGCGCCGCAATATGTTGAGGTGATCTTCAAAGTAGTCGCTCTGCTCCAGCATCGTCGCCAGCTCTTCAGTCATCGTTTCAAGCGGCTTGACAGCTGACGTGTAATTCCGCCCGACCAGGCTGTCGAGCAGCTCCGGATGCCCGATCAGGATTTTTGAGAGAAACTCCGACATGCCGAACAGTGAAACCAGCAGCTTGACGGTCTCCCTATTTTCCGCCAGCAGGGCATAATAGGACGAACGGGCAGCAAGGGTGCCCATGAAGCGTTCCAGATTCGCCAGCGCCATATCGGGATCCGGTGAGTCAAAAAGCTCTTGAACCATGAGCGGTGTTATTTTTTCCAGGATCCTGCGGCTCCGCTCGGCCAGATTGCCGCGCTCGGGGCCTCGCCGCAGCAGTTGCAGATTATCATACGCCCGGTCGACATCGGCAAATCCACGCTCGGCCAGCATGTCCTTAACCAGGTCGGCATCGGCTTTTGGATCAAGAAAGAAAAGGGTCTCCGGGTTGAGATCCTGCTGCAGCTTCTCCTCCCGCGAATAAAAAAGCGTCCCGTAGATCAGCGAAACATTCTGGCGATGCTCTTCCAGCACTTCGCGGAAACGGGCGCAGCCATTGCTGCGCAGAAAGCCGCAGCGGCGGGCCAGTGCCTGGATTTCATCCTCTTTGGCCGGCAGATTGTGGGTCTGGCGTTCCTGCACAACCTGGATGCGATGCTCGGTCGAGCGGAGGAAACGGTAGGCGTCGCGCAGCCTGCGATGGTCGTCCTCGTTCAGCAGGCGTGCCGCCAGCAGCCCGTCGAGCGCCTTGAGCGAATTTCGTTCCCGTAGCTTCGGATTCTTGCCGGCATATACCAGTTGCAGCGCCTGGATAAAAAACTCGATCTCGCGGATTCCCCCCCGCCCCAGCTTGAGATTGACCTCCCACTCCCGCGAGCGGGCCAGGGAAGCATCAATCTTCTGCTTCATCTGTTTCATATCCTCAATCAGGTTGTAATCGAGATATTTACGGTACACGAAGGGATGCAGTGTTTTTAGCAGCTGGTATCCCAGCTCCAGCGAGCCGGCCACCGGCCGCGCCTTCAGCATGGCGGTGCGTTCCCACGACTGTCCCCACGATTCGTAATAAATCTCGGCAGAACGGAGGGAAACAGCCATGTCGCCCGATTTACCCTCTGGCCGCAACCCCACATCGACGCGAAATACAAAGCCGTCTTCGGTGACCTGGGAAAGCGCCCTGCTGATCATCTCCCCCAGCTTATTGAAAAAGGCGTGCAGCGAGATGACACCCTTTTTCCCGCCTGAACCGTTGTCTATGCCGCTTGTTTCACCTTTGTCCGACTCATAGAAGTAGATGATGTCAATGTCCGATGAGAAGTTAAGCTCGCGCCCCCCCAGCTTCCCCATGCCGATTACAACCATGTCAGCCTCGCGGCACTGCGTCTCATCTCCCGCCAGCAGCGGCGCACCATGTTCGCGCACCAGAAAGCGGCGGCAGACTTCGTAGGCGGCCTGCAGCGAGGACGAAGCGAGGTCGGAGAGCTCGATCATGGTCTCTTCCAGCGGAGTGAGTCCGTTCAGGTCGCGAGCCGCAATGCGCAGGATTTCCGAGCGTTTGAAACAACGCAGGCATTTCTGCAGCGAGGCAAAATCGGATATTTCGTTGATCGTGGTTCTCAGCTCCTCCAGCATGTCATCAAACCGGCGCGAGAGCTCGATGCCGTTTTCCAGAAACAGCCAGCGAATCATATCCGGACTTTTGTAGATCAGGTTCACCAGAAAGGGAGAGGAACCGCACAAGAGGATAAACTGGGTAAGACGTTTCTTGCGGGTTGCAATTTCGGCCAGATCGGTCGGCTGAATAACCCCGACCAGCCGCTCGAAGGAGTTAAGCGCCTGATCGGGGGATGGAGACATGAGCGAATTAAGGACAATGCGATGCAGGGTTTCGACGGTGAAGAACTGCTGCAGCAGGAGAACATTGTCGGCAGAACGGGCGCCGTAGCGATAGCCGAGAGACTCCAGGAAAGTGGCCAGCTCCTGATTGCGCTGGACGGAATCGGCAGCTGTAACAATGCGACTGAACTCCAGTGAAAAACGTTCCACGTGCATGTCAGTTTCCCGCCAGTTGTCGCAAGCCGGCCCGGTAATCCCCTTTTGCAATGCCGTTTTCTGTGATAATTGCCGAAATGTAGCGGGCCGGAGTGACGTCGAAAGCCGGATTCCGGACATTGACCCCCGCTGGAGCTATGGCGATTCCCTTGATATGGGTTACTTCACTGGTGGGGCGCTCTTCGATCGGGATCCTGCTGCCGTCTGCCAGTGTGAGGTCGAACGTCGATACCGGAGCGGCAACATAGAAGGGGATGTTGTTCTCCTTGGCAAGTACCGCCACCGAATAGGTGCCGATTTTATTGGCGGTATCGCCGTTGGCAGCGATCCGGTCGGCACCGACAACGCAGCAGGTGATCTCCCCGCGACTCATGAAAAAACCGGCCATGTTATCGCTGATCAGCGTGGTCGGGATCCCCTCGTTGAGCAGTTCCCAGGCCGTAAGCCGGGCTCCCTGCAGCCAGGGACGGGTCTCATCGGCGAATACCTTGATCTCCTTGCCGGCTTCGTGGGCGGCGCGGATAACTCCCAGTGCGGTGCCGTAGCCCGCCGTCGCCAGCCCGCCCGCATTGCAGTGGGTCAGGACGGTTGCAGCGTGCGGAATCAGGGTTGCTCCCCATTTGCCGATGTTCCGGCAGATGGTCAGATCCTCCTGTTCAATCCTGACCGCCTCCTTTTTGAGTGCCGTCCGGATCTTGTCCAGCTTGGAGCCGCGGTTGGCTTCGGCTACCCGTTTCATCCGCTCCAGAGCCCAGAACAGATTGACCGCCGTGGGACGTGTGCGCCCGATCACGTCGCAGACGGTTTCGAGCTGACGGAAAAATGACTCCTGTGTGTCGGCAATAATTTCCCGGGCCCCCAGAGCAACTCCCATGGCCGCCGCAACTCCGATAGCAGGCGCTCCGCGGATAACCATCCCCCTGATAGCCTCGGCCACCGACGTGAAATCCGTATAGACGTTGTAGATTTCCTCTTCCGGCAGGCGTGTCTGGTCAAGCATGACAACAGTGTCGTCTTTCCATTCGATGGTACGAAATGACATGGAAGGCTCCTCACGTAGATTGGAAGCAGCAATCGCACAGCCACGTGCGAGGACGAGAACGGGAGCCCCTGAACGTCAGCTGAGGAGGGACTGAAATTACTGACCACTTCTATCACAGAGCGGCCGTTTCAAGCAATACTTTCCGGCGTGAACCGTGCATCGCATGGTGGTGACTCAGCATGCTCACCATCGCAATTTTTTGAAGCACAGGCTGCAGACTGTGCACAGCGTTCAAACTCGTCGTTTTTACTTGTGCTAAACCAGCTGAACCAGAGCAATTCAGCAATAGTTTTCCTTTTGAGTGCCATAGCCGTGTCACCACCGTTTCGGTTTTTTAGCATTGATAAAACGGCACAATTTCTGCTGATGTGCCTCGATTGTTTTTCATGGGCCGACATTTTTTTATGCTTGACATAAACGTAAAGTATCACTATGAAGCCTGTGTACAAACGCTACAAAGGCTCACATCATGTACACGTCTTGTAGACAGGTGAGGACTCCATGCTGATAGTATGCTGCATAAAACAGGTGCCCGACACGACACAGGTCCAGATTGACCCGGTGACCAATACGCTTGTGCGTGACGGCATCCCCTTCATCGTCAACCCCTACGATACCCATGCGCTGGAAGAGGCGCTGCGGTTGAAGGATCGCTTCGGCTGTAGCGTGGCCGCCATCTCGATGGGCCCCCCCAATGCCGAAGCAACACTGAAAAAAGCCCTGGCACTGGGCGTTGATCATGCCATACTGCTTTCCGACCGTGTTTTCGGCGGAGCCGACACGTTGGCTACCAGCAACGTTCTGGCTGCAGCCATCAGCAAACTGCACGCCGAAGTTGACGAAGTCGGGCTGGTACTCTGCGGCAAGCAGACCATTGACGGCGATACCGCCCAGGTCGGTCCCGGCATCGCCAGCCGCCTCGGCTACCAGCAGCTCACCCTGGTCGATAAAATTGTCAACCTCGACCTTGCCGGCAGACGAATCCGCGTCAGCCGCAAGCTGGAGGGTCGCCACGAGATCGTCGAAACACCGCTGCCGGCCATGCTCACCGTTGTCCGTGAACTGAACCGTCCACGCTATCCCCGGGTACAGATGCGACTGGCAGCCGTTGAAGCGTCAGTAACCCTCTGGAACAACCAGATACTGAAGCTGGACGAACAGAAGATCGGGCTGAAAGGTTCCCCCACCTGGGTCAGCAAGATTTTTTCCCCTGACCGGGCGCTGGGAGAAATTCTCGGGGACGGCTACGCCGATCCGGAGGGGGCCGCCGCGCTGCTGCTCGACAAACTGCTGGCCAAGGATATGCTACCGCTATGACAGAGCCCAAAAAACCAAAGAAACCCCGTGGCACGGCACGCCTGCTCGACGGCACGTGCATCGCCTGCGGCGCCCGCTGCCAGAGTTCCTGCCCGGTCAACTGCATAGAGATGAATGATAACGGCGAGCCGATTGTCGAGACGCAAAAATGCATCGGCTGCCGCAAATGCATCAAGATTTGCCCGGCGGAAGCACTTGAGATGTACTTCACACCAGAGGAACAGAAGATCCTTGACGAACTGGCTGCTGTTTCCGGAGAAACTGCGGAGGAAGAACCTGACGACGAGGCTGCCGCCCTGGCCAGGAAGCTGGCCGAATTCCGTGGAGTGTGGGTATTCGTCGAACAAACCGAAGGAGAGCCGGCCAAAGTTTCCTGGGAGCTGCTGGGGGTGGGCGCCGGACTTGCGGCAACCCTCGGCGTGGATCTCTGCGCACTCGTCATCGGCCACAACGTCGAACATCTCTGCACTGAAGCCTTTGCCTACGGCGCCACCACGGCCTACCTGCTCGATGCTCCGGTCTATAAAAACTACCGCACCGAAGCATACGTGGAAGGGTGCTGCCACCTGATCGACAGCTACAAACCGGAAATCATTCTGATGGGCGCCACCGGCATGGGGCGCGACCTGGCCGGGGCGATAGCAACCCGTGTCGGAACCGGCCTCACCGCCGACTGCACCGGACTGGCCATCGACGATAAACGCAATCTGATGCAGACCCGCCCCGCCTTCGGCGGCAACATCATGGCAACCATCATGTGTGATAAATTCCGTCCGCAGATGTCGACCGTCCGTCCCAATGTCATGCCGATGACGGAGCGGATGGAAGGGGCCACGGGTAATATCGTCCGTGACCCGTTCACGGTACCTGAGGACAATATCCTCACCAAGGTCATCGAGATCATCCACGACGCCCACGGCAAGGGGGCTGTCGACATAACCGGCGCAGAGTTTATCGTTTCCGGCGGGCGCGGCCTGATGGGCCCGGAAAACTTCGCAATGCTGCAGGAATTGGCCGATGAGCTCGGTGGCGTGGTGGGCGCATCCAGAAGCGCTGTAGATGCCGGCTGGATGCCGGGAGACCGCCAGGTCGGCCAGACCGGAAAAACCGTCCGCCCCAAAATCTACATCGCCTGCGGCATTTCGGGTGCCATCCAGCATCTTGTGGGGATGCAGGATTCGGACATGGTCATCGCCATCAACCGCGACAAAAGCGCCCCCATCTTCGAGGTGGCCACCTACGGCATCGTCGGAGACCTGTTTCTGGTGGTTCCGGCGATTACGAAGAGAATCCGTGCACTAAAACAGAAATAATTCTCTGACAAGTCCGACTGGTCTGACCGGTCTGAAAAAGAAGGTAAAACCCATGATGCCAAGCCCAACCCTGTTTACACCGCTTCTGCTGGCCTCGCTGGCTGTTTTCGCCTGGAGCTGCTGGAAACGATTCAGCCTGATCTCCCTCGGTCGCCCCGAGGACCGTTTCGACGACATCCCTTCCCGTCTGGGTGACATGCTGCTCTATGCATTCGGCCAGAAACGGGTCGTGGCAAAACCGTTTGGTATCAATCACTTCGTCATTTTCTGGTCGTTCATCATCCTGCTGATTGCCAACACCGAATTTCTGATTCACGGTGTATTTCCCGGAATCAGCCTGTCGAAACTGCCGGATGGAATCTACCTCCCGTTGATCCTGGTGCTTGACATCGTTTCGCTGTTTTCGCTCCTGGCGGTAACTGTAGCCGCCGTGCGTCGAACTGTCTCACCCCCCTACCCGGAGGCAAGGACAAAGGAAGCATTTTTCATCCTGTCGCTGATTGCCATCCTGATGCTGGCCTACTTCGGCATCAACGCCGCCAAGATTTCGCGGCTCCCGGCCGGGATGCAGAATGTCGCCTCACTGTACATGCCGGTATCGGCGAAATTCGCTCTGCTGGTCCCGCCAACAGCCGGTGCGGCGGTCTACGCCTGGTCCTGGTGGCTTCACGCGGCCGCACTGCTGATCTTCATCTGCTACCTGCCGAACAGCAAACATATGCACATCCTGACAGCCATTCCCAACTGTTTCTTTCGCCGTCAGGAAAAACCGAACACTCTGCCGCGCGAAGAGTTTACCGTCGGCAGCACCTTCGGCATCAGCCGGGTCAATCAGTTTACCTGGAAAGATCTGCTGGATTCCTTCTCCTGCACCGAATGCGGACGCTGCCAGAACGTCTGCCCGGCCGGCATAACTGGTAAACCGCTCAATCCTCGCGGCGTAATCCATGACATCAAAATCAATCTGCTCGATAACTCTTCCGCTCTGAAAAGCGGGGGGAACCCTACAACTGCGCTGATTGGCGACGGGGGAGAAGGAAGTATTTCGGAAGAAGCCATCTGGAGCTGCACCACCTGCGGAGCCTGCATGGAGGCCTGCCCGGTCTTCATCGAGCAGATGCCAAAAATCGTCCAGCTCAGGCGCCACCTGGTGGAGAGCGAGGCTAAGTTTCCCGACGAGCTGCTGAATCTGTTTGAAAACATGGAGGGACGCAGCAATCCGTGGGGGATCGCCCCCGGTGAGCGGGTAAAATGGTGCAGCCAGCTGCCGGTCAGACATTTCGAAAAAAACAGCACCGAGTACCTGTTCTATGTCGGCTGCGCCGGTTCCTTCGACTCCCGCAGCAAACAGGTTAGCGTTGCCGTGGCGCAGCTGCTGGACAAGGCCGGCGTCTCCTGGGGGATTCTTGGCAAGGACGAAAAATGCTGCGGCGACAGCGTCAGGCGCTTGGGAAACGAGTACGTGTTCGACCGGATGGCGAAAGAAAACTGCTCCGTTTTCCGGGAACGGGGGATCAAAAAAGTCATCACCCAGTGCCCGCACTGTTTTTCGACGCTGAAGAACGACTACCGGCAGTATGGGCTGGAACTGGAGGTGATCCATCACAGCGAACTGTTGCGCAATCTTGTGCAGGACGGACGCCTCACGGTAGGTTCGACCACGAACGTCATGGGATCAACCGTCTTTCACGATTCCTGCTACCTGGGGCGGCATAACGACGTCTATGACGCTCCGCGCGAGGTCATCGAACTGGCAACCGGCAAGGAACCGGGTGAAATGGAGCGCTACGGCAGCAACGCGTTCTGCTGCGGCGCCGGCGGTGGGCGGATGTGGATGGAAGAGCATGTCGGCGAGCGGATCAACCTGACGCGAGTCAACGAAGCGCTCAAAGAAAGCCCCGATACAATCTGTGTCGCCTGCCCCTACTGCATGACCATGTTTGAGGACGGCCTGAAAGACGTCAAAGCCGATAACGTCAAGGTGCGAGATGTAGCCGAGGTGCTGGCCGAAGCGGTGCTGCGCTGAACCGGCTATCGTCACCAGGCCAGATCAAGCGAGAGCTTGACGAAGGGCACATTATCAAGGCGGATGGAAGGCCGGCTGGAATCGTAAAATTCGATGCTGCGGTCGAAGGCGTAGCCGGTTGACACCGCCACTTTAGTACCGGCGGCCGGCAGATACTCGACTCCGCACAGCACCTTGTAATCCCGGTATTTCAGAGCACCTGCCGAAACGGTGCTGTCATGAATACCGTATTCATCACTGGCGAAGTCTCCGGCCAGAAACAGGTTCAGATTTCGTGAATGCATGTAGGTCACCCCCGGTCGCGGGGCGACGATATCGATGCGCCACTGCGGGCCCGGCTGATAGCTCACCCCGAGGATCGGCAGGAACTGCATGGAGTGGTAGCCAAAGCGGTAGATGAACCCCCCTGTCAATGTCAGCCCGTTGTCAAACGTGTACCCCCCCAGTGCCAGCAGCGGCATTTTAACGTCATCCCCCGTCAGATCCTTAAAATCGCTGTACAGGCCGGGAAAAAGCTTCAAATTTGCAAAAGATCGCTCGTTGATCCGATATGAAACACCGGTTTCCAGAACCACCGAATGCAGAGTACCCGGCAGGGCTGCAGCTGCCGGTGCATCGATGGATTTCAACCCGTAGCCGCCGCCGATGGTAAGTGATGTCGAACTGTTAACCGGAATTGTGCGCCCCGCACGCAGTCGGTAGTCGGCTATTGCCGCTGAATCGCCCCGTTCGCGCAAATCGGCGGAAGGGAGGTAGCCGAATGTGAACTGACTGCTCCACTCCGTCGCCGGTTTCATCCGGGCCGGTTCGCCGCTTTTCGATGCAGTACTCTCCTGTTCGGCCAGGGTTTCTGCAGGGAGCGTCAGCAGTATGAGTGAAGTGATGGTCGCCAGAGAAATCGATATTTTTGAGAAGGTGGGCATAATGTACACTTCCTTTGACTGTGCCTAAAATTTTTATACCGCATCCTAGCAATTCCCTCCGCTTTTGCAAACGCTATTTAACGCCGTTTCACTCTATTTTTCACCTGAACGAAAAAAAACCGCAAAAAACCTGACAACCCTCTTTTTTTTTTACAAACGGTATGTTATTTGAGTAACACTAAATTTCATATCCTTACTATGGGGAGGCAGCATGAGCTACGAGGTCAAGAACGAGCAACTGGTCAAGTGGGTCGCGGAAATCGCTACACTGTGCGGTCCTGAGAAGATCCACTGGTGTGACGGTTCGCAGGAGGAGTATGACGAGCTCTGCAACCAGCTGGTGCAATGCGGGACGTTCAAAAAACTGAATCAGGAAAAACGCCCCAACAGTTATCTGGCCTGGTCCGATCCGGGCGACGTTGCCCGCGTCGAAGACCGTACCTTCATCTGCAGCATCTCCAAGCAGGATGCCGGCCCCACCAACAACTGGATGCACCCCAAGGAGATTAAGGAGACCCTGACCAAGCTCTTCACCGGCAGCATGAAGGGTCGCACCATGTATGTCATCCCATTCAGCATGGGGCCGCTCGGCTCCCCGATAGCAAAAATAGGCGTCGAGATCTCCGATTCCCCCTATGTGGCCGTCAATATGCGCATCATGGCCCGCATGGGCAAAGCGGTTATCGATGTGCTCGGCAACGGCGAATTTGTTCCCTGTCTGCACTCAGTCGGCGCGCCGCTGCAGCCGGGTCAACAGGATGTCCCCTGGCCCTGTAACAAGGAAAAATACATCGTTCATTTCCCCGAAGAGCGCGCCATCTGGTCATTCGGCAGCGGCTACGGCGGTAACGCCCTGCTGGGCAAGAAATGCCTGGCACTCAGGATCGCTTCAAAAATTGCCAAGGATGAGGGGTGGCTGGCCGAGCACATGCTTATCCTGGGCATAGAATCTCCCGAAGGCGCGAAGACCTATGTAGGTGCCGCTTTCCCGAGCGCCTGCGGCAAGACCAATCTGGCCATGCTGGTACCGCCCGATTCTTTCAATAAGAGCGGTTGGAAGATTTCCACCGTCGGTGATGATATCGCCTGGATCAAGCCGGGTCCTGACGGTCGCCTGTATGCCATCAATCCGGAATACGGTTTCTTCGGCGTAGCACCCGGCACCTCTGTCAAGACGAATCCCAATGCCATGGCCTCCTGTGCTACCAACTCCATTTTCACCAACGTAGCACTGACTCCCGATGGCGACGTCTGGTGGGAGGGGATGACCGATGCCAAGCCTCCGCTTCTGACCGACTGGCAGGGCAATAAATGGACACCGGACTGCGGCAGGAATGCGGCCCACCCCAATTCACGTTTCACCTCGCCGGCCGGCCAGTGTCCATCTATTGATCCGGAATGGGAAAACCCAAAAGGGGTGCCGATCAGCGCCATGATTTTCGGCGGGCGGCGCAACAATGTCATTCCACTGGTTTACCAGGCCTTCAACTGGAGTTTCGGCGTTTATATGGCCGCGACTATGGGTTCCGAGACCACCGCTGCCGCTGTCGGCGCCACCGGCGCCGTCCGTCGCGACCCGTTCGCCATGCTGCCGTTCTGCGGGTACCACGTTGCTGATTATTTCGCTCACTGGCTGCAGGTTGGACGCACTATTCCGATTCCGCCACGCATTTTCAGCGTCAACTGGTTCCGCAAAGATGCCAACGGCAACTTCCTCTGGCCCGGCTTCGGCGAAAATATGCGCATCCTGAAATGGATTGCCAAGCGCGTACAGGGAAATGCCGCTGCGGTCGAAAGCCCGCTGGGGTGGATGCCGCGCTATGAGGATCTGGACTGGACCGGACTGGACAGCGTCAGTCGCGACCAGTTTTATGAACTGATGTCAGTTGACCGGGATGTCTGGAAGGAAGAGATTGTTTCCCACGAAGAGCTGTTCGTCAAGATGTACGACCGTCTGCCTAAAGAGTTTCTGCATATCCGTCAGCTGATTCTCTCGGGCCTCTGGCGCTCCCCCGAGCACTGGGAGCAGTTCCACTCAACGCCCGACGCTGAAGTGTAATCTCTGAAAAGCATTATGTACGAAGAAGGGCGTTGCAATTGCAGCGCCCTTCTTCATTTCTAATCTTCTACCTCGATTTCCTTCACCCGCATTTCTTCACCAGACAAGATAACTACCCGATGGCTGCCACAATTACGGCAGGCATCGTACAGTTCCGTCAGAGGCGTCACGTGTCCGCATTCCCGGCACTCTCCCGATCCCGGTATCCTGAGTATGGAAAGCCTGGCACCTTCAAGCAGGGTGTCCCGACTGCAGGCATCGAAACAGAATTCGATCGCTTCCGGTACAACGCTGCTCAGTTCACCGATTTCTACATCCAAAGCTATGACCCGTCGTCCGGCAGCATGTTCAAGACAGAGCTCGATAATCCCCTGGGTTATGGACATTTCGTGCATGTTTTCCCGTCCTCCACACAATAAAAAAGCCTGCGGGGAATGTCCCCGCAGGCTGAAGTGTCCCTCCCCGCAGGGAAGTCGATTAGTGCTTCTTCTCCGGAGCCTTCGGTGCATCAGCAGGCTTGGCAGCATCGGCAGGCTTAGCTGCATCGGCAGGCTTGGCAGCATCAGCCGGGGCAGCTGCTTTGTTTGAAGAAGTAGGAGCCTGAACAGGCTTCGGAGCCTCAACTGCAGGTGCAGGAGCGGGAGCAGGAGCTTCTTCTTTTTTCTTGCAGCCGGCTGCAAAAGCAGTTGCAAGAGCGAGTACCAGGGCCAGAGAGATCAGTTTTTTCATGTTACGTTACCTCTTTCGTGTGATTTTACCATTTAAACGCGTAGCGCATGGTTTTTAAGTCAAAATAGAAATATACGCAATTCATTTTCATTGTCAAGTTTTTTATTCGGGGAAGTTTCGTCGTAATTGATTTGGAAGCACGCGTGTGCTAGAGTCCCGCCAGAACTTTTTTAATGAACGGATGCGGCTTTCATGACGAAACCACTGACCATAGACAAATCATTGCGTGAGCGCCGCCGCATAAACCGCCTGCTGGATTTTCTCAAAAGGGATGACCTGACCGGCGAACAGATGGAGCGCATCGGCCGGCGACTGCAGAAGTCAGGCAAGCGGGCGCTGACACCGCTGGTCCGGAAGCTGTGGCGTGAACAGAACGGTACCGCGCTCTATCGCTACACCTGCATGCTGGATTTTTTCGACACATCATCCTGGATGGATCAACTGATTCAGATCACCCTGCAGCGCACGGATCTTGAGGAGGACGGCAAGCTGGCGCTGCTTGACGTTTTGCACGAAAGCGGCATTGACGTCACTGCTCCCCCCTTTGCGACTATGACCGGCTACGGTTCGCCGACGCTGGAAGGTTTTGTCGACGACTGCCTCAAGGATGGCGAACGAGGCCTGGTTCGCTTCATCGACAGCTTTCTGGATATTGACACGGAATTTCGCGAAAAAATGATGCGACGCCTGGCAGACACCAGTTCTCCTGAGGCCATGTCGTTGCTGGAAATATTGCTCACTTTTGAGAAACCTGAGATTGTGCAGGAGGCAATCACCACCCTCGGGCGGGCAAAGAACGGCTATGCCCTCGACGTTTTGACCAGGGCGGAGGCACGTTGCGACGGCGATAACGTCGATCTGATCCGGCGGAGCATCCGACGGCTTTCGTTCAACGGCATTAACGAACCGATGGAAATGCCCCCGTTCCAGCAGCCACTATCCTTCCATGAAGTGTATGCCGGACCGGTTGATTTTTACGGTTCCCGCACCCTCTGGTTTGCCTGGGGGCTTGACGGTGGCGGATTTGCGGCCATGCTGGTGTTGACCGGTGAGGGTGACGGCCTGCTGAACGCCATCAGCTATCGCATGAAGGATGAAAAGGAGTACGGCCATATTCTGCAGGACGTCGCCGGGGGGGAGATGCTGGCTCCGGTAGAGCATGACTATGCCCTGGCGGCACTACGTGACGCCCTCCATCGCAGTCGTGAGGCGGGGTTCTACCTCCCGCCTGATTTCTACGTCGACATGCGGTTTTTCCGCCCCGACTCCCTCAAACCGGAAGCATATGTCCCCCGCTTCAAACTCAAACATCTTGAGGAAATTGTTGAGAAAATTCCGGGGTATGTTGCATCCGGTAACGAACTGCTCGACGAGCCGGGTCTTGAGGGGTGGGTGATAACCGAAGCGGCGCTCTATGACGTCGCCGACCGGCTGAATGCGCTGGGAGCTGAAGGCAGGTCAGGTGATGTAGAGGCCGAGATACTGGAAAAAGAGATCCTCCGTTGCTGCGAGGAACTGATAGTCCCCCGCAGGGCCGATATCATCAAGCGACTGCTGCTGACGGCCGACTACCTTCAACACACCGAAAGCGGCGAAGGAACCGTGCAGAAGACACTTGCCATCGCCTTGAGCATTGTTGGAGGCTTCCTTCCCGACCACCGCCACCCGTTCATTCGGAGGCTTCTGCTGGACAGCGTGGATGCTGCGCGGCAAACACTGGCTGAGGGATATGACCCGCGCCTGGAAGAAGGGTATGATGACGATTTCGATGACTGATGCGGAGCGGGTTGCCGTAATCGGCGGTGGCAGCTGGGGAACTGCGCTGGCCAACCGGCTGGCGTCCAACGGCAATGACACGCTGCTCTGGGCATACGAGCCGGAGGTGGTGGCGGAGATCAATTCCGGCCATGTCAATTCACTCTATCTGCCGGACATTACGCTTCATTCGGCTCTGGCATGTACCGGGAGTCTGGAAGAAGCGGTCAGTGGCCGCAGTATGATCGTCATGGTGACACCGGTGCAGGTCATGCGTGGTGTCCTGCAGAAACTTTCTCCCTTTATTTCGACAGATGCGATTATTGCCAATGCTTCCAAGGGGATTGAGCTCGAAACCCTGAACACGGTGTCTCAGGTTTGCGGCGAACTGCTTGGTGATATGGTATCGGCCCGTTACGTGGCGCTTTCCGGCCCCACCTTTGCCCGTGAAGTCGCGCTGGGTCTGCCAACGCTGATTGTGGCTGCATCGCGCAGCGACGCAAGCGCCCGCACGGTTCAGAAGGCACTCAGCTGCCCCTGTCTGCGCGTGTACACCAACAGTGATGTGACCGGTGTCGAACTGGGGGGGGCGGTCAAGAACGTCATTGCCATTGCTGCCGGCATCTGTGA
>Ga0194061_1000935_pt1 | contig 17672 bp, 14 predicted proteins | sample SepL2221m_MetaG_FD_163423 | JGI IMG/M metagenome (GOLD analysis project Ga0194061, IMG submission 163423) | Anoxic zone freshwater microbial communities from boreal shield lake in IISD Experimental Lakes Area, Ontario, Canada - Sep2016-L224-21m | ecosystem: Environmental > Aquatic > Freshwater >... | reverse complement strand
TGTTGGGACGTTGCGGCAGCGTTTTGGAACGCCGCAGTAGCACGATCACCCTCTTCAGGCGGTTCTAACATGCGTCGAGTACAGGTGATTTTCGCGGCATTCGTTTTGATGGCCGCGTCAGCGTTTTCAGGTGACGCGGTGGCTCCGGATTTTGGGATGCCAGCGACTGGGATTTATAATTCTGACCTGCTCAGTTTTGACGAAACGATGACCGGTTTCATGAAGCGCAATGCGATCCCCGGCGGGTCGTTCGCGCTGGTTCAAAACGGAAAATTGATTTACGCCCGCGCGTATGGATTCGCGGACCGTGACGCGAAAACGCCTGCTCAACCGACGACTCTTTTTCGTCTAGCCAGCGTCTCGAAACCGATCACGGCTGTTGCGATCATGACGCTGGTCGAGGCGAAGAAACTGAACCTCGATGCGAAGGTGGTCGAGCTGTTGGGGATCGATCCGTTTTTTCGAATTCCATTTCAAGTAGACGCTCGGGTGCGTGACATCACCGTACGGCATTTGTTGCAACACTCCAGCGGCTGGGATCGTACGAAAAGCGGCGACATCATGTTCAAGCATTTTCAAATCGCCGAAGACATGGGCATTGCGTCGCCGCCAGATCACGCGTCGTTGTTGCGCTGGGGGTTTGGTCGGCCGCTTGATTTTGCCCCAGGAACAAAGTTCGCGTATTCGAATTTCGGCTATTGCGTCCTGGGACGAATCATCGAAAAAGTATCCGGACAACCTTATGAAGCATACGTAAAAGAACACGTGCTGGGGCCGATGGGAATTCGGGGGATGCGAATTGGCGGCGCTCGGGCACGTGAGCGCGTTGAGAACGAGACGGCGTATTACGACGCGAAGAATCAAACGGTAAAAAATGTTTTTTCGGAGGACGGTCCGGAGTTGGTGCCGGTTCAATACGGATTCAATTCGACTGGCACGATGGACGCGCACGGCGGCTGGATCGCGTCAGCGGTGGATATGGCTCGGTTTGCGGCAGCGCTGGATCACCCCGGCGAACACCCGGTCATCAACGCAGAATCATCCGCGCACATGATCGAGCGCCCGGCGAAACCGCTCGGAGTGAAAGGTGACGGAACGTCGGCCGATGTTTTCTATGGACTGGGCTGGAATGTTCGGCTCGTGGATCGCGCGGGAAAGGCCAACGTTTTTCACTCCGGCGCAATGCCGGGAACGTGGACGTTGCTGGTGCGACTGGCGAACGGGCGCTCGTGGGTGGCCTTGTTTAATCAACGTCTTGAGAACACAACGAAGGATAACATCGACACGTTGCTCCACGCTGCTGCTGCAAAAGTAAAAACATGGCCGACTGATGATCTGTTCGGCTCGTTTCCATAAACGACGAGTCGTACGCGGTGTATTCCATAGTCTTCAATCACCCTTGGAAATAAACATGAAAACGCTCACGTATCCGGTCCGCCATGCCGTTTTGTTCGCAGTGCTTTTTGCTCTGTCAGTGTTGCCACTGGCGCGGGTTTCAGCGCTTGAAATGGAAATTGAAACAAAGCCTGCGGACCCGTTTTTTGCGAAATACAATCCGCGCAAAGCGCCGACGTATTCCGATCTGCTGTTGAAGGAAGGTGACCGGTTGGCCATTGTCGGTGATTCGATTACCGAACAGAAAATGTATTCGCGCATCATTGAAACGTATCTGACCGTCTGCGTTCCGGAGCTGAATATTGACGTGCGTCAATACGGCTGGAGCGGCGAAACAGCGGACGGATTTTTGAAGCGTATGAAGAACGATTGCCTGCGTTTCAAGCCGACGATTGCGACGACCTGCTACGGTATGAACGACTATCGTTACAAGCCGTTTGAAGAAGCGATTGGCAAAGCGTACCGCGACAAGTACGACGAAATTGCGCGCGAATTCAAAGCGGCTGGAGCGCGGATGGTATTGGGTTCGGCGGGCTGCGTCGGAAAAGTTGCGAGCTGGGTGAAGACTGCCGCGGGAACGTTGGAAGACCATAATGTTAGCCTGTGTGAAATGCGAAATATTGCGTTGGATGTCGCGACGAAAGAAGACGTGCGATTTGCTGACGTGTATTGGCCGATGCTGAAAGCCGGATTCGATGCGCGGAAAAAGTACGGCGAAAAATACAACGTCGCCGGAAACGATGGCGTTCATCCGGGCTGGGCCGGGCACACAATCATGGCCTACGCATACCTCAAAGCGCTGGGATTGAAAGGCGATGTTGGGACGTACACGCTCGATTTGAAAGCCGCATCAGCCACGGCAACGCCCGGGCATACAGTCGATTCCTTCAAAGACGGAACGCTCACGATCACGAGCAAGCGCTATCCGTTCTGCGCGACGGGCGACGTTGCGAGCGATGGGTCGATTCGCTCGGCGATGACGCTTGTCCCCTTCAACGAAGACTTGAATCGCCTGGTGCTGGTCGTGAGCAATGCGCCCGCGAAAAAATACACGATCACGTGGGGCGCTGGATCGAAACAGTATTCTTCTGAAGAGCTGGCGAGGGGCGTTAATCTGGCCGCCGATTTTGCTGTCAATCCGTTCTCCGGAGCGTTCGAAAAAGTGGATAAGGCTGTGATCGCGAAGCAGTCATTTGAAACGAAGCAGATCAAAACCATCTTCCACGGCAAAGAAGGCAAAGCCGACATGGAAGGCGCGGCGAAGTCAACCGAAGCCGAACGCGCGCCGCTGGCAGCTGCAATTCGCGCGGCGATGGTACCGGTCACACACACGATCAAGATCGAGGCCGAGTAAGTCGCTGCGATGATGGCTATCGTCACGTCGACTGTTTATGATCAGTTGAGGTTGTGTTGTGCGATTTTCTGATAGACATGTGTGTGCGTCTCCTTGTACCTGCGTGTCTCAACACGCGACATACATACAACGCGCGAAAAATGCGGTTTGAACACAGGTGTGTCTAAATGAAGTGAAATCACCTCAAAAGACGTGAACGTACGATAAATCCCAAAACGTAACGGCGTTTTGTCATGACAGCTTTATGCAAACACATGACAGAATGCAGGGCGGCCCGCCCGCGCATCACGAAAACGCACCGGAATCTCATTCCATTCCACTTTTAAAAACAGGAGGACATCACAGAACCTTAATATTGGCGGCTCGACATTTGTTTGAATTCTGGCGGCATGAATTGAATCGGCAAGAGTTGCTGAGTGAAACCGCATGGACAATCACTGGGACTTGGTGTGTCGCGTTTTTTGCGATCTTAAAAATGAGTGCCATGGATATGCTTCGTGCTGTTGTGGAACCCATGCGGCCAGGTGACTGGAGGAAGGACCGATGATGCTCGAATTTCGATCGGAGTTTATTCAGAATCTGGACGCACATGGAACTGAGTGGACAAAGTTGATCGACAGCACGTTCGCTCTTGAATCCACGATGACGATGGGTGACGTCTATACTCAAATGCGAGCGCAGGAAGACGCCTTTGCGGCCATCATCGAAAACGGGCGCCCCGTGGGACTTTGTTCTCGCGGCGCGCTCGGTTTCATGATGGGCTCGCTTTATGGGCATTCCGTTTACAGCCGCAAGCGGATTACGACTCATATATTGGAATGGTATTTGATTATTCCAGAGGGAACGACGTGCGAGGATGCGATTGCCATTGCTCTGTCGCGACCGCGGAAGATCTTTTACGACGATGCCATCATTGTCGATCAGAATGGACTTTTTTTGGGTTTGATTTCTGTCAACACGCTGGTTGCAATGCAATCTGCTCTGTTGGCACAGAAGTCAAAACGGCTGGAAGAGGATCTTGAAAAACGGTATCGAGCCGAGGAGTCGTTGCGATTGGCAAACGAGCAGCTTGAAGCAGCTAAAGTCGCCGCCGAATCCGCGAATGCCGCCAAGAGTACGTTTCTTTCGAATATGAGCCATGAGCTTCGCACACCGCTCAACGCGGTCATTGGGTATAGCGAAATGCTTGAAGAAATGGCTATGGAAGACGGTAAAGACGATTACATTTTAGATCTCCAAAAAATTCGTACTGCAGGCAAACATTTGCTTGAACTGATCAATGCCATTCTGGACTTGTCTAAAATTGAAGCAGGCAAAATGGAGTTGTACATCGAGAGTTTTTCGATCACGAAACTCATCTCCGACACAACGGTTCTGGTCGAGCCCCTGATTATTAAAAATAACAACACGCTCCTGGTCACGTGCGCACCGGAATTGCAAGACATATCGGCCGACGCCACAAAACTGCAGCAGACCCTTTTCAATCTGTTAAGCAACGCCGCTAAGTTCTCTCAAAATGGAACCATCACAGTAGACGCCCGAAGTGAAGTTATCGATTCGCGGGAATGGGTCGTGATCGATATGAAAGATACAGGTATAGGCATCTCACCAGAGCAACTGTCCAGACTCTTTCAACCCTTCCAACAAGCCGATGCGTCGACCACGCGGAAGTATGGCGGTACCGGGTTGGGGTTGACAATCAGCCGTCAATTCTGCCGCATGATGGGCGGAGAATTAAGTGTTATCAGTAGAGCGGGTGAGGGGTCAACATTTACAGTTCGGTTGCCACTCGCTCAAACGCAGGTTGCCCGTCCAAGTAAATTACTGGCGCGACGCAGTTCAATCCGACGTCTCTCCGTTCCCAGTGTGCCAGCCATAACAACTAAAGTATTGAGTATCGACGATGACGAGTCCATGCGCGAGTTGTTACAGCGCAACCTATCAAAATTCGGATGCGACGTGTATCTGTCCGGAAGCGGAGAGAGCGGTTTATTGACCGCGCGGCAGGTGCGTCATGACTCATTAACCCATTAATTAAAAGGGGGGTATGTGTCATGACAACATTTGTTGGCGTTTTGAAATAAATGGGAAAAACGGGGAAAGGAGCCGTTTAGAGCCATTCGTCTGGGTTCAGCATAACATACACCCCCGAAAGGTTGGCATAAATGGTGGGCGATTGTATTGCAATAGAATGTTTAGAAAAATATTTTATTATTAATACTATAAATAGTACTACTATAGATGTACTGAGCGATAAACGCGTCTCGAAGTTTACGCTCTTGCCAGAGCGTCTGATACCCATTGACATGTTCACCATGGCGAACACGCAGCCGTAGTTCTGCGGCCGAGTCTGGCTCAACAACGCGAGCGCGGTCTTTAAGCGTATGACAGTTGTGTTATGCTCGCAGCACCAGCAACGCCTGACCTGCCGTCACTGGCTTGCCTTCGCTGCACACGATCTCTTCGATGCTTCCATCGGTGGGAGCGAAGACGGAAATCTCCATTTTCATCGCTTCGATGATCACCAGCACGTCGCCTGCTTTGACGCTCGCGCCTTTCTTCACCGGAATCTTCCAGATATTTCCGGAGATGCCCGCTGAGACCAATTCGCAGCCATCTGGCACCGTGACTTGCGTGTCCACAGGCGGCGTGTCGAGATCGATCTCGGACGTGAAGGTCAGTTTTCCAGTCCGCTTCCAGTCGTCGCGCTCGGCTTCGAATGCGGACTGCTGAGTGCTCTTGAATGCCGTGATTGACTCGCGGTTCTCCGTCAGGAACGCGTTGTAATTTTTGAGTGAAAACGTTTCTTCCGTGATTTTGAGTTTGAACTTGCCTTGCAGGAAATCCTCGCGGTGCTGAAGGAGTTGTTCGGCACTAACCGGATAGAACCGAATCTGATCGAAGAATCGCAGCAACCACGGCGTCCCCGGTGTGAAATCTGCCGTCGATTTGTGTGTGTTCCAGACTTGAACGGTCCGGCCGACGAACTGGTATCCGCCCGGGCCTTCCATGCCATAGACACACATGTACGCACCGCCGATGCCGACTGAATTTTCGGCAGTCCACGTACGCGCTGGATTATATTTTGTTGTGACGAGGCGATGACGCGGATCGACCGGCGTCGCGACCGGCGCGCCCAAATACACGTCGCCCAATCCAAGCACAAGATAGCTCGCGTTGAAGACAATATTTTTGACTTGCTCTACGCTTTGTAGCCCGTTAATGCGGCGGATGAATTCGATATTCCACGGGCACCACGGCGCATCCGCTCGCACCGATTTCATGTAGATGTCGATCGCTTTGCGTGTGGCTACGTCATCCCAGCTCAGCGGCATGTGGACTATGCGTGTGGGCACTTCCATGTCTTCAATCGCTGGAAGTTTGTCTTCGGCAGCGATCAAATCGGCGAGCAACATTTTCAGCGGCAGAATACGGCTGTCGTAATGAATGTGTAGTGACCGAATGCCCGGCGTCAGATCGATAATTCCGGGAATATGATTCTGCCTCAACCATTCAACCAAGGCGTGCACGCGGAAACGCAGGTTCAAGTCGAGAACCAGCGGCCCGTATTCGATGAGCAGGTATTTGTCGCCGTCCAGGCGATACACGACGCCGGGGCGTTGAGCGGTGGGCGGAAGTGTGTGAAGAATCGGCGAGAAATCCGCGATGTTCGCGCTGAGATTCACAATCGGCGGAGTCGACGATGCAACCAACGATGCCACGCCCGCGTCTTGCTCGCGTTCGAGGCGATTCGCATCTTCGACCGTCACCGGATGAATGCGCAGCGTGTCGCCGGGCTTGAACTGACCCAGCTTCCAGAGGTCCGCTTGAATGATCGTAGCCGGACACACGAAGCCGCCTAGCGAAGGCCCGTCTGGGCCGAGAATCACCGGCATGTCACCGGTGAAATCGAGTGTGCCGATTGCATAGGCGTTGTCGTGAATGTTCGACGGATGCAAGCCGGCTTCTCCGCCGTCGGTACGCGCCCATTTCGGTTTCGGGCCGATCAAACGCACGCCGGTGCGGTTGGAGTTGTAGTGAATTTTCCACGCCGTCGAAAACAGCATGTCGATGTCGTCCGGCGTGAAGAAATCCGGAGCGCCATGCGGGCCGTAGAGCACGCGCACGTCCCAATTGTGGGTGAGTTCAGGAATCAATTCGGGCACGAGCGCTTTCGGAATAGAATCGTCAGAAGTACTGCTGGTGTTGATTGCAACCACATCGCCCGTGCGTAAACAACGTCCGGCGTGTCCACCGAAATTTCCGAGCGTGAACGTCGCGCGGCTGTTGAGATACTTCGGCACGTCCACACCATTTCTCACGGCCAGCGCGGTGCGGAATCCGGGGCCTGAAATCGGGCCGAGTTTCAACGTCTGTCCGCGTTTGATGTCAATCGGCGAGTAGTACGCGACAGGCTTGCCGTCGAGCGTCGCCTTCATCTCCGCACCCGCGAGTGCAACGGTTGCGTCGATGTTGAATTTCAAGGTCGGGCCGTTGAGCGTGAATTCGAATCCGGCTGCTTCGTCCGCGTTACCAACGATCCGGTTCGCGAGTCTGAACGAGAGCGCGTCCATCGGCCCGGAGGGCGGCACACCGATGTCCCAATAGCCGATCCGTCCGGGATAATCCTGCACCGTTGAATGCGCACCGCCGTCGAGAACGTCGATAGTCGCGGGCGTATAATTGAACGTACTCAGCAATCCGGTCGAGACATCGCCCGATACGAAGCGCGCATCGTCTAGAATCTGGCGCAGGTACGACAGATTGGTTTCGATGCCGTACACGGCACTCTCCGCTAGAGCGGCTTTCAGATTCGCGATGGCCTCAGAGCGGTCACGTCCTTTCGAAATGATCTTGGCAACAAGCGGGTCGTAATGTGGGCTGATGTCGCTGCCGGGTTCGACCCATGTTTCGATGCGCGCATTTTTTGAGAATGTGACTCCGGTCAAACGCCCGGAGCTCGGCTGGAAATTTTTGTTCGGATCTTCCGCGTACAAGCGCACCTGAATCGAAGCTCCGCTTGGTTCGACGCGCAGACTTTCCAGAGGCGGTAATTCTCCCGCAGCTTGCTTGAGCATCCATTCAACGAGGTCGTAGCCCGTCACTTCTTCCGTGACGGTGTGCTCTACTTGCAGGCGCGTGTTGACTTCGAGGAAATACGCTTTTTCCTGTGATGCGTCATAGATGAATTCGACGGTGCCGGCGGATTGGTATTTCACGGCGGCAGCGAGCTTCGTTGCAGCGCTGAAGAGTGACTGGCGCGTCGCTTCGGTGATGTTCGGCGCGGGCGTTTCTTCGATAACTTTTTGATTGCGGCGCTGCACGGAGCAATCGCGTTCTCCGAGCGCGATCACATTTCCTTCGCCATCGCCGAAAATCTGCACTTCAATATGGCGTCCGACCGGCACGAATTTTTCGAGGTAAATCCCAGATTCTTTGAAATTTGCTTTCGACAAGCGTTCGACAATCGCGAGTTGCCCAGCGAGTTCCTCGGGCTTGCGGCAGACGCGCATACCGATGCCACCGCCGCCCGCCGTTGCCTTCAGCATCACCGGATAGCCGATGCGCTCGGCTTCGCGATCGGCGTGTGCGAGGTCGCTCAACAGACTGGAGCCTGTGAGCATTGGCACACCGTTGGCATGCGCCAATTCGCGCGCGGTGTGTTTGAGTCCGAACGCGCGCATCGATTCGCCGGTCGGTCCGATGAATACGATTCCGGCTTCGGCGCACGCATCTGCAAACGCGGGATTTTCGCTCAGGAAACCATAGCCGGGATGGATCGCTTCGGCCCCGGTTGCCTTCGCCGCTTCAAGGATCTTCTCACCGCGCAGGTAGCTTTCCGACGCGGCGGCGGGGCCAATGCAGACGGCTTCGTCAGCCGCAGCGACATGGCCGCTGTGAATGTCGGGCTCGGAGTAAACCGCGACCGATTTCACGCCGAGGCGCTTAAGCGTGCGGATCACGCGGCACGCAATTTCACCCCGGTTGGCGATCAGGACTTTTTTGAACATTCAACGGGCCTCTCTGAAATTTCAATTAACTCGTCTCTGCGAGCGATCACATTATGCCGTCACGATCACACGCACCGGCGTCGGATTGAATCCGTTGCACGGATTGTTAATCTGTGGGCAATTGCTGATCACGACCAGCGTGTCCATGCATGCTTTTAAATCCAGATATTTTCCCGGTGAGCTGATCCCGTCAACAATGCCCAACGCACCGTCGGCTTCGACGGGCACGTTCATGAACCAATTAATGTTCGAGACTATATCGCGTTTGCCCAACCCATGCTGACCGAGTTCGTACACAAAATTTTCGACGCAGGCGTGCTGGTGCTTGGTGAAATAGCCGTAGCGCAACGTGTTCGATTCGCATGAACACGCGCCGCCTGATGTATCGTGCTGGCCGCAGGTGTCGGCGGTGACGGTCATCATCGGGTTACTTTCATTACTCATCAATGTCGTACCGGTGTTCAGAAAAATATTTTTCTGAGCCACGATCGTGTCGCTGGAACTGTAGCGCTCGGCCGGATCGTGTGCGTTGTACATCAGGCAATCGACGGCCTGGTTGCCTTCGAGATCGATGATGCGCAGCGTTTGTCCTAGCTTCACGACCAGCGACCACGATGCGCGCGCAGGGATCACTGCCTCGTAAATTATTTTTCCTTTCACGCTGACCGCCGCTTCCAATTCAGATGTCATATCCATTCTCCTGCGCTCTATCGCGCGAAATAATCTTCAGTGTTTAGGAACGCGCGCGTGGCTTCGGGCGTACTGTTGCGTACGGCATCGTCGGGCGCGGTAGTAGGACCTCGTTGCGCCGTCACGCGGACCGGCGAACACGTGTATGTGTTGCGTGGATCGAGCACGTGCGGCGCGTTGACGGCGACCACGATCACGTTCATCTCCGCGCGCAGTTCGACGACGTCGCCGGGCTTGCTCGACGCTTCGATGAACGTCAGTCCGCCATCGCTCTCCACTTTGACGGCTTTGAATAAATTGATCGTCGTCGGAATGTCCTTTTTGCCGAGTCCGAATTTTTGCAACGCGATCAGGAAGCGGTCGCGCGCATTGGGAAAGGGCGAGTAATTCGTTCCGATGCCATATTTGCGCGCGTTTGTTTTTTCGTTCGATGCACCGCAGAACGTGTCATGCTTTTCGCACGTGTCATCGATGATGCTCATCAAGACGCGGCCCATGTCGGAGAGCAGCAACTTGCCTTTGCCGAGATATGCGTTCCATTGAACCTTGACCGTATCGGCGACGTTCAAGCGCTCGATTGGCATGTCGGCATTCAGGGCGAGCAGGTTGATGTTGCCGTCGCCTCCGAGATTTGTGAATTTCAATCGTGTGCCACGCGATAAAACGCGCGCGCAATATTCGCCCGCGCCCAACGTCTCATCCCAGATCAAATCCGCAGGCGGAGGGATGATGGGCATGTTGGGGATCACGGTCCCGGCCATCGATCGTGCATGGTCGCGGGCTTTGTTGGGGGTTGACAGGTCGGGCATTCATCGGCTCCTTAAAATTCAATAATCGACTCACGACTTCAGATACGCGCGCCAACCGCCCAGATGCGTGATGTTTTTAGCATCCGCGACGGCGTAAGACTCGGCCAAAAATCCCTTCACCTTCTCACCATCTTCGAGTTCCAACGTGCCGATGCACAGCGGCGGCGGAATCAAATCGACGAACGTTCCGAATTCCGCCGCGCCGAGTTCCCACACTTCGACTTCGATGCCGCACGCGGCGCTCTCTCCCACCGCAAGCCGCACCAGTCCTGGCTTGGGTGGTGTCGTGTTGGCGAGTGCGTAGAACGTGTAGACCGGCGCGGTTTTCGTGGTTCGCACGAGCGTCGCGTTGCGTTCGGTCAGTTGTTTGTTGAGTGGCTGGCCACTTAAGTGCGCTCCGACGACTGCAATTTTCAATTCAATTTCCCTTTCCCGGAGAGCGCGTGAAACGCAGCTCCAATTTCGAGCAACGCGATGTCCTGACGCGCGGGAGCGATGAACGTCACGCCTAAAGGTAGGCCAGAATTCAAAAATCCGTTCGGCACAGCGAGCGCGCTCAGGTTGAGCAGGTTCACAAAATTCGTGTAGTAACCGAGGTTTCGGTTCAAGCGCATCGGGTCGGCTTCAACTTCGGCGATACGGTAAATTGTGCCGGCCGTCGGCAGCAGCATCACGTCCATCGCACGCCATTGCGTAGCGGTTTCGTTGCGGAGTTTTTCGAGTTTGTACATGCCTTCGAAGACGTCCAGCGCATTGAAGCGTCCGGCACCTTCCAGAATCGTCCGTATCTCCGGGCGCAATGATTGCGGGTTCGATTTAAATAACGCTCCAGTGGCGAGCATGCGCTCCACGACCCACGGTCCTTCGTAAAGCAATTCTGCTGTTTGCTTAAATGGCGAATAATCGAATGTTTCAACACTGCCGCCTAGTTCGCGCGTTTTCTCGATGGCGATTTCAAAAAGTTTCGCAGCTTCGGTGTTGCCGAAAAACTCAAGCTGATCCCGTCTTGGAACGCCGCAGCGGAATGGCGTGTTGAGCGGTGTGCCTGTTCCAGCGGATTCGGCAGCAATGCTCAAAATCGTTTTCGCATCCGCACATGTCGTCGCGAAAATCGAGACGCAATCCAGCGACTTGCATGCAGGCACCACGCCTTCTGTGCTGATCATACCGACTGTAGGTTTCAGGCCGACAATGTTGTTGAACGATGCGGGCACGCGCCCCGATCCTGCAGTGTCTGTTCCCAACGAAAAACTGACGAGTCCACCTGCGACGGAGACGGCGGAGCCGGAACTTGAGCCGCCTGAAATCCAAGCGGGATCGATACTGTTTTCGCACGCTCCAAAAGGCGAACGCGTACCGACGAGACCAGTCGCAAACTGGTCGAGGTTCGTCTTTCCTACAACGATCGCGCCCGCGTCGCAGAGTCGTTGCACCACGTCGGCTGATCGGCTCGGCGTGTAAGCGAACGCCGGACATGCGGCAGTCGTCGGAACTCCTGCGACGTCAATGTTGTCTTTGACTGCGAACGGAATTCCATAGAGCGGAAGCTCTTTTCCAGCGCGGCGGTCTGCTTCGATCTGGCGCAGTTGAGCGTCGATTTGTGAGACACTCAGTACATAAATCCAAACGTTCTTGCGCTCGTATGCGGCGATGCGCGCCAAGACGTTTGACAACACGTCTGTAGGCGATGTTGTTCCAGAAGCATACGCCGCGCTCAGCATAGGCAGACTTAAATCGAGCGGTTCTCGCGCGGACATTGTTACAAAACCTCCTTCGCGAGACTCTCGATATGCGTGATCCGAAAGTGGTCTTCTTCTTCCTTGTGATCCGGCGCGTGAATCAACTCTTCGAGCCGCCGCTTGACAGATAAGAATCGTGGCTCGAGCAGATGCGACAATGTCCTGGGGCGCGGCAGCGGCACGTCGATGATTTCTTGAACGCGTCCCGGTCGGGCATCCAGAACAATGATGCGGTCGGCGAGATAAATCGCTTCATCGAGGTCGTGCGTGATAAACAGAATCGTGATATTCACGTTTTGCCAAATCTGCTGCAGATACGATTGCATCGTCGCACGTGTTTGGGCGTCGAGTGCTCCGAAGGGTTCGTCCATCAGCAGGATGCGCGGCTTGTTTGCGAGAGCGCGTGCGATGGCCACGCGCTGTTTCATGCCGCCGGAAAGCTGACTGGGATAATGGTCCTCGAAGCCTTGAAGGCCGACCATCTTGATCCAATCTTTAGCTTCGAGTTCTGCGTTGGAGGTGTCCATGTTGCAACGCATCAGTCCGAACATGACGTTGCGTTTCACGGTCAGCCAGGGAAATAGCGTGTAGCCCTGGAACACCATACCGCGATCCTGCCCCGGGCCGAAGACTGGCTTTTGATCGACGAGCAATTGCCCGGACGATGCGGATTCCAAACCGGCGAGAATCCGGATCAGTGTCGATTTTCCGCAGCCCGAGCGTCCGATCACGCAGATGAATTCGCGTTTGCGAACGCTGAAATTAATGCCGCGCAACGCCTCAATCGACCCGTTGCGCGATTCAAATTTCTTGCCGATGTTCTGAACGTCAAGCACGACGTCGCGCGCGTTGATGCGTTTAAATCGCTCGGCGATGTCCTGCGGTTTTTCGAGGTAGCTAGGCAGTTCATCGCTTGGCATTGGGGCGCTCCATTAATTCCACTTCGATGTCGCGGCGGAGTTCTCTGCGCGCCGCCGCCACCTTCGCCAGAATTTCAGGCGTGATCTCAGGTGCCCGACCGCCCTTAAATACGCTCAGCCAACCCATCATCCACACAAGCCCTCGCCGTGCGCGGTGGTTGGTGTTCGCCTGCCACGGAAACAAGATCGTTCCGCAAAACGCGAGCAACTGGTCACACAAAAATCCAATCATGCCGATCATGGCGATGCCGGCAAAGACATTGTCGTAGTGCCGGTATTTGCCCTGTTGATTGATGAAGTAACTCACACCGCTCATTGCGCCAATCAACTCCGCCACCGTCAAAAAAGTCCAAGCCGAACCGATCAGAATTCGAATGTCTTTGTACAGGCCGGGAATGATTCCCGGCAGCACCACATGAAAAACCAAACCCGCGCGCGTGGTGCCCAGTGTCTGCGCCGCTTCGAGCAGCGCGGGGTCGAGATTTCGCGTCGTGTTCGCTACAACAAGCACTAGACAGAAAAATGTTCCAATGAATATTATCGCGATCTTCGGCCCGTCATCGATCCCTAGAATCGCGACCATCAGTGCACCGAATACCGGCGCTGGCATGTAGCGGATGAAATCGATAAACGGCTCGGTCAACTTCGCGATCACATCAAACGTGCCACACAGAATCCCCAGAGGTACGCCCAGCATGGCCGCTAGTGTGAAGCCGATGAAAATAATCTTGGCGCTGTGCAGCAAACTTTCGTGCAGCCACGGGTCGCCTTTACGGACCGGGGGAGTCACGAACGCGTAGTAAAATGCTTGTCCGACTTCGTGCGGCGCGGGCAAAAAAACCGGGTTTGCCGGAACACCTGCGCCGGGTTTCTTTTGCTGGGCTAACAGCTTCGTGTTCTCGACGAAAAAAGCACTGCGCTCCAAACGCATGTCCACTTGCAGGAACGACGATTCGCCGGGATCGGTCACCCGGATCAGTGGGTGCCACACATACGGCGAGTAGCTCACCAGGCACCAGACCGTCAGGGGAATCAGGAACGCCAGTGTCTTCAACACGACGCTCCGGATTCCGCTGACCGGTCTTCTAATTTCGAACCAATCCCGGGCGACGCCCATGGCCTGAGTTCTCGTCAAAACGAAGCTCCAGCTCCGTTCAATAAATGAATGGACGATTGACCGAACAAAGCTGGAGCTTCGTTCTACAGGGTTACTTCTTGTCCGAGATTTCTTTAATCAGGCTGCCATCGAAATACGTGTCGATGTCCTGAGCTTTCTTGTAGACGCCGGCCTTCACGCTGAACGCATCGCTGATTTTGCTAGAGCCGTAGACCGAGTCCAACCCATCGCCCTTCGTCAGCGCTTTCACGTTGCCCGGGAGGTCCAGCAGGAACGTGCCTTTCATGCTCGCTTCGTAGTCCTTCGGAGCGACCTGAACGCGCGCGGCCATGATTTTGACGGCTTCTTCGTGCGTCTTCGGATCGTTGATGAATGCCAGCGTCTTGATCCAGACTTTGACGACTTTCACCCACTCCGCACGGCGCGCAGCGAGGCTTTCGCGACCGACGTAGAGGCCGTCGTAAATCAATCCCGGCATATCGGCGGACGTGAAAATCGCCTTCGATCCGGCGACCTGTTTCAACGCCTGACCGGCGACCGGATACCAGGCGCCGATGGCATCGACGCCACCCGCAGCAAGCGCTTGCGGCGTGTCGTTCGTCGGCACGTTGACCAGTGTCACGTCCGTATCTTTGAGACCGTTAGCTTCGAGTGCTTTGACCAGCATCAAGTTTTCAACAAGGTTCAATTCGAGGCCGACTTTTTTGCCTTTGAGATCTTTAATGGTAGCGATACCTGGCTTGCCCACGATCATGTCGTTGCCGTTGGAATAATCGGTGAGCAGGATCGCGGTTGAAACGCGGCCGTTTGCGCCGGTGACAAGCGCGTCGCCGTTAGTCACGAGAACGGCGTCGATCTTGCTCGCGGTGAAGGCGTCCATGCTCGGACCGTATTCGAACCACTTGAACGCGACGTCAACGCCCTCGTCTTTGAAGAAGCCTTTTTGAATTGCGACTTCCCAGGCCACCCAGCCCGGCCAATCGCTGTAGCCGACCGTCAACGGTTCGGCTGCGCTGGCGACTCCACTTAATAGGGACAACGACGCTGTCAACAACACGGCCAGAACGCTTCGACGTAAGAACAGCATGAAAATTTCCTCCCAAAATGTTTTATTTCGATCAACTGAAAATGGTTCCGAATTAACCATTAAGCAAATCAATGACCACTAAGAATTCGGTTGGGAGATACTCGGATTTTCGTAACCTTGAAACCTTGGAGCAGACAAGGCACCTGTGTCACGGTTGGGGGTTGAACATTTACCATTTATTGTGGTAATACATCAACGCATCAAAAGTCTTTTTTGAAACATTCTGTTCAAAATCAAACGATTGATTTTCCATCGCCTTGCAAACGACTTTGAGGTTTTACTGAGAAATGGCATCTTGAAGTCTATAGAGAAGCATCACAGGAACTTGGCGGAAATCATATTGAACCAGCACCGTTATACCTCGGCGGAGGACGAACCGCGGCTCGTGTTCGGCGAAAGTGCTCACATTGACGGCCATAAACCGTGAGGCTGATTACCGATTACAGCGCCGATGTATAACGAGAATGGACATCGGTCCTCAGGAAGTCATGATCAAGCGTTTCGACAGGCAGATCGAATCGGCAGAACGGCGACTCATCCACATCCCGGAGACGTCGTTGCCGGTCGCGCTGGACGACGTCAAAGGGATGCGCCGTGATGTGCCGCATTGTCAATACTTCTCCACCGACCGGTGTTATACCGATGTAGTATTACGTCAAGTTAATAATAAACGCCTCGTTCCGGAGGAGTTTTCATAGGAGAATATTGGAATTTTCTATAGGCCCGGCTGGATTCGAACCAGCGACCAAGGGATTATGAGTCCCCTGCTCTCACCGCTGAGCTACGAGCCCTTCTATGTCTTGTACTCGTTCCACACTAGCAACACGTCGTATTCGGCAGTGTAACGCAATGCGTTCGTCGCGAAATAGAACTGCTTCTTAATACACCAGATTTTTGGAATGACAAGTCCTGCGTCTTACTTCACCGCCGCATGCGTCTTCCAGCCATCGACGATCATTTCCCCGTTTACACCGCACTCGAAGCTCAACGCTTTATCCAAACCCGCTTTCGTGTCGCGTAGTGGGTTTTCGTAGCTGCTCGTATCTGACACGTTTTTGAGTACGTTGTTTTGGATCAGGGCACCATAGCTTTCCTTGCAGCGCAGCAGTGGGCGTGGCTGGCCATCGCATTCGATCACGTTGTCTTTGATGTGTATAGTCTTGAAATCGCAGCCGGGATTGAAGCCGAATAGACCGTCCTTGCGCGGCGTCGCGGTGGTGTGCGTGATGATGTGATTGTTATGAATGTCAAAATTGTTGAAAATTTCATTGATCCAGATCACGCCGCGACCTGGATTGCTGACGAGATTATTGTGGAAGCTCGCAGGGCCTTTGGCCGCGGCTTTTCCGAATCCGGAAATAAGATTGCCACCGTCTTTTTGAGCGTCAAAATCGAAAAGGTTGTGGTCGATTTCGACCCCGTTGCGCACAAACTCAATGGCGTATCCGCTGGTCATATAATTGTGGTGAATGTGAAACGTACTGCCGCTAGTGGGAGCCGTGCCGCCAGCGTGTTTAGGAATTGAAATCGTGCCGTGGCAGATGTTGTGATCGATCTCATTGTCTTCATCGTTCTCGAACGGGAACTCCATCGAGAAGTCGGCTTTGATCGTGTTGTGATGAACGTGGCAGCGCTTCGCTTGCCGGATTTTGATTCCGTAAAACTCCTCGGCCTTGCCCGTCTTCGTGCGCTCGAAACGGTTGTTGAAAATCTCGCTGTCGGCGATCCAGATCGCAAAAATCGCTCCGCCGGTGATGCCACCTTTCAGACCCGGTGCGCCCTTTTCCCAACGCCCGCCCGCATCGATAAATTCACAGTCGTGAATCTTCGCACCCTTCATTCCAAACGTGCGGATGCCTGTCCAGAGTGTATCCTGAATGCGCAGATGATGGAGGTGTGCGTCCTTGTTTTCAAATCCAAAGATGGCTCCGTGAAGCTGTGGACCACGCAACGTCATGTCTGAAATAGTGACGCCAGCGGCCTTGTCTTTGAGTCGGATCAAAAACGCGCGCGTGTCCATGCCTACCGTTTTCATTTCCGGATCGGGAAGTGTTTTAGTCGACGGTTTCCAATCTGTGGTGTGCGTCAGAATCGTCTTGTCCATGCCCGCGCCCTTCAATGTCATGCCGGCTTTCGGCTCTAACGGTGCATCCAGTTCATACGTCCCCGCAGCGATTTCGATTGTCGCTGCTTCTGCTCCATCGCGCACGGCAGCAACGAGTGACTTGGCATCGGTAACGGGCTCGCCAGCAAACGTAAGCGTTGAGAATAGAAGTGCAATTAGAAGGGTAAAACGCATGGTTCGTAAAGTCCTCTTGAAGGCAGAAGTTCATTATCTGGTAACGTGTGATTACCCCAGCTTCGAACGTTTCAGCTTATAATTCTCATACCGTTTCAACCGTCATCGTAAAGTCCCGAGACTATTTATTACCCCGTTCACTAATTATCTTACATATTTATCAGGAGGCATACCTGACATGCTTTCCCTGAAAGTAGTGTCGAACTAATTCTGGTTTTCCTTGCCGACTTCTCAGGTAATTGCGAACATTG
>Ga0194061_1000934_pt1 | contig 17672 bp, 16 predicted proteins | sample SepL2221m_MetaG_FD_163423 | JGI IMG/M metagenome (GOLD analysis project Ga0194061, IMG submission 163423) | Anoxic zone freshwater microbial communities from boreal shield lake in IISD Experimental Lakes Area, Ontario, Canada - Sep2016-L224-21m | ecosystem: Environmental > Aquatic > Freshwater >... | reverse complement strand
TGCCTTGGAGAAACACGGAAAAATCGCTCAGTTGATGCATCCACTCTTCGATCCCCTCCCCATCGCTGCGTTCACATCATTTTGAAGGATAATTCCGTCCCCATCGACGGGTTTTGCAAGATCCTCCTCCTTTACCCGGCAACAACATTCGGACGCTTTGCCGGCTAAAGCCGCGGACTACTTTTCGCGCCGCGCAGCCGAAGCGCCTCCATTCGTCATCCGTCATCCGGCATCCGTCATTTCCCGCCGCCGCTACTCGCCGATGTCCAGCGCCGCACCGCCACCGCCGCCGCCCTCCTTATACACCGTGTCAATCGCCAGCCCCGCCGCCAGCAGGAGCGTCGCCGCCGCCGAGTCAGGATGATGCACCGCCACCACGTAGTTGTCCGCCGAGGTGAAAAGCTCCTTCGCGACGCCCGCCCATTTTTTCGAGACGACACCGAGTTCATCGCCGCCCGACGTGACGAAACGAAAATTCCAACCCGTCCAGTTGCCCTGCACTACCGCGACTTCTTTATCCGCCACATCGTACACGCCGAACTTCCCGCCGAGCGTCATCAGCCGCGATTTGAAGGTGCCGATGAGCGTCCCGTCGCCTGCGAGCACTTTCACCGTCGGGCGGAAAAATGAAAACCCGCGCGTGAGCGAAAACACAATCGGCCCCGTGATGTCCTTGCCCTCGTGGACATCCACGCGCGTCGGGAGATTCCGCTTCGCGATGAACAGCCCCGCGATCGCATTCAGCGTCCCCTTCTTTTCCTTCGCCACCGCGAGCTGCTCGCCCGTCGCACCGTCGAAGATGTCATACGTCGCTGTGAGTTTGAAAACACCCGCATGTTCGCGGATGAGATACGTGGGGAGGGCTGGAAGCATGGTTGTGTTTGGGCTGCGGCTCTGAAATGGAAACCTTCTACCGAGCCAAACCTGTGCCAATTCCTCACCCGCCCCAGCCGACCCGCCGACCCGCGCCGCATGAAGGCGCATTTCCGCACCGCGCACTCGCCGCATGGTTCCGGCTCGCGGCGCGCGATCTGCCGTGGCGTCGCACGCGCGATCCATACGCGATCCTCGTCTCGGAAATCATGCTCCAGCAGACGCAGGTCGCGACGGTCATTCCGTTTTACAAACGCTGGCTCGCGCGTTTTCCGAGCTTCGAATCACTCGCCGCCGCGGAGGAAAATGACGTACTCTCCCTGTGGCAGGGTCTCGGCTACTACTCGCGCGCGCGCAACCTCCACCGCGCCGCGAAGACCGTCGCGAAAACGCACGGCGGCGAAATGCCGCGCGAGCCCGCGCTCATCCGCGCACTGCCCGGCATCGGTCGCTACACCGCAGGCGCGGTTGCGAGCTTCGCATTCGATCTTCCCGAGCCGCTCGTGGATGCAAATGTCGCCCGCGTCCTCGCGCGCCTGCTCGACCTGCACACGCCCATTGACTCCACCGCCGGCCAGTCCGCGCTGTGGGCCGCCGCGCTCGCGCTCGTCCCGGAGAATGGCGCGCGCATTTTCAACAGCGCGCTCATGGAACTCGGCGCGCTCCTCTGCACCCCGCGCACCCCGCGCTGTGGGGACTGCCCGATCCGGAAATCCTGCGCCGCCTCCGCTAACGGCACCGCGGAATCGCTGCCGCGCAAAAAGCCGCGCCGCAGCCGCGCCGAACTCGCCGAGCACTGCGCATGGACCGTGCACTGCGACCGCATCCTCCTCGAACACCAGACCGGCCCGCGCTGGCGTGGCCTGTGGAAACTCCCCGCGCTCCCCGCCGCACCGCACACCGCCCCGCTGCTCACCATCGAATACCCCTTCACGCACCACCGCGTGACGCTCTCCGTCTTCGCGCAGCCCGCGCCGTCACCGCTCCACGAAAATCTCGCATGGCACGCGCTCGCCACACTCGCCGACCTCCCCCTCACCGCCCCGCACCGCCGCGCGATTGAAAAACTTTGTGCAAAAATTTAAAAGTGCCCACACCATTGATCGTGTGCGGCCCGTCGAACCACTCGATCTCCGCGCGCTCACCGATACCAAGCTTGTCGTAGCCGCGGCGCGATGAGCAGCGCCATCTCCGCGTAGTGAAAGTGTGCGCGAGATCCTACTCCCAGATTTCCCATTCGCCCGTGAAAATGTAGCCGTTCGGATGAGTGTCCGAGGCGCACTTCATCCGCCCACGCATTGAAATCGCCCGAGCAGATCGAGAGACAGTGTCGCTCCAGTACCGCAGGCACGCGCAATGAGCCGCGTTCGCGGATTCAGCGCTGCATATTTGCCCGGCAGTTTCCCGATCACATTCTCCCAAAAATCCGTGCGCGCCTGCTTCTGCACCACCTCCCATTCCGCACCCGGCTTTAGCTTCGTCCAAATCGGCAGCGCCTTCCGTACCCGCTCGCTGTCGCGGAGGATCGCCTGCAAAAATTCCTCCAGGTCGCGCACGGTGCGACGCTGGCGGGCATCAATCACCTCCAGTCGTGTAGCCTGCGGCATGTGGTTGCATCGGTGCGGCACCAGCGTCCGCCACAACCTGCAATGCACCCGGATGCCGTTCATCCAAGGTGCCGATGATTCGCGCAAGTTCACTGCGTCGCGTGACGGCAATCTTGGGCCAGTTCTCCACGCTGAATGTGTCCTTCATCCATAAACCGTCCCGCGCCTCTCCAATGCAAATCCATTCCTTTTGCAGCCAGCGATGGATGCCATCCACCATCTGCACCGAGAGATCACCTTCCGCCGTGAGCGGTTGCGTGCCGGGGAGCGGCTCGACCGCGAGGGAAAATGATGCGGCGGAGAGCAACAGAACGAGCAGCGTGCGGAGGGAAGGTATGACGGAGGATCAATCCGCCGCACACCACTTCTCGATCGCGCTGTTTGGTTGGAGCGCTGGCGGCCTCGCCAGCCACGTCGCTCCACGCGAAGCGTCAAATTCCTTCCGCGGCGTTTGTTCCATCATGGAGCAAGCGCAAGGAGTTGGGCGCTGCGCGCTCTCACTGTGGCCGCCGGGGACGGCAGCGCTCCATGGGCGCTCCATGGATGGCGCTCCTCTCAGCGCAGCCAGCTCTCGATCTTCGCCGCGTCCTTCAGCGGGCCCACGACTGCGATGCCGAGCCGTCCGAGCTTCAGGCATTCGCCGGCGACGGCCTGCACTTCGGCGCGGGTCACGGCCATGATGCGCTGCTCGATTTCCATCGGGCACAGCACGCGACCGTAGCCGAGCAGGCTCTCGCCCATCCACATGATTTGGTTCGTCGTGCTTTCGAGGCCCATGAGCGTCTGGCCGATCGTGTAGTCCTGCGCCATCTTCAGCTCCGCGCGCGTCGGCCCGCTCTTCGCGATGGCGGCGATCTCGCGCAGGATCATCCGCAGCGCGGGTTCGAGCTTCGCGGGATCGAGCCCTGCGCTGATGTGCAGCGCCCCCGTGTCCGCGAGCGTGACCATGCCGCTCGACACCGAGTAGCAGAACGCGTGGCGCTCGCGCAGTTTTTGGAAAAGGCGCGAGCTCATGTTTTCACCGAGGATCACGCTGAGAATCTTGAGCGCGAAACGCCGCTCATCGCGTCGGCCCCACGTGTGGAAGCCCATCGCAAGATGCGTCTGCTCGGTCTCATGCGTGTGAAGATTCACCGAGGGCCGGCCCGGATGGATCGGCGAACGCTGGAAGCGCGCGCGCTTCCCCGCGGGCAATCGCCCGAGCGCGGGCCCGAGCGCCTTCACGACCTGCTCATGCGGCACGCGTCCGGCAACCGTCACGACGGTGCTCGATCCATTGTAGTTGTTCCGGTGAAATTCCATGATCTCCTTCCGCCCGAGGTGCGACACCGTCTCGACCGTGCCCGTGAGCGGGCGCCCGAGCGGATGCCGCGGCCACAGCGTCGAGGTGAGAAGCTCCTGCGCGTGCTGCGCGGGCTGGTCGCGATACATCAGGATCTCCTCGCGGATGACCTCGCGCTCGCGATCGATCTCCGCCTTTGCGAAGACGGAATCCACGTACATGTCCGTGAGCACATCGCACACGCGCTCGAAATGCGGCGCGCCCGCCTTCGCGTAATAGCAGGTGTGATCCTCGGTCGTGAACGCGTTCAGGTAGCCGCCCACACCCTCGACCGCCGCAGTGATCTGCCGCGGGTTGCGCCGCTTCGTGCCTTTGAAAAGGAGATGCTCGATGAAATGCGAGATGCCTCCCTCGCGCACGCGCTCGTGCCGTCCGCCGACTCCGGCCCACACGCCCACGGTCGCGCTGCGCATGTGCGGCATTTCGACGGAGGCGATGCGCGCGCCGTTGGGCAGCCGCGTGACGTTGTAGGTGTAGCTCATCAGTTTCCAGTTTTCGGGGCGCGGCAATTTTGAGGGCGGCGAACATGCCCACATTCGACAACAGCGCAAGGGACCGCATCTTGGCGGGAAAAATCGGGTGGGGCGGATTTCCAACCCGCCGTGCCGGATATCCTACCCGGCACTTCGGGCCTCGCAGGACTCCCGATTCAAGACTCGTCCACGAGCAATAATCCTTGGCGCGGGCCTTCTCGGAACGAACGCTAACTCACGCCCGGCGCGGTGGGTAAAATGCCCGCCCTCCCCAAACATCACCGCTTCTTTTCCTGCCCGTTGCGGATGTCAATGACCTGCTCGGCGAGCGGAAGGTCGCGCGGGAAGGTGATTTTGAAATTGTAGTCGTCATTCTCCAGCAGCGCCACGCGCTTGCCGATTTTCTGAATCGCCGAGACCTCGTCCGTCACAAGTTCGTTGCGCGCCATGAGCGACGCATACGCCTGCATGATCAGCGCGCTGCTGAAAATCTGCGGCGTCTGCATCGCCCACAGGTTCTGCCGCTCGACATCCTCGGTCACGAGATTCTCGTGCGAAGCGCGCTTCACCGTGTCGGGAATCGGCGACGCGCAGCACGCCGATCCGTTTTTCTTTGCGAGCGCGATGCACGCGCTGATGAGCTTCGGCGTGATGAGCGGCCGCGCCGCATCGTGGATCGCCACAAACTGGCTGCCCTCCGCGTGGATCGCGCGCAGCCCGTTCCACACCGAGAGGTGCCGCTCCGCCCCGCCCTCGACGACGGCGGACACCTTCGTGAGCTTCTCCGCCGCGACGAGCTTCTTCACCTCGTCCAGTTTTTCCGCACGCGTGACGACGATGATCTCGTGAATGTCGGCGCATTCCTGAAACCCCGCGATGGACCAGTAGAGCACTGGCTTCCCGTGCAGCATGGCAAAAATTTTGTCGAACCCCATGCGCCTGCTCGCGCCCGCTGCGACGATGATTGCTGAGTTCATCCTTTTGCGTCCGGGAAAAATTTCGCGCTACGGCAAAAGCCTACCAACCGTGGCGCTGAGCGCACGCCCGTCCGCACGGCCCGCGGCGCGCTCGGTCGCGAGCTTCATCACCGCGCCCATCTGCGCCTTTGATGTCGCGCCGCTCTCGGCGATCGCGGCCTTTACGAGCGCCTCCATTTCCCCGGCGGTGAGCGGCTGCGGCAGATAGCCCGCGAGGATTGCCGCCTCGGATTTTTCCTTGTCCGCGAGGTCCTGGCGCGCGCCCTTTTCAAAGCTCTCGATGGAGTCCTGCCGCTTCTTCATTTCCTTGCGGATGACGGCGAGCGCTGTCGCGTCATCGAGGGCCTCATCGGCAATCCCCTTCTCCGCCGCGGTCGCCTTCAGCGTGCTCTTGAGCATCCGCAGCACGCCGAGGCGCTCGGCGGCACGCGCACGCATGGCGTCCTTGATGTCCGAATCAATCTGGCTGAACAAACTCATGCGCGCGAGGCTAGCGGCGCGGGCGATGGCGGCAAACGAATTCACGGCGGCAGGCGGCCTCATCGTTGGATGTTAAAAGTTGAACGTTAAACGTCCAAAGCCGCCGAGACGATCGCCTGACACCAGCATCAATGCCGCGACGCGGGCTTTGCGGGAACCGTCGCGGTGCTGCGCTTTGTGAGGTTCACTTTGCCGCCGAAATTTCCGCTCTCGCGCCAGCCGAGGTAGAAGCGGCCGCGCTTGCCGTCGAACGACACGAAGGGCAGAGGGAGCCAGCGATGGCGGGTGACGGCCCAGTTCCAACCACCGCCGGGTGCGAAGACTGCGCCGGGATGTTTCCCCGTGCGCGTGATGTCCTTGTCCGAGACGCCGATGATGTAGTGCGTGAAATTGTGGAACGGGTTGCGCATCCGCCATAGCATCGCGCGGTTTCTCGCGGCGGGCCGGTACCACGCGGGCGGGACGGGGTCGTCGGCGTTACGAAAGGCCCAGAGCGGATTCCACTTTTGCACCGCACGGATCGGCGGCGTGTGGACGCTCGCGGGACGCGTGATCGTCTCGGCTGCGTGGAGCGCGGATGAGGTGAGGAGAAAAAGGAGAACGGCGGTGCGATGCACGGCGCGCCACGCTACACGGCGCGGGGGATTTTGCAGCAGCATCAGCGGCCGGGAGGCCCGCCACGCGGTCCGCCGGGTGCGCCGCCCGGTGCACCGGGTTCGCGGTACTCGTCGGGTGTAAGTTTGCCGTCGCCATTTTTGTCGAGCTTGCGAAGCGCGGCGGGAGCGTTTGCGATTTCTTCGGCGTCAATTACGCCGTCGCCATTCGCATCGAGCGTGCGCAGCAGCAGTAGCGAGGGGAATCCGCCGGGAATTCCCGCTCCGCCCGGCCTGCCGCCGCCGGGTCGCTGGCCCGGACCTCCGGGACCTCCGGGACCGCCAGGTCCGCCGCCGGGGCCGCTTTTTCCGAAGCTATCATCGGGCGTCCCACGCCATGCGCGGGACACGAAGGGGAACGTCGTCGTGATGTGGTAGTGGTAGATGCCCCCGGGGTGATCGGGCGTGGCGGCGATGTGGCCGTTGCACTCGTCGAGGTCGCCGCCGCCGTCCGTAAGTTCCCAGTCTTCGGTGAAGCGGCCGTCGTGATTTCCGCCGGGGCCATCCGTCTGCACCGGGCGCGCGCCGGGCTTCAAGCGGTAGCTGGATTTCATCGCGCGCACGGGGCTCTTCGCGTCCTTGGGATCGCTGTGGCAATTTGCCGTGAACATCGCGAAGCCGTCCGCGGCCCACGCAACCTGGAGCATTTTTCCCTCGTCGCCGCCGAGCTTCTGCACGAGGCCGACGGGCATGGCGTGGTAATGATACGCGCCGGTGGGCTGCACGTGCGCGTTGTGTTCGTCGAGGCCGAGATCGAGGAAGCCCGTGTGCGCCTCGTAGCGCCAGCCGGAGGTGCGGTCGTTGTTCCAGGTCTCCGCGGTGCCGGCCTCGAAGGGCACGCCGTTCAGAGCGACGCCGAAGAACCATCCGCCGCGGCGTACGGGCTCGGCGGCGACGACGGGCTTCAGCGGGATGCGGAATGTGTAGTCCTGCGGCGAGGCGGTGTTCGGATTTCCGCGGCGCGGAAATTCTCCCGGCGCGTGATCGGGCCAGCCGTTCGATTTGATCACGCGAAAATTTCCCTCGGTGGTGATGCTCACCGTGTTCGCGCGCTTGGCATTCGGGTCGCCGCCGGGGCGGTTCGAGCGGATGCCGGGCGCGCCGCCCGGCTGAGGGCGCTGTGCGAGGAGCACTGAAGCGGCGGAGAGCAGCGCGATGCCCGAGGCGATCATGGCGGTAAAAAAGTACCCGCGCTGCGGGACGGGAGATGAGGTGGACATGGAAGGATGCGAGTTCGTGCGGGCATAACCCGCGCGTCGTCGCATCGGCAGCGGATTTTACCGTGCGTTAACAATTCTCCCGCGCGCCGGCTCAGGGGTTGCCGACGACCGTTGCGTTCGGGGTATCGTCCGCCTTGCGCAACTGCTCCGGACTCCGGAAAACCATGATGCGCTCGAGCATCTCATCAATCACGATGTCCGGCCTCTCGCGCTCGATGAACGGCTTGTCCCAATTCTGCTGCCACACATAGACGGTGCGGCCGAAGCTCTGGCTGAAAAATTTCCCCATCGTGATCGCGAACGAGTCCCGGAACATCACGACCTTGCCCGTGGCGCGGGGATTTTCCGCGACGAGCGGCTCGGTGCCGGGAACCCACTTTTTCGGGATGAGCGTGGCGTCCGGGTGGAACTCTAGCTCCGCGAGCGGAGGCTGCGGCAGGAGCAGGGGCGCGGCATTTTCGAGCAGCCGGTCGCGCTGCCCGAGCATCAGCGCAAGGTCGCCGCCGGGGTTGTTGCTCACGACCTCGCGATACGCTTTCCGATCCGGGGCGCTGGCCGCGATTCCGAGCGACGCAAGCTCCTGCACGAGGCGGCGCGATGCGGCCTGCGCGCCGCGCTCGTTCCAGTGCGAATCGGTGTGCAGATACACGTCGGCAATCTTTTTCGCGTCGAGCAGCGTGTCGCGGAGATCGAGGACTGGGACGTCGCTGTGCGCACGCATGTGGGCGAGAAACTGATCGAGCCGCTGTGGCTTTTTTGCGCGGGCGATGAGCCAGTCGGGAAGGTGCTCGGGGTAGATGCTCTGCTTGTCCGGCGGGACGACAAAGAGATAGCGGATGCCGCGCTGCCGGAGCCAGTCGCGGCGTCCGGTGAGCAACGTGCGCCAAGCCTCCAGCTCCGCGTCGGTGAACGGACGCGCACCGATGATGTCGTTCACTGTCTGACCGTCGGAGAAAAACAGCCAGTCGCCCTTCCCTTGCAGCACACTGATGAGGCGGGTGTCGTGGAAGAGCTTCCAACTCCACTGCTGTTCCCATCGCACGAGCTGGTTCCGGAATCCGAAGTGATCGGCGAAATAGGTCTCGAGCCCGGCCGTGAATTTGCCGAGTCCCGCGAGACCCGGCTCGCGGACCGGAAACGTGGCGAGCGGGCGGTTTTCATTCGGTGGTGCCGCGCGGTCGAGGTGCAGGAAAGTGTCCGCAGTCGGAAGTAGGAAAAAAACCACGAACGCGACGATGAGCGCCACGTCGGCGCGACGCCGGAGGATGTCGGTGTTTGGCAGCCAGTTCATTTTGTGGCGGGTGCTGCCTCCGTGCGCTCGTCGTTCTTTCGCGCCTCCTCCGGGTCGAGGAAAATCAGGACGCGCTGGAGGATCTCATCCACAACAATGTCCGGCTTCTCGCGCTCGATGACCGGCTTGTCCCAGTACGGCTGCCAGACGAAGACGATGCGTCCGAAGTTCTGGCCGAGGAACAGGAACAGATGCTGCGCAAACGAGTCGTGAAACATCACCATCTTCCCGTGCGCAGCGGGATTCTCCATCACTCGCGGCTCGGTGCCGGGCGTCCATTTTTTCGGGAAGAGATCCGGCTCCATGCGCAGCCTCGTCGGCGGCAGCGAGGGCTTCGGCGAAAACGCCGGCGTGTTTTTTTCCAGTAGCGATCCCTCCTGGCCCATCATCTGTGCGAGGTCGCCAGTGGGGCCTTTCGCAGCGATGGAAATATCGAACGCATCCGCATCAAGCGGCGTGGACGGGATCCCGAGCGCTGCCACTTCCTGCACGATGCTGCGGTATGCGGCAAATGCGCCGCGCGCGTTCCAATGCGTGTCGGTGTGCAGGTAGGTGTCGCCGGACTTTTTCGCGTCGAGCAATGTCGCGCGGAGATCGAGGATGGGCACGTCGCTGTGCTTGCGCATGTGATCGAGGAGCTGGTCGAGACGCTGCGGCGGGCCGATGCGATCGGCGAGCCAGTCGGGCAGATGATCGGAATAGACGCTCTGCTTGTCGGGCGGGATCACGAGGAGATAGCGGATGCCGCGTTCGCGCAGCCAGTCGCGGCGGCCCGTGAGCAGCGTGCGCCAGCTTTCGAGTTCTGCGGAGGTCAAAGGCATCGCGCCGATGATGTCATTCACCGTGCGAGGCTCGGTGAAGAACAGCCAGTCGCCCTTTCCCGCGAGGACGCTGTGGGCGTTGCCGCCTTGCGCGTCGTGGAAAATCTTCCACTGCCAGCGCTGCTGCCAGCGCACGAGCTGGCGTCGAAATCCAAAGTGATCGGCGAAATATGCCTCGGTGCCAGCGAGAAATTTTCCGATCCCGGCGAGGCTCGGCTGGAATTTCGGGAAGACCGCTGGCAGCCGGTTTTCCTGCGGAGCCTCCGCGCGATCGAGATGCAGGAATGAGTCCGCAGATGGCAGCCAGACGAGGACGAAGAAGGCCGCGATGAGGCCGATGTCCGCGCGGCGTCGGAGGATTTCTGCGCTGGGAAAAAGCGTCACGGCGTCAGAACCGGAAATAGATGAACGGATTGTACGTGCTGCCCGCGAGCCACGCCGACGAGATGAGCAGCAGGCCGATCGTGATCACGGCTTCGAGCGTCATGCCGATCGTAGTGAGCGCCGAGCACGCGGGGTGCGGCAGGCGGCTGACGGCTCGCGACAGGGTGGACTTCACCCACGCGATCACCGGAGTCGCGAAGACCGCCCCGGCGATCAGCGCGAAGACGGACTCGTGCGTGACGTAGCGCGCGAGCGGCTGCGTGACCGCGCCCGGCGTCGCCGTGCCGAGCATGTTCGAGAGAAATGCGAGCGCCTGCGGGAACGAGGTCGCGCGGAAGAGCACCCAGCCAACCAGCACCGCGAGGAGCGCGTAGCCGTGGCGGAAAATGCGCGGCATTTTCTCCACGAGCGCGCCGAAGCGCGTGCGCTCCAGCACGAGGAATGCGCCGTGGTAGAGGCCCCACACGACGAACGTCCAACTCGCGCCATGCCACAGGCCGCAGAGGAAAAACACGATGACGAGATTGAGCATGTTCCGCCGCTCCGAGCAGCGGTTCCCGCCGAGCGGGATGTAAAGGTAGTCGCGGAACCAGCTCGACAGCGAGATGTGCCAGCGACGCCAGAATTCCTTCACCGACTGCGAGACATACGGATGATCAAAGTTCTCGATGAACTTGAAGCCGAACATTTTCCCAAGTCCCACGGCCATGTCCGAGTAGCCGGAAAAATCGAAGTAGATCTGCACCATGTAGCAAAGCGTGGCGAACCACGCGAGCGCAGGCGTGAGCTCGCCGTTGGAGAGCTTGAAAATCTGATCCGCAGGCAGGGCGACCGCATTCGCGATGATCATTTTTTTTGCGAGCCCGCCCGCAAACCTGCGGATGCCCTCGGCGAATCCTTCGCGCGTGACAGCGCGCTTCAGGAGCTGCGGCGCGATGGCGCTCCAGCGCAGGATCGGCCCGGCGACGAGCTGCGGAAAAAAGAAAATGTAGAGCGCCGTGTCCGCCGGGTTCCGCGCCGCGGTGGATTTCCGCCGGTAGATGTCCATGACGTATGAGAGTGCGTGAAACGTGAAGAACGAGATGCCGATCGGCAGCCGGATGTCGCCGGCGGGAATCTGCGGCAGGTGCAGCCCTGCAAGCGGCCCGCCGAGGAGGGAATTGATCCCGGAGATCGCAGGCCCCGTGTATTTGAAAAACACGAGCAGCCCGATGTTCAGCACGATGGCGAGCGTGACGGCGCGTTTGCGTTTCGCGGGATCGTCCTCGCGATCCACCCGGAGGCCGAGGAACCAGTTTGCGAGCGTCGAGCCGAGGAGCAGGAAAAGAAAGCCGACCTCGCCCCAGCCGTAAAAGATCAGGCTCACCACGAGGAGGAAAAGATTCCGCAGCGCAAGCCCCGGCAGGAGCGGGTAGATCGTCAGGACGATCGGCAGGAAAAAGAAGAGAAAAAATGGCGAACTAAAAACCATCGGGTGTCAGGTCGCGCCATTCGTACGAAAGGCGGCGTTTGTGACAAGACAATGAATTGATCGCCGGCCCCGCGCGTTGCGCGTTGGACGTTTGGCCCCGCGCAGCGGCGCAGCGAATCCTCGACGCCTTTCCCGCATCGAACCGCGCCTGCGGCGGGCTGAACGTCCAACGTTTAACGTCCAACATCCAACGTCAAACGAGGCCCAGCAAAGCGCCGCGCCGCATTGGGGAGCGGTGGCGGAGCCTGTATCGGCAATGCCATGAAAGTTCCCCGCCTGAAATGCGCGTTCGTCCCCGGTGTCCTGCTCGCGCTGAATCTCGCAAGGGCCGTCGCCGTGTGCTACACCTGACACCGCGTCGGCGCGAACGGCGTGGACTTCGGGCCCGACCTTTCGACATTTGGCAAACAGCAGACGACCGAGATCATCGTGCAGGCCATCGCCGAACCGGGAGCCACGATCTCGCACGGCATCGAGGGCAGCGGGGTGAAGACGAAGGACGGCCTCACGATCACCGGCATGGTCGTGAGCAGCGGCGATCCGCTCATCATCAAGTGCATGGGCGGCATCGTGCAGACGGTGCCGAAGTCGCGCAGGGCATCGCGGACATCGTGGCGTATTTGAAAAGCCTGTAGCCGCGCTTGTAAAAGCGCGGGCTGATCTTCCGGCGTCAAAGGCAAACAGTGCCCGCGCTTTCACAAGCGCGGCTACGATTGCATCACTCCGCAGCGGCGACGCGCGGGAGGGTGTGGTGGATCAGGATGGCAAACGCGACGGCGAGCAGTGCGCTGCAAGCTGCCGCATGACCGATGAACCACTTTTCGTTGCTGCCACGAAACGCTGTTTCGATGATGACGACGATCAGCACGTTCATCGCGGCCATGAGGGCGATGCCGGCGGGCATCGCACCGCGGCGGAGCTTCAGCGAGAGCCACGCGATGAGCACGGGCAGGAGCAGGGCTTGCGAGACGATGTAGGAAATCACGAGCCAGTTGCCGTTGCTCACCTGCCTCCAGAGCGAGTAGTCTGAGTTGCTCAAGGCAATATCCAGCCATGCGCCGGTTCCGAAAAGGACGGCGCTCGGAATGATCACGGGGGAGCCTCCGAGCAGTTTCTGCCGGATGAACCATCCGGTGTGTTTGGGCAGCGTCAGCAGCGTGCCGAGGGTGAGTTGGCGGCGCTCGTCGCCGAAGATGCGCGAGGCGAGCAGGCTGGCATCGAGTCCGAAATAGATGAGTGCGAAAAGCATCGTGACCTGACCGGTGTCCCGCAGGATGCGCTCGGGATCCGTATCCCAACTGTGACTCACCCATCGCTCAAAGGCGTAGGCTCCGCCGAAGATCAGCACGCAGATGCCGAACCGGATGAGCAGTCCGCGGAGACCGCCGATCAGAAAATGAAAGTCCGTCCATGCTAGCGGACGCTTGCATGAGGGCCTGCGGCGGGCGCGCGCGGAGAGCCGCAAGACTCCGCCTTTCCGTCGCTGCACGATTTCCTCGCCCGCATTCGCGCAGCAGCGGTCGAATGCGAGCCATGCGAGCAGGAAGCAGAGCGCGCCGGCACTGAGATTGATCCATACGTGGCTCGCCATATTCATGCCGGGGAGTGCGCGCGCCGAACGTTCGAAAATCAGCATCGCGAGCGCATACACCGGGTTTGCCTCGACGACTCCGACGGAAAAATATTGCCACGCGGTCTGAGGTGAAAATGAGCCGGGAGATGAGTTTCGGAGCGCCGTGGTGGCGCAAATGATCGGCAGAACGACGAAAAGGATCGCAGCAAGCACCCCGGTCCAGATGCCCGAGCGCAGGGTCGTGCGGCACAGGACGGAGCAGAGCAGCGCAAGATTGCAGAGGAAGAAAAGCGTCGCGCCGAGCACGGCGTAGCCTTGGAAGACCTGTTCGAGGCTCACGCCGCCGAGCGTGACGGCGAGCAGGGTGAAGGGGATTTGCGCGGCGAGCAGCAGCGCCGCCAAAAGCAGGCGCGAGGTGCCTTTTCCGAAGAGGATCGCGAGCGGGCTCAGGCGCGTCATGCGCAGCAGCGTGAGCGTCTGGTCCTCCTTTTCCTCGGTGATTGCGGAGGAGAAAATGCCGAGGGTCGCGATGGCGATGAGGCCGAGGTTTGCGAAGAGCACCATGCCGAGGAATTCGCGGCCCGGTGCGGTGCTGCGGGTGAAGTCGCGCTCATTCGCCCAGAGGATGAGCAGGATGACGAGGACGAGCGCGGCGCGGAGGATGGGGGGCAGGCGCGCACGCGCATCCTCGCGCACCGAACGGATGAAGAGTGCGAAAAGCGCGCGCATTTTTTCCGGCCTACTCGGACGCGGCCGCGACGGCGATGCGACGGGGAATCCCCGATGCAAGGAGAAGTGTGCAGATCCACGCCACGGTGGAGAGCGTGAGCATTTGCGCGACTTCACTCCCGCGGACGCCTAGGGCGTCCATGCTGAAGGCAATGACGATCCAGAGGAGGACTATCACGCAGAGGCCGGTGGCGAATGCCGCGCGCCTCATACAGAGCGAGAGATACATCCCGAGCACTGCGAAGAAGATGTAGCCGCTGATGATAAGCGTGAGACCCGCGGCGAATTCAGGCGTGAATTCCAAGTCGTTGCGAAAGTCGGTCTGGTTGAAGATCATGAACAGGCCGGTGATCGCGAGCGCGGCGGACGGGAGAAGCTGCGGCAGGCCGCCGAGGATTTTCTCGCGGACGAGCCGGCCCGTGCCATTCGGCAGCGTGTAGAGCACTCCGAGCGTCTTGCGTTTTCTCTCGGCGGCAAACATGCGCGCGCTGACGAGGCCGAACTCGACGCTGAAACACAGCACGCCGAAGACCCAGAACGTCACGCCGACTTCCTTCGTCCTCAATGCGAAGAGATTGATGGTCGCGAACCACCAGACGAGGAGCAATGCGAAGAGGACATAGATGGCCGCGCGGATGAGCAGGCTGCGCTTGCCACCGCCGAGGAAATGAAAATCCTTCCACGCGATCGCGTGCCGGCCGGGGCGTCCGCGCGGCGTGCGACGTGCGGCGGCTGACGGAGATGGCTTCGCGGCCTGCGGCACGGCATCGCGCGTGGAATTGCAGCAGGGCTTGAAGAGCAGCCACGCGAGGCCGAAGAAAACCACGCCGCCGATGAGGCTGGTGGTGATGGATTCCGTGGCGAACGGCATCCCGCCGCGCGGGAGGACGGAGCGCGTGAGGTCGAAGATCGGATTGATGCCGATCCAATACTGCACGACCGATTCGATCCACGAGGGGGTACTCCGTCCGCCGAAGCTTGATGCCAGCGCAATCGAGAATAGGAACAGCGGCATCACGTAGAATGCGATTCCCGTGGCCACCGTCATCGCAGTCGCGCGGGCCGTGCGGCGGCAGATGACGGACCATAGCAGCGCGATATTGCAGAGGAAAAAAAGGAACGCCGCGAGGATCGCGAAGCAGCGGAGCACCTGGTCCATCGAGACGCCGCCGAGCGTGATGCAGAGCATCGTGAACGGGATCTGCACGGCGAGCAGCAGCAGCCCTTCGCAGAGACGCGCGGTGCTTTTTCCGAGGAGGATCGCGAGCGGGTTCAGGCGCGTCATCTGCAAAAGGCCGAGCGTATCGTCCTCCTTTTCCTCGGTGATGGCGGAGGCGAACGTGCTGAGGCCGAAGATCGCGATGGCGAAGAAATTCACCATCACGACCAAGATGAGCACCTGCTGTCCCGGCGCGGTGCGATGCGTGAAGCTGCGCTCGTTGCCCGCGATGAAAAGCAGGAGCAGCAGCGCGAGCGAACCGCGTGCGAGCGGCGTGAACTTTGCGCGCGACTGCTCGCGGAGCGACCGCACGAAGAGCGCGAAGATGGGGCGGAGCTTTGTGAACACTGGTCAGGTGCGGACGCCGGGTTCGGTGAGATCCATGAAGGCCTGGTTCAGATGCTTCACGTCCTCCTGGAAGGCGGTGATGCTCGCGCCGGAGGCGAGCGCAGCCTGGAGGATCGCGTTCGGTGAGAGCGCGGCGGGATCGAATTCGATGGTGTAGCGCGCCTCGCCGTTCACCGGCTGCTGCACGCGCGTAATGCCCGGCAGCGCCGTGAGCGCGGCGACGAGCGGCGGGTGTTCGGACGCGAGCGTGAGCGCAAAGGCGTCGCCGGATTTTTCGCCGACGATGAGGCCGCGCATCGTGCCGGTGTATTTGACCGCGCCGCGGTCGAGGATCGTCACGGAGTCGCAGAGTTCGGCAAGCTCACTCAGGATGTGCGAGCTGATGAAGATCGTTTTTCCCAGCCGCTTCAGCTCCTGCAGAATTTCCATCAGCTCGATGCGTGCGCGCGGGTCGAGCCCGCTCGCGGGTTCGTCGAGCAGAAGCAGATCGGGGTCATGCACGAGCACGCGGGCGAGCGAGACGCGCTGCTGCATGCCGCGCGAGAGGCCCTGCACGAAGTCGTCCTTCCGTCCGGCCATGTCGGTGAGCGCGAGGACGTCGGCGATGGTCTTGTCGCGCTGCGACTGGCTCATGCCGTACGCCGCGCCGAAAAAATCGAGGTACTCGAAGACGGTCATCTGCCGGTACATTGAGAAGTGATCCGGCATGTAGCCGATCTTCTGCCGCACGGAATTCCGCTCGCGCACGATGTCCTTGCCGAATGCGAACACCGTGCCCGTCTGCGGCGGCAGCAGCGTGGCGAGCACCTTCAGCGTGGTCGTCTTGCCCGCGCCGTTCGGCCCTACGAAGCCGTGGATGCTGCGCGCATCCACAGTGAAGGTCACATCCGCCACGGCGACGTGATTTTTGTAGGCGTGCCGGAGGTTGCGGATGTCTATGACGGGCGGTGTGTCCATGCGGTGCGGAGGTTTGGCGGTGTCCCGGTTTTGGAGTTTGGAGTTTGGTCTTTGGTGTTTGGTGTTTGGCTCCGCGCAGTGGCCTCACGGATTCCTCGACGATAGCGCGAATTCGGACGGTGCCTGCGGCGGGCTCAACGCCAAACGCCAAACGCCAAACACCAAACGCTCAAAGTGGGATTCGGTGCAGAAGTTCACGGTTTGAAAATATCCACGACGTAGAGCACGAGGCTCTGGCCGGATTCGAAGCGGTTATTCTTCATCGCGAAGCCGGGCGGCGCATCGGCGTACATGAAGAGTCGTGCGCTGCCCGCAGCGGGCGACGGACGCGGGATGTATTTCTTCGAATGCAGCGATTCGCCATTTGCGAGGCTGATGAAAAACGGATGCAGCGAGCGCAGTTCACGGACGACGCCCTCCGCATCACCGTAGTAACTGCCGTAATAGTTGCCGTAGTAATTGTAGCGATCCTTGCCGAGAAAATCGCCGGCGTTCTTGAAGGATGCATTCGGTGTAAGCTCGAAGCCTTCCGGCGTGAGCGTGAGTTCCGCGTAGCGTCCGTTGAGTTCGAGCACTGCGGCAATGACCCGTTTGCGGAATTCCGGCGCGGCGCTCACCCGAACTGATTTCGGGATAGGTGTCACCTCACCTTTTCCAAGCTGCGCCACGATTTCGTCCTCCGTCCACTCCTCGACCTTCAGCCGCGGATCGTCCCCATTCACCACACCGCGATGCAGGAATGGCCGGGACGAAAAGAGCGGGATGTCCGCCGCGATGTGCGACTCCTTGCCCTCGCGGATTTCGCCGCGGACGGTGTCGCCCTCGAACCCAGTCGCGTAAAACTGGCTGCCGTCGCCGTGCGTGAATTTGTAGATGTCGCCCGTCGTCGCGAAGGCGTGGATCCACTCGTGCACATCGAAGCGCCCCGCGCCGAGCGAACGCGCGATGCCGACGGAATGGTAGATCTGCTTTTCCCCGTAGCCGCGCCGCCCGATGACCGCGAAGACCCACGCGAACAGCGCGACCGTCGCGATGAATCCGCCGAGCAGCACGCGGTAGTTCCGTTTCCGCAGCACGTAAAACACGGGGCCGATGAGAATCACATACGCAACGGTGAGCAGGTAGATGAGCCCCCACTTGATGTTCGGGCGCGTGATGGCGGCGAGTCTGTGCAGGATGAAGCCGTCGCGATCACTCATGTTTTGCTGGCCGTCCTCGCGCAGTTCCGGGGGCGCGAAGCCGTGCTCCTTCAAC
>Ga0194061_1000933_pt1 | contig 17677 bp, 15 predicted proteins | sample SepL2221m_MetaG_FD_163423 | JGI IMG/M metagenome (GOLD analysis project Ga0194061, IMG submission 163423) | Anoxic zone freshwater microbial communities from boreal shield lake in IISD Experimental Lakes Area, Ontario, Canada - Sep2016-L224-21m | ecosystem: Environmental > Aquatic > Freshwater >... | reverse complement strand
GCCAAAGATGGTTGCATAGGTTCTCTCAGCCCATGCAAACACTTTGTCAGCGTCGGCAGCCAGACTGGATGGAACTGTGACACCCAAATTCAAAAACCCTTGTCCATTGGCACCAAGCACCGAGACTGGGTTGTAGTTCAACGACTCGACCAGGCCATTGCCCAGCATCCCAATACCGCCTGCTCCCCAGCACTTTACTGCCCCGCTGCTGACCACGGCGCAAGTATGTTGACTTCCCCCAGCGATTGAGGTGGCGTTGTTGATGCTACCCACGCTTATCGGTGTGCGGCTGTCGGGCGGACTGTCATATGGCGTGCGGGCATTGCCTAGCTGGCCTCGATTGTTAGATCCCCAGCACTGCACAGCGCCGCTGCTGAGTACGGCGCATGTATGGCTCCCGCCAGCCGAGACCAAGGTGGCGTTGCTGACGCCACTCACACTCACCGGGATGGTGCTGTTGGTCGTGCTGCCATTACCTAGTGCGCCGGATCCGTTAAATCCCCAGCACTGCACAGCGCCACCACTGAGCACGGCGCATGTATGGCTGTCGCCAGCCGAGACCGAGGTGGCGTTGCTGACGCCAGTGACTGTCACCGGGATGCTGCTGTTGGTCGTGCTGCCATTGCCCAGCTGGCCTTGGTTGTTATATCCCCAGCATTGCACAGCGCCGCTTCTGAGCACGGCGCAGGAGTGAGAACTACCCGCCGAGACTGAGGTAGCGTTGCTGATACCACTCACGTTCACCGGGATGCTGCTGTCGGTCCTGCTGCCATCAGGGGTCATGCCATTGCCTAACTGACTGGAACTGTTAGATCCCCAGCACTGCACAGCGCCGCTGCTGAGTACGGCGCATGTATGGTTCCCGCCAGCCGAGACCGAAGTGGCGTTGCTGATGCCGGTGACTGTCACCGGGATGCTGCTGCTAGGGGTGCTGCCGTTCGGGGCGTTGCCATTGCCTAGCTGGCCGGTGCCGTTATGTCCCCAGCACTGCACGGCACCGCTGCTGACCACGGCGCAGGAGTGATAACTACCCGCCGAGACTGAGGTGGCGTTGACGATGCCACTCACGCTCACCGGGATGCTGCTGTTGGTTGTGCTGCCATTGCCCAACTGGCCAGCGCCGTTATTGCCCCAGCACTGCACAGCGCCGCTGCTGAGCACAGCGCAGGAGTGCGAATTGCCCGCCGTGACCATCGGCGTTGCGGCCCAGGCTTGAACATTCAACAGCGACAAGACCAGGAGCAGCCAATTGATAAGGCCGCGGTTAACTATTGGACGGTGAGTTGTACTCAATTGAATCTCCCCTTGCTTCATATTTTTGAATTTATGGTCAGCTTTTTAAAGCTGTGTGAGAGTATCACGAAATTACCTATTCCACAGAGGCCGTGTCGGCTCCGTTTGTGCCAAATCAACTGAGTCTACCAATTCACTCCCGACAAATGTTCAACGTCATTTGTAAGACACCGTTTGACCGGCTCAAACAATCTTGCATTGAACTGCCCGGTACCGGGCATTCATGGGTGACTCCTTCCGCTGCAACCCGGGTCTACGATCCGCTCCATACCTGACCTTCATTTAGGCTTGCTTTGATCTACATCTCCACCAGCCAGGTAGTGCGCAATTGTGACCGCCCCCTCAAGCGAAGTCAGGCCGCTCTAACTTCGTTGAGCAGATCTGGGTGACGCTCAAGCACCTTGAGCAGCTTAACGAGGGACAGTGGAGGCTTGGTCTTGCCGTTCTCGTAACGAGAAAAGGCATTGACCCCGCCGCCGAATATTTCAGCGGCCTGGCGCTGGTCTAGGTCGAGCCGCTTGCGCATGGTGGCAATGTAGGCAGGATCGACATAGGCCGCGTTCACTTGGCGCTGAAACTGGCCCAGCATTTCGCTGTAGCGGTCACCGTGTTCACGGTTCAATACAACCTCACCGCAGGCAGGGCAATAGTCACCCGTCACCGCTGGTAGGGTGGTGGATTCGCCCTTGTAGGTGTAGGGCATATCGCGGGTGTCGTGGATCAGTTCGGCGGCACCGCAGCATGGGCATTTCATAGTCACAGCTCCTTGAAAGAAACAATCAAAACGTCATCAATGACGGTCAGCTTCAAGTACACATCGGCACTGTTGGCTATCTTGGTGTGGTACACGTCCTGCCAAATCCGATGATCGGCATGGGTTGTCATGCTTTTATAAAAGTCAGCGGACGTGAGCGACATGACAACTGCACACATCCCAGCCAGGTCATTGATACCCAAGTCAAGCGCACCGCTGAAGGCGCTTGCCGTTGCACGAACCTTCCCAGCCTCAATCAAGGCCTGAACGACTGGCAGCTTGCAGTGCGGGGTACCCTTTTCCATGTCGCAATGATAACCTAATGGGTTAATTGAGCAACTGGGTTAGCGACGGGATTATTTTGACTTATGGCTCAAAATGCAAATAGTGCGTTCAAAAGCCAGAACACTGGGCTTTTGGACCGCCACTATCACCCGCCGGGTTACGTGCAAATCGTATCGGTAAGCACCGCTCAGTCGTTCAAAATCAACCACTTACAACGTGCCGTTTTTTGGAAGGTGCCGATTTGCGTGCAAATAGTAACGCTAAGCACCGTTCACAACGTTGGGCTTCTGCCAGCCAAAGTGTGGACAACTTACTAGAACGTCGCGACCTGGCTTTTCTTTTTCGTCGTGGGCATGCGCTGCAACAAGTCATCCAGGAATCGTTCGAGCTCGAAGGCAATGGTTCCCCGGAAATTGATGTGGCTAAAGTGCACGGGGCCCATGCGGCGCACCCAGTTATCGTCAATGGGTTGCCTTCTGGCCTTCCAGTCATCCACCACTTGCTGCATTTTCATAGTGTTCCAGGCAATGATGACGTTCGTCAATAGCGTATGGGCTCCGGAAATTGCCCAAAGCTCATCGCGCCTGCGTCCACGTTGCGTTCCTATGCGGCCCTGGTGAACAGCGCGCTGCAATTGGTGGACCGATTCGCCGCGATCCAGCAACGCATGCATTTCGCGGCGGAATTCCGGTTTGCTGAAATAGTCGCACAGAAAAATGGTGCGCAGCAGTTTGCCAATCTCGTCAGCGGTGGCATGCATTGTGTCTCCCTTAGCATCACTGCCAAGCCTTTGCAGACCTTCTCTGGCAGTAAGCCGGCCTTCACGAATCGAAGCCACGAATCGGAGAAATTGATCCCAGCCGGTTTTGATTTTTTTCGCGCTGACTTTGCCCGTTGCCAGGCGCTCCAGTGAGTCCGGCAGTTTGATTGATGCCGGCAAGTAGAGCATGCGCTCCGAGATTTGGCGCAATCGCACACAGAGGTCAAATTGTAAAAACTTTGCCACCGACATGGCCACATTGGTGTAGCCGTGGGTGTCGACCGCCAGCAGCGATAACTTGATTTGGTCCTCCCGCCGGGTTGCGTTGTGGTACTCGACGCCTTGGACTGCGCTGGCGGCCTGGCGATCATTGAGAACGATGGGCTGGTTGTAGAACAGCCCATAGGAGTCCCGCACATGCGTATAGATGCCAATACCCGGCTGCTTTCGCCGATATTCCATGCGCGCGATATGCAAATGCCGAGAGGTGTCCATCGTCATCGAATCGGCAGAGGCCTTGTCACCGCGGCCCCACAACTTGGAGATGTCCATGGATTGCTGGAATTCCACAACCCTTTCATTGGCTTTGACCAGGCGTCCCTCACTCTCCAAAGCCCGCATGGCAGACGCTATTTGCGATACTTGCAGGCCAGGAATCATGTGCGCAACGCCTCTTGCATCGTTATCTGTCCCGTGGGCCAGCAAGGCGCCATACAGTGCCGTCAATTCCTGTGCGGTCTTTGCCTTACGACCCAGCAACGCTTCACTAAAACCTGCCTTGGCATCAATTTCCACCATAAGTTGGCCATGCTGTACCGTACCGATGATTTCAAAGATGGCGTCGCGCGTGCGGGCGACTTCGGGCTCAACGTCCAGGGCCAAAATGGGTGGAATGTGCAGCCGCCCCTGTTCGTCAATGCTGACGCGTCCCTCATCCACGGCGCTTGCAAGCTCCACGAGGGAGTGCTGAACTTTCTCATAGAGACGGACAAGGTATTTGTCAGGATCAGCGCTCAGGCCCATGGCACTGAGGAAGCTTGCGCGCATGGCCTTCCACTGCGCGGCTGGAATCATTTGTTCCTCTCGAGCGCGGTGTTTGCGGCTGTGCGCGAGCCACAATTTACCGCCCTTGATCTCTTTGCGTACCGATGACATGACGCACGCTTTGAGCGCTGCCAATGCGCGTCGGCGATCAGGTGAAGCTAGCAATGGATGCCAAGCGGACGCGGCCAACGACAGGTCAAAGTCGCTGGGCAATTGACTAGCCCGGCGTTCCACCAGATCGCGCAAGATTTTGACTTGCTTGAGCACGGGATTGCTGTCATCACCGCGCACCTCAAACACACCCATGGCATTGACCAATGCAGAAATTCGGTGCGACTCATCTTCAACAAGCGATTGGCGCACCAGCGCAGCGCGATTGTCATCAAGGGTTTGCGCCTCGTTGCCGATCAGCTCTTTCATACCGACAACTTTTTGTTTGTCGGACAATGTCCCATCATAGAGAACAGCTTTGAGTTTTATGCGCTCGGCACGAAGATCCGATGCTCGGTGGGCCTGCTTTTTCTCGACATGATTGGATGCAAAACGGTAAATGTCATTTAGCCGTCTGGCGGTGATGTCAGCAGATACGTCCGTCAACTCGTGTAGCAACATATGCAGGAAGCAGCATAGTTCGAGTTCCTTGCGCTCTGGCTTGAGGCGCTCGGTGTCGTAGGGTGGGCGATTGACAACCGCCTGGCTGTAGGCTTCTCTGCGGGCGCAGGGTATAGCGGACAGGTTCCATTCATGGACCTGCAGAGTTTTGAGGTAGGCCACCTTCTGGATGGTTTCATTCAGGGTTCTTGGGCCATGCTTGGCCGGCGCGGTTCGCAGCCATTCCAGCACCGAGGCCCCCGTTGGCCCCCTGCGCTTGGAAAACATCCGTGAAAGAACAATATCCAGATTGCGCCTTGGCACACTTTGGCGCACCGCTGCCATGGATGCAGCGTCCTGGGCTGCAAACGCCAGACGTGCCTGGTCTCGTAAAAAGCGGTCGCCAGGCAAAACATATTGGTGCTCGAAGAGCCACACTTCAGCCGATTTCACCAAATCCTGTGTTGACACCGCTGAATTGGACAGGAGGGTCAAAACTTCGTTAAATTTTTGTTGATCCTCTGGCCCCAGCGTCTTGAACCCCGCATAGTCGCGTGCCCAGCGCTGATGTTCAAACCGAGTTGAGGGCCGGGAGTAAAGTGTCTTGAGCGAAGCAATCTGAATGGCAACAGCATTGACTCCAAGCGTCCCGGACAGCGACTGGAGAAGTTGCCGAGGCAGGCCAGTCAACGATTCAAGGCTGCGGCCGGTAGCGCGCAGACTCACCAATTGAATGGCGGCACCAAGTCGCCCGATGCCGCGAAAGCGGGATCGGATTTCCTCTACGTCCCCAGCGCCGAGACTGAACTCCTCGTCAATCTCGTTTTGTGAAATGGATTTGGGTAGGCTTGTCTGACCGACAAACCGAAGACGGTAGCTTGGCAAGTTGTTTCTCCAACGGCGCAGATCTTGCGCGGGGTGGTAACTATGACAGCGAGTGCTGCAAGCCTACAAGTAGGAAAACGTCAAATTCGCATTTGCCAATGTATTTGAGGGAAAACCCTTATGTCCTACCGTTACTATTTGCACCAAAACCGAGATCACCCCAGTTTGCGAGAGATGTGGACAGCCTGGTGAACTCAGGAAGGGCCAGTGGCACTCGGTGCTTTGCCTGGATTGTTGTTCCGGGCAACTAAATTCGTAATCGACTTTCCCAAAATTACCAATTTGGGTCTTGCCACTCGACATTGTCCAATGCGTCCAGGTCTTCCGGTGCAACCAATCCAACTTCCCCATTTTCCAGCATGTGCTGATAGGCGAATGAGTACATTGGGTCAAAACTCGCCAGTAAACCAGCGAAATTGGCTCGCCGCTGGGCACCCGTCCACATACAGAATTGGGCACCTCGGCTGGACAGCTTTTCCTCCGGCCATGGATGGCTAGGGTCAATTCGATACCACCGCTCCTGAATGACTTTTGCATCAGAGCCGAAAACCTCGTCAATGGCTCCTTCAATCACATCTTCAAGGGCATATGCAATAGCCTGTTGACGCTTGCTACTGTCGAAATAGGCCAATGAAGTGCGTAGCATTCGACACTGAACCAAAAGAACTGGCCAAAGAATTTCCACCCCGTACCGCACCCCAATCTCTGACATATGAGCGGGTGGTTTCAAAACTTGACGCTGCCCCTCACAAGCCTTGCGAGCGTCATATGCAAGGCCTAGGAAAGAACCTTCTTTGTCCCTTATAAGTACACTCTTTTCGTTAACCTCGTGTACAACCTCCTGAAGTGATTTGAGGGTGTCGTAGTCACCACAAAGAAGAATTCCAGCGTGATTTTTGAGCAATTTGTAAGCGAACATTGGAAGCCTATAGTTGTTGAAATAGTTACCCACAAAAATCGGGCACAAGTCATTGGGTTGCTACAAATTTGGGTGCACTGAGGATAGAGATAGCCTAATGATTTCATGATCACATTAGGATGCCTAAAATTTAGGCGCAAGTTCAATTTCGGCTGTCCGAACTCTGCTTGGAGTGAGGAACAGGGAAATATTGTTCATCTCTGATTTGACCCATGGCATATGGACATTCCTTTGGGATATGTTTCAGTTCTTCTCGTGTCAATGCGTGCATCAGAATTGATCGCGCCGTTTTCCAAGATCTGTCATAGATGCTTACCAGATCTTCATCATTGGAAAATCGATTTAGGATTCTGTCCTCGATCTCCGCCCTGAAGTTTGCGATTTCTACCATCCACTGATCAGCACGTGTTTGGTCACGTGCGAATTCGATCTTGCATAAATTGACCATGGCCTGGCGGATTAACGAAGAAAGTTTCGCCTCTGCTTCGCTTCCGATATCTTCCAATTCCTGTGCGATGTGATCTACATCTGCCTCTACAGCCCGACCGGTTTTCAATAGCCGTACCTGCAGCTTGAGCCAATCGGAATATTGATGCTCGTACAAGTAATTTTGGTTTGCTGATTTGAACGGCATCTTTTCCGACCATCAATCACTGTTGCAACATCGTCGGGAAAGGATCAATCAGTTTCGCTGACGGGATTGCGCGCATCACGTCAGACAACGCACTTCGAATGGCTTCTTCTTCACTTGAACCTTCTCGTGAAAATTCAAGAGCAATTCGGCCCGGCATTCCCAAACCAATCAACGAATCGTCGCAACCACCTGCCCCAAGTCGCGCAATCAACTCATCCTGGTTGCAGTCCTGCTCGGACATCTGGTATTTGAGAGTGAATGTGTATTCCATCGAATGAATAGTAGGGAATTGACTTTCGCATGTCTAGTGACAACTTCGCCAACTTAGCTAACATGCCATATGTCAGCGAGGACATTTGTAATAACGAGCCCAATGCTGGTATCAGTGATACCGACTTGATACCCACATTGATACCCGAACTTTTATGTCCCCTTGCGGAAAACCATTCGTTCAAGTCACAAACGTGTCGCAAGACGGCTTTTGGATTCATCTTGAGAAGGAAGCGTTGTTTCTTTCTTACGCCAACTTCCCTTGGTTCACGAAAGCGACGATCGAGCAACTTCTTTGCGTTGAACGTCCTTCCGAGAATCACCTTTATTGGCCGCAACTTGATCTTGATTTGTCGGTTGATTCGATTAGAGATCCTGGAGCATTCCCATTGATCGGAAATTGAATGACGAATTGTTGCTCCAAACAATACTTGAGGCTTCTCGCGCAATTTCGAACGTGATGGTGCATTCTATGAATTAACAAACTACTCTGGTAACTTGGTCAGCAGTTGCTTTTCAATCACTGCAGCCGCCACCACTGGGTCATATCCAACACTTCGTTTAAGCAGCGGGACCATGTCCAGGCAGAAGCCAGTTTTGTCGGCAACACAGGCGTGCAGGTGGGCGATAAATTCGGACCTTGGAACGCTTGTCCCCTCCTCGCCCATGTAGTGTTGGAATCCTTCGATCACCAGCTTGATGTCGACCGGCGTGACTGACTGGGACGTCAACGCCCAATAGAGATCAAACAGATCCCGACCCTTCTTTCGCTGAAACATCGCGCGCATCTTGGTCGCCAACATTTCATTTATGTTGTAACTGATGACTGTCGCAGACATAGTCTCATCGCGGAAACCAAGATCAAATGGCAGCTTTTGCAGATCAAACTTTGGTGTTCGTTCTGACACATTGACCTCGACTTCGATCGTGAGCTCGCGAGATGGCTCGGAAACGCTGGGTACCTTAAAAATACAGCGCAATATCCGTGAGGGTTTTGCTGCATTTCGGACAGCCAGTTTTACGAGGGCCCAGACAGATGATTTCTCTTGTCCCAGAACTTCACGTAAAACCCGCATCAGTGCTTTCTTGATGTGGCTTTCGGGCCGATCCCCAACGGCCACCAGATCAATATCTTCAGAATACCGGCATGCAGGCGCGAGATGGATCTTATGGAGCACGGTCCCTCCCCGCATGGCCACTTGCTCAGATAGGAATTTGTCCTTAAAGATCGCCTGCATTGCCAGGCACAACAACAGATCCTGCTCCACCTGGTAGAGCTCCGGCCATGGCACTTTGGACTGGTGTGCCAGGACATCCGCCTTGGTCAGCACGATCATGACGACAGCTCCTTAGACAGATCAATGTTATCCGTCACGTTCCAGGGCGAGACTGTAACGGGTCGATCTTTGGTGTTCACTGCCCAAGGCTGGAGCAATATCCGTGCGGTTCGTTCTGGCAAACTTGCTGCAACAACCTTGGCCAGTTTTGGCGCCCCAACCGTTTCGAGGATGTATCCGAGACGCTGCTTTACTGTGATGGTCGTTTCCACAGCCAAGGCTTTTTTCATGCCGGCGCTGCTCATCACCGGCAGTAATCCTGCGATGACTTGAGCAGCCCGAGCGATGCCACCAACAGATGCGTTGAAGACCACCAGGTCAAGTGACGTTGCTTCTGGACTGCTGACAGCCAAAGGGGATACGAGACCGCGAAGTTCCGTCAAGGGGGTAGTACCGACGCCCGCCTTTACATGCCCTTCTATGCGCACGCGGCCTAGTTCAATTGATCGCATTGGTCGAGACGTCATCACCTGGGTGACCAATACAGCCTGCTGCGATGATCCATGCATAGCGGCAGCCGAAAGTAGCCCGAGATAGTAAGGTTCACCGCGCAGTCGGAAATATGCTCCAAGCCATTGATCAATGGGCGGTGCGCCACGTTCTCTATGCTCGGGTGGGACGATCAAGTAGCAAGCAGGACGTCCTGGCAGGCGAACGACACGGTCGGCAAGGTGGGCGATCTGGCGTTTTACAGCTATGGCGGACAGGTTGCACGCAGCTGCGAGTTCATCAACTGAGACTACAAGTCGCCCGCGTGCCTGAGCAGAATCCAGCAGACGCGCAACGGCGCCGCGAGTGCCGTGCGCAAGTGCTTTCGATGGTTTTGGTGGCGAATTGGTCATGATTGATCGTTTGCAAATAGTACCCTTTATAGGTATGTTTTGCAAACGATCTGTATCACGCTACGCGTTGTTGTCTGCTGTCGTCTTAAACACAATTGTTGAAATCATCTACATGGGAAAAAATTAAATTACTCAGTCTTCGTCGGAGGCCCGCCGGTAAGATTCGTGCAAATTCGGCCACTCGGATCAATTCCTATAGCGGCAGGGTTATGCAAGTCGGCATCGACTCGGGCTTTAGGTCGGTCGGATAGTCACCAAATCGCTTGAGCTTGCTGGTGGCATAGGGACTTAGGAATGCCAAATCGGCCGCACGGACATTGATTCCCTGGGATTTCAATGCGTGAAGGGCTTGAGTCTGATCCACCACGTTTTGCAACGCCACGGCATTGGTCACAAGTTCGTTGTAGACAATGGCCTTTTCTTGATCAGCGGGATTGTTTGACCGGAGGTGGCCACCAGCACCGAACGCCAAGTGCTTGGCAAATTTGTGATGCCGCTCAACTTTGGTCGTTCCCTTGTGGACCGTCCGGCGCAAGGATTCATCCATGACCCATTCCAGTAAGTACGTAGTTCGGACCGCCTGGCCAAGTTCCTTCAGGGCCAAAGCGAATCGATTTTTAGTGCTGTAGCTATTGACCCTTGCCAAAACCGCAGAGGGTGCGAGCGTACCGCTTTGGATTGCCAAAGCAAGCTGGATGAACTGAGGATAGTGCTCGTGAATCAGCGCCCAGTTCACAGTTCCAGAGAACAACGAATTGATCCTTGAATACTTGCTGCCACTGTCAGACCGGTATAAATTCAACGTGTGCCATCGCCGAATGCGTGGCATGAGCTCAATTCCGAGCAGATAGGCCAGACCAAAGACGGCCGCCGACTGGCCATGTGTATCAGCATGCACGCGGCTGGGTTGCACATCGGAGAGATTTTGAAGTAGCGCATCCAGAATGTGCGTCGCCTCATAAGTTCCGCATGCAATGAAGCGGCTAAACAGCGCAATGTAATTGTCCGCCACGTGGCGGTAGGCGATGCCACCCGTTTTGCCGTAACGGATGTGATGTTCAGCAAGCAAGTTGTCTTCGTAGGTCTCGAAATGGGTGCCATCTGCTGCGGCGGATTTTCCCGTCCCCCATTGTTGCGGTAGCTCAAACTTGGAATACAGGTTGATCAAATCCGCAGAGGCCGCGCGCAGGTCTTCGATGTCGACATGCCGACGATCGGCAAACGCCAGTTGATCTGCCGAGACCGTTCCGCCGAGATGGCGCGCCGCTTCCGTGGGCCCGAGCCCGCATCCATAAGCAAATGTGGTCAGCACGTAGCGGTGACTAGCATCCTTAATTTGTGGACCAAGTCGAGATGGCAGTCCGAAGTGCCGGCCCCATTGTGCCCAGTGCTCTGTATTTGAGATGGCCTCTAACACCGCCCGCTCGGGCATGTGCGCCATGATCTGGGTTTCAAGGTCGACAGCAGTTGCAGGGGTACCCACTGCCTGAAGCCGACTTACGACTGGCCGCCCATGTCTTCCCCGCTGAAGGTATGCCTGTTGGCCGGTGCCCACGGCGGTATCCAGGAAGTTAGCTTTTTGGTCAAGCGCCCTTTTGACTGCACGGATCAGCCCGTCGGCGCCATCGGTCCATCCACGGGACGCGGCGTATGCCGCGACGGCGGATGAGTCAGCCGCTTCGCATGGCAAGCGATCCCAGAATCTATCAAAGTTCAACGATCCGCTTACGAAAACTTCCCCCGCCTTGATCGCATTTGCCAGTTCAAGAATGGCAACGACCTCCAATTGGCGTCGGTTGAAAACTCGGGTGTCGCTGGCATGGTCATGAACGAGGGCATGCCATTCGCGCGGCAAGGCATTGGGCGCCACACCAGCAATGCTCAAATAGTCACTCTGCGATGCATCACTTTTTAGTGCCTTGGCCAAGCAGAGTAATCCATCGGAGTCAGCTGTACTTTGCAACGGCAAAATCTCGACCAGCTGTACCAAAGCGCTTCGCAATGGAACAAACATTGCGCGTGCAAAGGGACGCCAGTTTTGCTTCTCATGTTGCAGGTGTTCGTCGCAGCTTTGTACCAGTGCATGGTGACCTCCCTGTGCTTTAAACAGCGCCTGCGCCAATGACACCTTTTCCATTGGGTCGACGTCTGATCCGTGAACCACCAGCGAGTCCCGAAATGCGCGAATTAGTGCGTCTGTTTTATTGCGCCGTGTTTGATACCACTCTGTCAGGCTAAGCTCGCTTTTCCATTCGACTTTTCGGGCGAGCCTGAGCAGCATTTGTGTCAGGCCGTCGAGGACTTGACCGCGCGCATCGTGAATCACCGCCATCAGCAATGTGTGGCGTCGTGGGGTGATGTACTCCCGCAACTCCAGTGCATTGAGTCGTTTAGCCTCGTTGGCCCATTGCGAGATTTTTGAATCGGCGATTGACTGCAATGCCGTGGCTGAATTTGGGAGCCCTTGAAGCCACTGGTAGCGTTCAACCAACGCGTTGAGATTCTTGCGTGATGGTCTACCGGGTGTCGCGCACAGATTTGCAAATGGTGACTTTTGCGTCTTCGGATCGACGACCAACAGAGTTTCCAATAGAGCGTGCTGCGCTGAACTGAGACGGCCACACACTTCGGCCCATTGGGCTGTGTTTGTTTTGCTGTGCCAGGTGCCGGCTTGCCGACGTAACGTTGCAAGAGGCGGCAATTCGAAGTCATGACGAATGAGTGCGTCAATCGCCGAATTCATGATGTCAGCTGGATCGGTACGCGCACGAGCAGTTTTACACATCGTCGCTTGTGCCAAAGCACGGCCCTCGGCTCCCCAAGCAGTTACCTTTAAGCGACTGAGGATCGCCTGGCGATGCCGAAAGTGCGTTCGGATTGGGCAAATTAGAGTGGTTTCGGATTCGATGGCCATTTTTCGGGCGACGTACTCAACTGCCGCAAGCGGGACATCGCCGACAGACATAAACCGCCCGATGGTCTGGAAAATCTTCAGATGCACCAGTAATGCCACCTGGGTCTCTGGTGTCCGCGCCACGCTTGGCGCCCACTTACGCTCATCGAAACTTGGATTGAAGAGCTCCTGCAAATCGCCTGGAGTCAGCGGATCAGGTAGCTCTGGATAGATTACGCTTGCCGAGGTGGTGGTCATACGGAGCCCAAAGTGTCAGGACCGCGAACCTTAACAAGACTAAAACAGCGTCGGCGCTATGCCAAAAACTAGAAATCTAGGCTGAGTGGCCGAATTTGCACGAATCTTACCGGCGGGCCTTGATCTCATGTTTACATCTACTTTACATACTCGTGGATAATTTCCCAAAGAACCGAAGAGAATCAAAACTTAAATTTGGATATTTGCCCAACATTTGGGGCCAATAAGGGGCGAACTATCTTATGAAAAGACTTCTGGTCCTGGCGGTTGGCGCTTGTGTTGCACTGATGGCTCATGCATTGGAAGTGGGGCAGACAGCGCCTTCTTTTGATCTCATGAGAAATACGACCCACGTCAAGCTCAGTGATTTCAAGGGAAAGACGGTATATCTGGACTTCTGGGCGTCCTGGTGTGGTCCCTGCAAACAGTCGTTTCCGTGGATGAATGATATGCAAACGCGCTACGAATCGAAGGGAATGCAAGTTGTCGCCTTGAATGTTGATCAGAAGGCAGACGATGCAAATGCTTTCCTCAAGGGCAACCCTGCGAAGTTTGTGATCGCATTTGATCCAGATGGCAAGACTCCGCTTTCCTATGGGATCAAGGGCATGCCTACATCATTTTTGATTGGACCCGACGGAAAGATTTTGTTAGTTCATAGCGGCTTTCGCGGCGAGCAGCGTGATGAGTTGGAGCGGCAAATAAAACACGCGTTGAATTTGAAGGAGTAAGTATGGGAAGAATCTTGTTACGCGGTGCTGCCATCCTTGCCTGCGCTGTGATAACTGCATGTGCCAGCGTTGAAGATGTAAAGCCATGGCAAAAGGGTGAGCTTGCTAGACAAGAGATGACCTTTGACGGCGACCGCTTGGAAAAGGCGTTCTCTGAGCATATTTACTCTAGCAAAGAGGGTGCGTCAGGTGGTTCGGATGTTGGCGGGGGTGGCTGTGGCTGCAACTGAAATCAAGACTTCAACTAATAGATCAGAAATGAAACGGCAACCAAGCATCAAGTCAACTTCTTCTGTGATTGACCCCTCCAATTGCGCGGTTGGCGTGGCGCTCCTTGCATCGGTCATGGCGTTGCCAATGTTTGGGGTTGCGCACGCTGAGACTGCTCCCGAGCGAGGCGCAATTAGTCTCAAGTACCTTGACTATCTAGACAGCCAACCCGGCGAATCAAGAATCAAAGTTGAGGCGACGGCGTTCAATGTGATGGCACCAATATCGAGTGAGTGGTCTTTTGGTGCAACAGTAACCTCGGATGTGATTTCAGGGGCTTCGCCGGCATACCATACTTCGGCCATTACACCAATGCATGACCGTCGCCGTGCTGTGGACGCGGAAGTCGTGCGCTATTTACCCAACGGAACGCTAACCTTCAGCGCAAATGTGTCAAGTGAATCCGATTACGTCTCCAGAGGGCTCTCGCTAAAGGCAACTCGGTCTAACGAGAGCAAGAACACAACGTGGTCCGCAGGGCTGGGGTACAGCAGCGATGTGATCAATCCGGGAAACGCCCTGGTGGTAAACGAAACTAAACAAGTCGCAACCTTGCTTCTTGGAGTGACACAGGTGCTGACTCCTAAAGACATTGCGCAATTCAACGTGGGATTCACAAACGGGCGTGGGTACTTCGACGACCCTTACAAGGTGATGGAAAACCGCCCCCGATACAAAGACAGCCAAACATTGTTGGGTCGCTGGAACCACTATTTCGATAGCACTGGAGGAACAACGCGTCTTGAGTACCGCTATTACAGCGACACGTGGCAAATAAAAGCGCACACCATTGGTGTTGAGTACGTGCAACCTTTTGCTGCAGGTTGGGTTGTTACGCCGCTACTTCGCTTGTACTCGCAAAGCGCTGCCAGCTGTTACGTTGATGCTGATGCAACCGGTTCACCTTTCCCGCCAAACCCGGCACCAAATGCGACTTACTATTCTGAGGACCAGCGCCTGTCCGCCTATGGAGCACATACCCTTGGTGTCAAGGTGTCAAAGAAACTTGATGCTGACTGGACTATAGATTTCAAAGTTGAAAATTATGGCCAACGCTCGAATTGGCGATTCGATGGAAACGGAAGTCCCAACCTAGCGCCATTTGATTTCCGAAGCTTCCAGATTGGTATTTCGCGGCAGTTTTAGAGCTTGGACAGCACGTTCAGTTAGCAACTAATACCGCAACCTTGGCATGAGAACCTTTCGAATCCCTTTCTCAGCTATGTCAGCTGCTTGCGAAATCGTCGTTGTAGGAAAGGCTGAGCAGGAAGCAAGGCACTTCGCAGAGATTGCCATTAAAGAAGTAAAGAGGATCGAAGCAAAATACTCCCGCTACACGAAAGACAGTATCGTCAGCAGGATCAATGAGTCTGCTGGAGTGGCCCCAGTCCCGTGCGACCCAGAGACGTGGTCCATGCTGACATTCGCAGATTCGCTATTCAAGTCGAGTGACGGACTGTTTGACATTACGTCTGGCGTGTTGCGCCGAGTGTGGGATTTCAAAGTCGCCAAGATCCCAGATCAAGACCACTTGAATAATGTGCTCGCACTCGTTGGTTGGGGTAAGGTGGATAGACTCGACCAGACCGTGTACCTGAGGAAAGCTGGAATGGAAATTGATTTTGGCGGATTTGGCAAAGAGTATGCAGCCGACTGTGCCGCAACACTGATGTCCAATGCGGGTCTGCGCAATGGCTATGTCAATCTCGCAGGCGATATCAGGGCGCTTGGCCCGAAACCGGACGGAACACCATGGATGATTGGCATTCAGGACCCGCGCGACCGTACTCGGGTCATGGCAACAATTCCTTTGGCGCAGGGCGGATTGGCTACCAGTGGCGATTACGAACGGTTCTTTGAAATTGATGGCAAAAGATATTGCCACGTCCTCAGCCCCCTAACTGGCATGCCACCCTCACATTGGCGTACTGTCAGTGTAGTGGCACCACTGGCAACAGTGGCGGGGAACTGCACGACCATCGCCATGCTAAAGCAAGATCAAGCACTGGAGTTCCTGAATGCTTCAGGGATGAACTATCTGGCGGTGGATCACCGTGGCGAAATATTCACAAGACCACAAACCCACTCAGCGCAAGCGGCTTGAATGGATGAACTCTTTTCACTCGAATTAGCAAGGATTTGACATGGCAACCTATACCGGAACTGCGGGTAACGACTCATGGACTTTGGTAGCGGGGGGGACCTTTACTTTGGATGGGCTCGGTGGAACCGATACCCTGTACATGGGTACTTCGTTGCGCTCAAGTTACACCATCACGAAGGCCACAGACGGCAGCGTCCACATTGACTCGATTTCGGCGGCAAGTGGAGGACTGCCGCTTCATGCAACGCTCAACAACATGGAGACCTTGGTCTTTGCGAACAAAACGGATACGCTTAATCTTCTGACGTACTTTGGGTCTGCCATGAGCGGAACACCCGGCAATGACACGTTTATCAGTACAAGCACAAATGACTCAATCGATGGAGGCACAGGAATAGACACTGTAGTCTATAACGCTAACCACGCCCCGTTCTCAATTGCAAGAACTGCGACGGGTTTCACTGTGGCCGATACCAGTGGCGCGTATGGCCTAGACAGCCTGCAAAATGTTGAGCGACTTAAGTTCTCCGATGTCAGTATTGCGTTGGACCTGGATGGCCACGCAGGCCAAGCCGCCAAGCTGCTTGCCACCGTATTTGGGACCGCATCCGTTTCAATCAAGGAATATGTCGGTATTGCTTTAACTTTGCTTGATAGCGGTATGAGTTACGAGCAGGTCGCTGCCGCCGCAATCAGTGCAACTGGCAAGGTAAGCAACTCAGACATAGCAGCGCTCCTCTGGACGAACTTGTTTGGCGTTGCCCCATCCGTTGGTGATCTGGCTCCAGTGGTTGCCATGATGGACGGTGGAACCAGCGCTGCTGCCTTGACTGTATTAGTCGCTGAATCGAGTATCACAGCGCAGCATATCAACCTCGTTGGACTGTCTCAGACCGGCTTGATATTTATATAGCCTGTCAGGCCAGAAATCCAAGATTTTTCACTGAGTAGTTGCCAAGGTTCGGCAAAACGGCCAGTTGATCCGTGGTGGACACGCCGAACCAGTTAGCCAGCGTTGCGCCCAGTTGGTCCACCGAGGTGGTGGGCAACAGGCGACCCTGTCCGACGTCGTCCGCGCCGTTGTTGCCCAGTACTGGTGCCGTCCCTACAAACGCCTTGCCCTGCACCGCGCCACCCAGCACAAACTGCATTCCACCCCATCCGTGGTCGGACCCTGCATTGTTGCTCACCAGCGTGCGGCCAAAGTCGCTGCCCGTGAAGGTCGTGACGGAATTCGAAACCCCGAGATCCACGGTAGCTTGGTAAAACGCTGACATCGCATCGCCCAGTTTGCTCATCAATCCCGGGTGCGTGGCGGTCAATCCGGTGTGGGTATCAAACCCACCCATGGATACCATGAAGACCTGGCGCTTGGCGCCCAGTGTGTCGCGTGCAGCAATCATGCGTGCCACCAATTTGAGTTGATTGCCCAAGTCGTTGCTGGCGGGAAAAACCGTGGTCAAGGTTGCGTTGGCCAACGCCGCCGCCAGCACATCATTGGCGTCAATCGAGCGCTTGGCGACTCGCGCGAACTCGCTTTCAAACAATTGCGAACTTTGCGCCACCAGCAGATTCTTCAGCGCTGAAGAACAAGCGGTTGAACCAAACAGCGCGCTCTGAATGCCGTTAAATGGTACCGACCCACTGGTGGTGACCTGGTACTGAACGGCGCTATTGCCTGTCAAGTACACGGCATTGCCCGACACGTTGACACAGGTAAAGGTGGAGTTGCCATTGCCAGAGGCGAACAGGTCGCCCATGCGCCCACCCCAACCCGATGCAGCACCTTCCGCTGACGATGCTTGCC
>Ga0194061_1000931_pt1 | contig 17683 bp, 19 predicted proteins | sample SepL2221m_MetaG_FD_163423 | JGI IMG/M metagenome (GOLD analysis project Ga0194061, IMG submission 163423) | Anoxic zone freshwater microbial communities from boreal shield lake in IISD Experimental Lakes Area, Ontario, Canada - Sep2016-L224-21m | ecosystem: Environmental > Aquatic > Freshwater >... | reverse complement strand
TATCAGATGAGGGAGCGGCAGTTTCGGACGTATTATCAAGGACGGCTATTTCAGCCGGTGCATTGGTTCCTGCTCCCTCTTCTATTCAATCTTCGCCCAAATACTTTTCACTTTTAAACTCCGAAATTCCTTGTCGATCTGTAAGGTATGATAATCACGCCTTTAGCGGAGCGTCGGGATAATGCTGTACTCCACTACAGTAACAGTAACAGGTGATGGAAGTCGCTAAGTAATATACTCATTCCAGGTTACCCCCCTGTTCCACTCCCTACAACTCCCTACCACTCCCGTAAATGCCCACTGTGAGCACTCCTGGAAAGAAAGTTTAACTGTGCTCTGATATAGTAGTCAGCTCACAGTTGCCTTAACGGGACTCCTGCCAAAACTATATGTAACCCCAGGGGGTCAATTTTACATTTTACCAAGGTCCATCGGCTAACACCGGTGGGCCTTTTTTTCTTCTTTCCTGGCTGGCCAGCCAACTACACCAGGAAAGGAGAATTATCATGGGAGTCAACATCTATGATGTAATCAACAGCAGGATAATGGAGCTATTGGAGAAGGGCACTGTCCCCTGGCGCAGAGGCTGGAATATATCCAGCTCCATGCCCAGGTCATTTGCCACCAGGAAAGAGTACAGGGGGATAAATGTATTCCTGCTGGCATCACTGCAATATTCGCAGCCGTGGTTCCTGACGTTCAACCAAATCCAGGAGCGTGGTGGTCATGTCAAACCAGGAGAAAAAGCCTGCCCGATTGTCTTTTGGAAATGGATTGATGGTAAAAATGTAGCTGATGTAGCTGATGCACATAAAGCTGCTGGTAAAATACCGCTGTTACGCTACTACAACGTATTCAATGTAGAGCAGACCGAAGGGATCACCTACCAGGAATTGTCTGATACCACCAACCAGGAGTTTACCCCCATTCAGGCTGCAGAGCAGATAATCTCTACCATGCCTGACAAACCCTTGATTCAGCATATGGGAAACAAGGCCAGTTACAACCCCGCATCAGATACCATAACACTCCCACCACAATCAGCATTTGTATCAGCAGAAGAATACTACTGCACTGCCTTCCATGAATTAACCCATTCCACAATGGCAGAACATCGCCTTAACAGAAAATCCACCATCCAAGTCCACCAATGGGGAGATGAACACTATTCCAAAGAGGAACTGGTAGCGGAAATGGGGGCTAGTTTCCTATGTGGACATGCTGGTATTGAGCATACCACCCTGGAGAACAGTGCCGCCTATATCCAGGGATGGCTAAAAGCCTTGAAAAATGACAAGACCCTACTTGTTCATGCAGCAGCTGCAGCACAAAAGGCCAGTGACTACATCCTCAATGTTACCCCCACAGAAGACACTCACCACTAGCCCATCAACTACACCAACTACATTACCTACACTGAAAAAGAGGCTTCCCCTGACAGGGAGGCCTCTTCTGCATTATGGAGGAACCAATGTCACCACTACCAGCACCTATCACAAGAAACCACAGCAGCCTGATCCTGGAACATGACAACCAGACCTACCATCTGAAAGCAGGCCTGAGAGACACCATCCACATCTTCACAGAAAACATCTGCATCTACGTCCTCATTATCAACCGGCCATTAGGCTACCTGGGCCTGGATGTCTACTATCCCAATGAGCCAGACCCCATTCACACCATATTCCTGCACTCGGACTATCAGATAACAGATTGCCTGGGAATCAGGTGGAAACAAATGTCACCGCTCACACTGGCAACCAGATTGTCAGACTACCTCATCTAGGAGAACACACCATGACCATAGATACCCTTTTCGGCATAGAGGAGATACCAACCAAATCCAGAACTATCAAATTCAAGCAGATCAAAGCCGTATATGAAACCCTGACCGTCAGGGAGGACATTACCGCCTATCTCAAAACAGGAACCAGGTACACAGCACCATCACAGGTATTTGATACCTTCAGTTTTCTGATGAAGGAGACCAAGGAGATGTTTGTAACCCTGCATCTGGATGGCAAGAACAGAATAATCTGTATGGACCTGGTAAGTATCGGCAGTCTGAACCAGAGTATTGTTCATCCTCGTGAAGTATTCAAAACTGCCTGCCTCTCAAATGCTGCTGCAATAATTCTGGTACACCAGCACCCTACCGGCGATTCAACACCCAGTTCAGAGGACATAGCCATCACCAAACGACTCAAGGAGGCGGGTGAGATCATGGGTATCAAGGTACTGGATCACATTATTGTGGGAGATGGCGAGTATATGAGCTTTGTGGAGAGGTGTCTTTTGTAGTTGACCTGAAAGCAAGTCCTGAAAGGGGTTGAGTGATAACCAAACCTTTCAGGGCTTGCCATTTCTAGTACAATAGACCCTCGATAAAAATTCAGGTGTTGCCTTGTGCTGCTTCCCCATTAATGGCAGCAGTCATGCAATGCCAAATGTCGGCATGAACCAATCAGTATTGATGATATGACAGGGCCTATTGTGACCACGACCAGCGTGGTATCACTTGCTACTACAGGCCGTTATGAGGTATATCGTGATGGAAATTGTCAGGAATGGATGTTGTAGGGAGTGGTAGGGAGTGATGCTTTAAGTTCGGTCTCTCAAGATCGATTTGCAAAAGGCCGCAAACCGATCATGAGAGATCCGAGTTATTGAAAAGCTGACGCATGAGTGTTGGAAGTATTATGAAATGGGGTGTTTTTTTGTGTAGTTTTATCTAGCTTACATCTCTTCTGATGTACCCTATATGTACCCTATGAACAAAACAGGCACTCACGATTTAACGTAAGTGCCTGGAATGTTTGGTGAGCCGCGTTGGGGTCGAACCAACGACCACCTGATTAAAAGTCAGGTGCTCTACCGACTGAGCTAGCGGCTCGGATGAATTGGCACAGTACAATACTAGCCGATTTGTGTCAATACTTCTTTTTGGATTGTGTCAATGACAATAATGTATCTAGTAACGAATTCAGCAGGTTAATTATCTGTGATTAGATGGCTGACTTATGAGGGGCCCCGATTCTAGAGCGGAAATTTCAATGGTGCTGCCCGCAATATCCCGCCGAAGGCTCACTCGTTTTATAGCTAAATCCCTTCCCACCCAAGTATTCCACCTCCCCGGACGACTTCAGCCCGAAGGTGCTCCCCCTCATTGACATTCAGAAGTTCGGCGAGCGCTTTGGTGAGGATTATTCTGCCATCATAAACATGGTCGCGATCGTGCTGTATGACACTGACCGGAACATGTTTGCTGACGCCGGAGGTTCGATTTGTCAGGGTAAGCTTTTTGAACGGCCCGGTGGAAAAAAAATTACTTACTTCCAAGGCTGTGTCGCGGTTGATGCTGGCATTTTCGGTCATTGACTCCCAGAATGTGCCGGCTGTCTTTTTCATGATTTCGCACTGCAGCAAGACACCCTTGGCATCTGACTCGGCCCGGTAGTTTGAGTACGCCGGTGCGGTTGCAGCAACTGGACGCGAACCCGTAACCGCCTGCGGTGGAAGTTGAACCTGGGGAGTGGCAGGCTGCGGGGGATTGACCAATTGCGGCTGTTCAACCGCGATTTTTTCGAGTTTCTTGATTGCCACATTGAGTGATATGAACAGCAGTTGGATGTTAACCGTCGGCTGGCATAGCACGACCATAAACATGCGCGGCAATGTTTTGATGATAATTCTGCCCAGTTCAAAGCGAATATCAAAGAGCTTCACCCCTCCGGTCACATCCTGCAGGCCGATGGTGTTGTCGAGGAGCAATTCGGCTGCACCTTTGAGTGTGCCTTTGTCAAAAAAACCGGGAAACGAATCGGCCAGAACGTTGCCCCGCTCGTCGGTCAGCATTCCACCCATGACCCCCGGCACCGTTGTCAATCCAAGCATGATCGATTGCATAGCCCCCCCTATTTCTGAGCCAAAACGCGACGGATTTCAGAGTCGAGCGCATTGATGTTGCTGCTTCCCTTGGCCGAAACACACAAATGGTGCCGTTTGGAGTCAAAAAGAAACAGGTGGTGCTCGCTACCATGAACCGTTGCTGACTTGAGGTCGCCTACACCGAACTGGGAACCTATGTGTCCGGCAAATATTGCCAGAAACAGGGCATTCGCCCCCAGAAGTTCAGCCTGATAGGAGGTGTCGTCGACGACCTGTCCCTCCTTTGTCATGATCAAGGCCTGTTCCACGTCTGTAATGGTGGAGAGTTTTTTATTAATGTCGCTCATGTCACCGCCTTCTCTGGAAGATGCCGCTTTGGCTTTCCGTGCAAGCTGAACAACCCGTTCCGCCTCGTCCTGGATGCGCAACCCTTCCAGGATCAAATAACTAAGGGATTGGTTGATTGTCCGACTGGTTGTCAAAATCTTGGGCTCACTTTTGAACGAACCACCCTTCCACCCCAGGATAACATAGAATGCATCTTCTCCGGTCAGTCCACCCTGTTCGGCGTGCACAACCTCACCATCGCGAAAAAAAATGACCCCGTCCATCTCATGATGGTTTACCGCCAGGCAGCCGGAATAACGGTTCGTACCCTTGAGCTGGATTATGTCGGCAAGCGACATTCCTGTAACCGCACCAACGAAACCACCATCGTCAAATTTGTAGGCTGGCTGCACTATTCATCCTCCATCAACACGTTTAGAAATGCACTACAACTGGATGCTGGCAGAGTATCTGCGAATTATGAAAACCCGTAAAATATCTTTTCAACCACACCTTCTTATTGTGACGCTACTACAAATAAATCTAAAATGCAAAACGATTTTTTATAATTAAACATGACACAACTTTATGTTATTATTGTCAAATATTTTAGCATGGGTATTGTCAATAATCGTACTTCTGCAAATATTGGAAGATCGGTTTTATTGCCGGCAGACACGTCGGCGAGTGGGTGCAATGTTGCATTAGCACTTGCATAATGGCTTATAAATCTGTTAAAAAGTTCGACCTCTTTATTTTTTGAATATAATTATGTGCTGAAAGGACATTGTTTGTCATGTTGAAGATATTTGATTACCTCTTTGGTATGTTTTCCAACGATCTGGCCATCGACCTCGGAACTGCCAACACCCTCGTCTACCTGAAGGGCAAGGGGATCGTCGTCCGTGAACCGTCGGTCGTGGCGGTGCAGAAACTCCCCAATGGTCAGCAGAAGGTCCTCAAGGTCGGCATGGAGGCCAAGCAGATGCTGGGGCGCACCCCCGGCTCGATTACCGCCATCCGCCCCATGAAAGACGGGGTCATCGCCGACTTTGATATCACTGAGGAGATGTTGCGCTATTTTATCCACAAGGTTCACAACCGCAAAACGCTGGTGCGTCCGCGAATCGTCATCTGCGTACCCTCCGGGATCACCCAGGTTGAAAAACGGGCCGTCAAGGAGTCTGCCGAATCGGCCGGCGCCCGTGAAGTCTATCTGATTGAGGAGCCGATGGCGGCTGCTATCGGGGCTGGCCTGCCGATAACCGAAGCATCGGGCAACATGATTGTCGACATCGGTGGCGGCACCACCGAAGTAGCGGTAATCTCGCTGGCAGGGATCGTCTTTGCCCAGTCCACCCGCATGGGGGGCGATAAGATGGACGAAGCCATCGTCCAGTATATTCGCAAAAAGTACAATCTTCAGATCGGTGAGCGGTGGGCAGAAAAAATCAAGATTGAAATTGGTGAAGCCTATCCGGGGCCTGAAACCCTCGAAATGGAGGTCAAAGGGCGTGATCTGGTGTCGGGCATTCCCAAGACAATCAAGGTTAACTCCGATGAAATCCGCGAGGCACTCAAGGAGGCGGTCAATTCGATTGTGGACACCGTTCGCATCTGCCTGGAGAAAACCCCTCCCGAACTGGCAGCTGATATCGTCGACCAGGGTATATTCCTTGCGGGCGGGGGCGCCCTGCTCCGTAACCTGGACCTGCTGCTGCGTGAAGTGACCAGGGTACCGGTGCTGATTGCCGAAAATCCTCTCGACTGCGTCTGTCTCGGTTCCGGCAAGGTTCTGGATGAGCTGAACCTGCTGCGCCGGGTGTCCGTATCGTCGTAACCCTGTCATCGGAATTGCCGTTGCTTGTGCCGGTTATACAGACCGGCCGGGAAGGTTTGAATCCGAAAGGCGTAAAACTGCCTGCTGCCCCGACGCCGTTGCGTCGGGGCAGTCAAATCCTCAGTTCTCTGTGTTGTCCCGTGTCAAACTTCTATGAACACTCCCACTGTTGACATAATTGTCCCGGTCTGGAATTATCCCTTCGAAACCCGAGCCTGTCTGGCGGCGATTCTCACTAATTCGCCCGATGCCCGTCTGATCATCGTCGACAACAACAGCAGTCGCGAAACTGAACTGATGCTGGAGGAATTCTCGGAGCCGTTGGGTGAACGGGGGCTGTTCATTAAGTCCCAGCGTAATGTCGGGCTTGTACCGGCGATTAATCTCGGGCTGGCGCGGTCGGACAGTGATTTTGCCGTCATTGTTCGTCCACAGGTGCTGGTCGGATCGGGCTGGCTGGATACATTGATTGAGGCGGCCGGCTCGGCCGGCGCAGGCGTCGTATCGCCGCTGTTCAACGGGGAGGGGGCTCCGCAACTCCCCCGTCTTACTCCCGGCTGCACGGTTATGGAGAGCTGCATAGTATCGTTTTCCGCACTGCTGCTGCGGGGAGAAACGCGGATAATGACCGGCATGTTCAATGAACAGCTGGACGGAGGAGATTGGTGTCTCAGGGAGTATGTGCGACGGGCTGCCGAGAAGGGGTATCGAACCTGCATTACCGCCCGCACCGTACTGCAGTGCGGGGCCGAGCCGTTTTTCGGCACTGCCGAGCGTCGGGCCGAAATCGTACAGAACAGCGCCGCCGCCTATCTGGAGCAATGGGGCGCTCCGCGGCACTACTGCGTCTATTTCGGCAGGGAGGCACAGGCAGGCGACCTGAGTGAAATCGTCGATGCCATTGTCGCGGGGGCGCGTACGGGAGACCGTTACACGCTGCTGCTGCATCACCGCCAGCACCGTGATTTCTGCAGACTGGGATGGAATGGTCTGCATACCGGCATTGATCTGATCGGCGTGTCGTTTCTCTTTCCCCAGCGCACTCTGGCGAAAAGGATAGAACGCATTTTTTCGTCCGATACCGATTGTATCGCCGTGCGGGGTACGGAGGGGGCTCTCTTCCCGGGGAGGGACGAAGCGATACCGATCGTCGGGTTGTTCGAAGGGCTGCGCAGCTGTCATGCTGCAATGGAAATGGTTCAATAAGTCAATATGGAACCGGAACAGGGGGTATCGCCATGATTGCTGAAATCACAACGCAACTGAAGTCGCACTGCGAGGTCATCGGGCATATTGAACGGGAGTTGAAACCGCTGATTGCCGAGGTTTCTCTGCTCTTGATTGAAACCTTCAAGCAGGGGGGGAAACTGCTGGTAATGGGAAATGGCGGATCGGCAGCCGACTCGCAGCACTTTGCCGCAGAAATTGTCAGCAGGTTCAGGCTCGAACGCTGCGGGCTGCCGGCCATGGCGCTATCCACCGATACGTCGATTCTGACCGCTATCGGCAATGACTATGGTTTCGAAATGGTTTTCCGCCGGCAGGTCGAGGCACTGGCTGTTCCCGGCGACATGGTTTTCGGCATTTCGACCAGCGGCAATTCCGCCAACGTGAAACACGCCCTTGAACTGGCCCGTGACAAAGGATGCCGTACCGTTGCTCTGCTCGGCAGGGACGGCGGGAGTATCAAGCACATGTGTGACCTGTCGCTGATCGTTCCGAGCAATGATACACCACGGGTCCAGGAAGGCCATATAACCATAATTCACATTATCTGTGACCTGGTCGAACAGACCATGTTTGCATGAGGCACGTAGCTGCGTCATCGGGGGGAGTCATGGACCGGAAGGCGATAGAGTCACTGTTTTCCCGTGCGGCGTCAATCCGCTGCCTGGTTATCGGTGATCTGATGCTGGATGAATACCTGTGGGGCAAGGCGGAGCGGATTTCCCCCGAGGCGCCGGTGCAGGTGGTTGATGTTCTGAAAGAGGAGCTGCGCCTGGGTGGAGCCGGCAATGTGGTCAACAATCTGGCTGCCCTGGGTGTTCAGGTAGCGGTCTGTTCGGTAGTCGGTGACGATGAAAACGGTTGGGCACTGCTGAAGGCCTTCGGGCGGCGCGACATTGCTATCGACGCGATTTTCCGCGATCCGCAGCGAAAAACCAGCCGCAAAACGCGCGTGGTGGCGGCGCACCAGCAGATCGTGCGGATTGATCGGGAGTCGCGCGAACCGCTGCCTGCCGAATTTGAACAGAGCGTCTGCCGATGGGTCCGTGACCATGCCGCTTCATTCAACGCGATAATTCTCTCCGACTATAACAAAGGAATATTGACTCCTGCTGTTATTGCTGCAACCGTTACGTCAGCAGCGGCAGCAAATGTGCCGGTGCTGGTGGATCCCAAGGGGACCGATTTCAGACGCTATGCCGGTGCCACTCTGCTGACACCCAACCGCAAGGAGGCCGAAGCTGCTTCCGGCATTGCAATTCGCGATACGGCTTCGCTGACCGAGGCAGCACAGGTCATCATGGATGCAGCCGACCTGCAGCACCTGCTGATTACCCGTAGTGAAGAGGGGATGTCGCTCTTTTCGAGAAATGGTGAGGTGGTGCATATCCCGACCGTGGCACGCGAGGTGTTTGATGTATCGGGTGCTGGAGACACGGTTCTGGCTGCTTTGGCCCTGGCTATTGCGGCCGGGTGTTCAATGGCTGAAGCGGCCGGACTGGCCAACAGCGCAGCTGGAATAGCTGTCGGCAAGCTGGGGACGTCAATTGTGACGCCGCAGGAAATCATCGCCGCACTGGCCCTCAGCCACCGGGACAGCGATTCAAAAATAAAGAACCTCGACACGCTGGCCGCCATTGTGAAAGCCGAGAAAGCTGCGGGGAAACGGATTGTTTTCACCAACGGTTGCTTTGACCTGCTGCATGCCGGACACGTCAAATACCTGCAGAAGGCCGCCGCTCTAGGAGATGTCCTTATTCTGGGGCTTAACAGCGATGCCTCGGTGCGCCGGCTGAAAGGCGAAAAGCGTCCGTTGATCTGTGAAGATGAGCGTGCTCATATCCTGGCAGCGCTGGACTGCATCGACTTCGTAGTCATATTCGACGAGGACACGCCGTTGGAATTGATTACTGCCTTCAAGCCGGATATTCTGGCTAAGGGGGGCGATTATTCGCTCGACGGCGTAGTCGGTCGCAACATCGTGGAGGCGGGTGGCGGACGGGTGGAACTTGTCACGTTTGTGGATGGAAAATCAACGACCAACATTATTGAAAAGGTGCTGGAGCTGTATTCGCAGGAGTGAGAGGCTCTAAGATCCGATGTTCCGGTCTGTTGCCGCCCTCGGCAGCGCCCAGCTGTTCCTGACCGCCAGCAGTCGGACGGTGATGACCGTCAGGGCGGCCAGCAGCAAGGCCCAGTTTCTGGGGAACGTGGTCAGATTGAGCAGATAGAGCAGTACCGCCCCTGCAATGCAGGCGGAGGCATACACTTCCCGCTGCAGCACCAGCGGCACCTGTGTGGAAAGTACATCTCTGATCATCCCTCCGGCAGTGGCCGTCATGACTCCCATCATCACCGACCCGAAGAAACCGATATGGAAATCAAGTGCCTTACCCGTACCAATGACGACGAACGTGCCAAGACCGATGGCGTCAAAATACTGCAGCGGATGCTGCAGGAACTCCATCTGGCGGTGGAAGACGAACACCAGCAGTGATACGGCGAGGGAAAGGTACAGGTAGGTTTCGTTTTTGAAGATGAACGGCGGAATATCACCCAAAAGGAGATCGCGTAGCGTTCCGCCGCCGTTTGCCGTTACCAGTCCCAGCAGCACGACCCCGAACAGATCCATATCGCGGCGGATAGCGGCCCATGCTCCTGATGCGGCAAATGCGGCCGTCCCCAGGAGATCGAGTGCATATAGCAGACTCATGGGACGGCCGACGTCTGCGAAGTACTACTGGATGCTGACCAGCTCGATTTCAAAAGTTACATCCTCGCCCGCCAGGGGGTGATTGGCATCAAAGGTTACCGACTCTTCCGTGGCTTCAAGCACGACAACGTCAAGTTCCTCATCGTCATCGTTTGAGAGCATCAGCTCTTCGCCAACTTCCGGAACCAGATCTTCAGGCAGCTCGCTGCGTGGAACGGTGAAAATCTTTTCCTTGTCATACTCGCCGAAAGCCTCTGCAGCCGGAATGTGGATCTTTTTCTTGTCGCCGGGGGACATGCCGACGATTGCTGCATCCACCTGGGGGAAAAGGATTTCTTCACCCAGTGTAAAGGTCATCGGGCCACTGGCGTGTGTTCCGCAGCCGCATTCGTCATCGGTGCAGTCGTCGCCGCACTCATCGTCATCACAGCCAAAGCCATCGAGCGTCGAATCGAATACGGTGCCGTCTTCCAATGTTCCGGTAAAATTGATCGTTACCACGTTCCCTTTTTCTGCCTGTGCCATTGTTACATTCCTTTTCTCAGGTTAAGTTGATTTTTGACAGGACAAAGTACGGGAGAGTTGGCCGTACGTCCAGCAATATTTTAGCTGAGCAAAAAAAGGTGGCACTGATCCGGAGTTTGCATGTACCATGTCCCCGCCATACCCTGAAAGGGGTGGGCGTAAAGTTAAGTGACACACTGCAGATACCTTTATGAGTAAATCCCTGATTATTTTTGCCAGAGAGCCGCGCCCCACCCGGGTCAAGACCCGTCTGGCGGCATCAATTGGCGACCAGGCAGCAGCCGGGTTGTACGAGAGGATGCTGCGGGATGTGTTGGAAAATGCCGGGCAGATGACAGGAGTGGTGTCTGTCACCTACTGGGCCTGTGAGGAAGAGCTGCTGCCGCTTCTGGCCGGCCGCTTCCGGTGCAATTCCCGCTGCCAGAGCACGGGGGACCTGGGACGGCGGATGAGGGTCGCGTTTGAGGAGATGTTCGGGGATGGTTACGAAACCTGCTGCATCATCGGCAGCGATGCACCGGATCTGCCATCTCGTTATATCCAGGAGGCTTTTGAAACACTTGCGGCAAACCGGGCTGATGTCGTGTTTGGCCCCGCGTCCGACGGCGGCTACTACCTGCTCGGCATGAAGCGCCTCTGGCCACAGTTGTTCGCGGAAATTCCCTGGAGCACGCCGCAGGTTCTTGAGCGGAGTCTGCAGGCCGCTGAAAAGGCCGGAGCACGGGTTCATCTGCTTCCCGTCTGGCACGACATCGATACGCTGGAAGACCTGCTGGCATATCGAGAGCGAACAGAATCACAAAACAGTATCGCACCGGGAGTTGCATGAAACCGTTACTTATCATCGCTGCAATGCCGATCGAAACGTCCCTGCTGGAAACAACCCTCATGCAGCCGCATAAGCAGAGGTGCGCCGGGTTTGATGTCGTTGAAGGAATGCTCGACACGTTGCGCGTGATTGTCTGCGCTGCCGGGGTCGGCAAGATAAACGCTGCTGCCGCTGCCGCTGTGATGATCGAGCGCTATCGACCGCGCCTGGTGATCAATGTCGGTTGTGCCGGTGCATACATCGGCAGCGGCCTGTCGGTGGGAAATTTAACGGTAGCCAGCGATGAGGTGCTGGCTGATGACGGCGTCATTGTTTCCGATGGGTGGAAGGATCTCCGCTCTATGGACTTACCATCCTTTGAACGTGGAGGCAGGCGGCATTTCAACAGCATCCCGCTCTCACGGCATGCGTCGGAAAAAGCCATGCAGTTGGCTGACTACTACGGGGTATTCCTGATGCGGGGACGCTTTGCCACCGTTTCGACCTGCAGTGGCACCCGTGAACGGGGAATGGAGCTCTCCCGGCGCTGGAACGCCATTGTGGAAAACATGGAGGGCGCCGCGATTGCGCTTGTCTGCCTGCGGTTCGGAGTTGACTGCCTTGAGATCCGCGGGATCAGCAACATGGTGGATGAGCGGGACATGGGTAAATGGCAGATCCCCCGGGCTGTCGAAGCGGCCCAGCGGTTCGTTCTCAAGTATCTGGAGGAGATGGAAAGACCGGACTCTGTTCCTGGGCAACGGCCAGCTTCAGTTCCGTAGCTCTCAGTGCACGTGGTACTACTGCCGTCCCCCGAAGATGGCTGTCCCGATTCGTACCAGCGTGGCACCTTCCTGGATGGCGGCTTCGAAGTCACCCGACATTCCCATGGAAAGCTCCTTCATCTCAACTCCGGCGATATTCTCCTGCCTGATCCTGTCCGCCAGTCGCCTCAGCTCCGCGAAAAAAGGGCGCGCCGCTTCCGGGTCATCGAAAAAGGGGGGCATGGTCATCAGCCCCTTTACTCTGATATTCGGCAGCAGGGAACATGCTTTTACCAGTTCGATCGCCCCCGCCTCGGTCGTCCCTGATTTGGTGGATTCGCCCGACACGTTGACCTGGATCAGCACGTCACAGACCTTACCGAATCTGCCCCATTGGCGGCTGATCTCCTCAGCCAGAGAAAGCCGGTCAACCGAGTGGATCAGTGATACTCCGCCGGCAATGTATTTGACCTTGTTGCTCTGCAGATGACCGATGAAATGCCATTCCACCGGTTCCCGCACTTCGGCCATTTTTACCGTCAGTTCCTGAACGTAGTTTTCGCCGAAAAGTACCTGCCCGGCATGGTACGCCGCCATGACATCAGCTGCCGGTCGGGTTTTTGATACCGCAACCAGTCTGACAGAACCGTGGTTGCGGCCGGCGCGCTCCGCAGTGGAACGGATATGCTCGGCAATGTGCTTCAGATTACCGGCAATCGGTATACGGCCGCTCATACTCTGAATTGCGACACGATATGCTTCAGTTCGTCTGCCATGTGCACCAGTTGACTGGCAGCGGCAGCGGTCTCTTTTGCTGAGCGTGACGTCTCCTGGACCACATCGGTGATCCGGTGAATATTCTGACTGATGCCGTCGGTGGTGGCAGTCTGCTCCTCAGCGGCAACGGCGATCTGTACAATCTGGCTACCGACATCCCGTACCTGCTGAAGAATCTCCTGCAGTGCCTGACCGGAACGCGTGGCGTCTTCTGTCCCGCTGCCAACCTCCCGAACCCCTTCCTCCATGGCGGTGACGGCACTTTTCATCTCTTTCTGGATGGCCGTTATCATTCTGGAAATTTCTTTCGTTGCACGGGTGGTCCGCTCCGCAAGCGCCCGCACTTCATCCGCAACGACTGCGAATCCCCGTCCCTGATCTCCGGCGCGGGCAGCTTCGATGGCTGCGTTCAGAGCCAGCAGATTGGTCTGATCGGCAATGTCTCCGATGGTGCCGACAATGTGGCCGATCTGCTCGGAACTTGTACTCAGCGTCTCAAGAACGGTGGCAACGTCTTTGACTTTGGTGGCTATGCGCGCAATGCTGGCGACAGCATGATTAACTATGTCGGCTCCGTTGGTGGCGGTGACGGCGGCCCGGTTGGCATTTTCGGCGGCAATGGTGCAGTTCTGGGCAATGTCAGCCGACGTGGCCGCCATCTGCTCCCCGGCGGTCGCCACTGAAATTGACTGCATGGCCACCATTTCGGTACCGGCGGCGATCCTGGCAGCAGTGCTGTTCATCTGGTTGGCAGCAGACGCAACATCGAATGAACTGGCCGATATCCTGGCAACGGTATCCTTAAGGTTGTCAAGCAGGGCGTTGAACGAGCGGGCCAGCGATCCGGTCTCGTCATCACGCTCAACAGTGAAACGACGCGTCAGATCCCCGCCGCCCCGGGCGATTTCCTTGAGGTTCATATCAACGTGCTTCAGCGGTTTTGTTATCCCGCGGCCGATGGAATAGGCCAGGCAGAGATTAAAAACAGCAAAAAGCAGATTCAGGGAAATCAGCACCCACTTGATAGAATTCACATCCTTTGCCACGTCATCAATGTAAATACCGCTGCCAAGTACCCATCCCCACGGCTCGAATTTTTTCACATACGAGAGCTTTGGGTAAAGTTCGGAGGTAACTCCACCTCCTGATTTCGGTTTTGGCCATTCATACTGCACAAATCCGTGGCCTGCCCGTTCAACAACTTCGTTAAAGGTGACGAAAAGATTTTTTCTGTCGACCTTCTGTACCGCTCCGGAACTGCCATCCCGTGAATTAATGGCCTTGTTGAACTTGGGATCGTCAAGCACCTTCCCGTCAAGAGCCGGCACCGTCGGATGCATCACCATCTTCGGTACCGGTTTAAGAAGATCGTTAATCCAGACATATTCGGTTTTTTCGTATCGCAAACGAGAAACATCCGCAGCCGCCTCCTTCTGCGCCTGTTCCAGCGAAAGCTTACCGGCTTTGACCTCTGCATCATGTACCTCCACGATCCCCATGGCCAATTCGACAATGTGGCGGGTTGCATCCTCTTTCTCCTTGATGATGCGTTTTTCAACGAGCGGCATCAGGTACGAGAACACGATCGTAAGCATGATCGCTGCACTGAAAACCGAAATGAACATGATCTTGCTCTGGATGCCCCAGTTTCTGAACCGTTTTATTTTCATGATGCTCTCCCGAACTGTTTTAGTCGATGGCCTGCATAGCTTGTAATGCTTCATACAGTTCCGTCATCGGCAGACCGACGACGTTGGTGTATGATCCGCTGATGGAGCGGACAAAATGCAACGCTCCCCCCTGAATGGCGTAGGCGCCGGCCTTATCCATCGGACAACCGCTGGCAACATATCGGGATATTTCGTTTTCGGTGAGCGGCTTGAAGGAAACCTCGGTGGTAACGCTGTTGTTGATGAGTGTTCCGAGTCTGGCATCGAGAACGGCAAAGCCGGTTATAACCTGGTGGCTGCGCCCTGAAAGAGACGTCAGCATGCGGCGGGCATCAGCCCCATCAGACGGTTTGCCGAGGATTACGCCATCGAGGACAACCACCGTGTCGGCACCGATAAAAAAACGACCGGTCGAAGCTGCCGCAACAGCGGATGCCTTTTCGCGGGAAAGGCGCAGAACGTGTGCTTCGGGCGTTTCGCCCGACAGGGCATCCTCGCAGATATCTGCCGGCACGACGACGAAGGCAATTCCGGCCAGCGACATCATTTCACTGCGACGGGGGGAAGCCGATGCAAGAACAATGGCCCCAGTCTCTCGCAACATCGTCACTTTTCTTCTGCCTTTTTGGCTTCTGCAACTTTCCTGGCGTACTCGGCGCGAATTTTCTGTTCTTCCTCCATTTCAGCAAAATGCTTTGCCCAGTCCTTTTTACGAACCATTTTCAGCAGGACGTAGCCGATCAGGATGGTGACACCCCAGAAAATGCCCATCCCTTCAGTATCGTCAGTGAAGCCGTACCAGAGCAGAAAGCATCCCGCCAGCAGTATCAGCGTCTCCATGGAGAAAATTTTCCCGATCAGCGATTTTTCCGGTTTTACTACCTCGTCCTGCGTCATATTACTCTTCCTTCCAGGGAAATATTTTTCCCGGATTCATGATGTTATTCGGATCAAGCGCTGTCTTGATGGCCTTCATGGCCCGTATCTGCTGCGGGGAGAGTTCAAGCTCTATGTAAGGTGCCTTGGAGAGTCCGACACCGTGCTCGCCCGACATGGTCCCGTTCAGGTCGAGGGCGGCCTGAAATACATCACGAATCGCTTCGTGGGCCTTTTCCTCCATGCCGGGGATTTCCTTGTCAATCATGATGTTGACGTGGATATTGCCATCGCCGGCATGACCGAAGTTGACGATCGGTATGTCGTACTTCTGCTGAATCTTTTCAATGGCACGGATGACGTCCGGCACCTTGCTGCGCGGCACGACAATGTCCTCATTGTACTTGGTGGGGTTGATGTCGCGCAGTGACGGCGAAACCAGCCGCCGTACCCGCCACAACTCTTCCGACTCGGCCGCATCTTTGGCTGCCCGGAACTGCACCAGGCCCAGCGGTTTGATCAGATCGTGAATCAGCGCTGCCTGTTTTTCGATCAGGTCACGGTCACCGTCCACCTCGATCAGCAACACCGCCCGTCCTTCGGGCGGAATCCCCAGACTGAAGCGCCGCTCGACGCACTGCAGCGTGGCGTAATCCATGAATTCAAGCGTCGTCGGGATGATCTTGTTGCCGATAATTGTAGAAACGGCCTTGGCCGCACCGTCGATAGAGTCGAAGATCGTCAGCATGGTTTTCTTGGCATCGGGAAAGGGGAGAATTTTGAAGATGATTTTGGTGATGACCCCCAGCGTCCCTTCGCTGCCGCAGAGCAGGCGGGTCATGTCGTAACCGACCACCGCCTTGTAGGTCTCCGTACCGGTGCGGATGATCTCGCCGGTCGGCAGCACCAGCTCCAGCCCCATCACAAAATCGCGCGTTACCCCGTATTTGACACAGCGCGGGCCGCCGGCATTCTCAGCCACGTTTCCGCCCAGGGTTGAGAATTTAAGCGATGCCGGATCGGGGGGGTAGAAAAACCCGAGTTTTTCCACCGCAATTTGAAATTGCTCTGTAACCACCCCCGGCTCAACCTCGGCGATCAGGTTTTCGGTGTCGATCCGCAGGATACGGTTCATGCGGGTCGTCACCAGAACAACTCCCCCCCCTTTTGGCAGGGAACCACCGGTAAAACCGCTGCCGGCTCCGCGCGGAAAAACCGGGAAGAGCTCGCTGTTGGCCAGTTTCACGATTGCTGCAACTTCATCGGTAGTGGCCGGATGCACCACGGCATCGGGCAGGAACTCCATCTGGGTGGCATCATAGCCGTAGCAGATCATATCCTGCCTGCTGACAGTGATGTTATCGGTACCGACAATGGCAGTCAGTTTTTCGATCAGATGCGTTGCAAGCATGGCCGTCCTTTCGCCTATTCAGTGAATGGGCTAGAATACATGATATGGAAGCAACTCCGCAAGGCAGTTTTGCCGTTACAAAAAACTCTGTTGCAAGCTGTTGTGAAACCATCTATTCTGCGCGCGCTGCACATATAAAAAAATCGGGAGGATAGTACTGACATGAAGCGTTTCACCGGAATCATCACCATGATAATCATGGCGGCGCTGCTCGTAACGCCGGCCATCGCCGCGCAGGATGCGAAAAAGGAAGGGGGCAAGAGTGTAACTACCGCCTCCGGCCTGAAATATGTTGACGTGGTTGTTGGCAAAGGGGCCGCACCGGTAGCCGGAAAACAGGTCAAGGTTCACTACACCGGAACACTGGAAAACGGGACCAAGTTCGACAGTTCGAGGGATCGCAACGAGCCGTTCTCATTCGTAATCGGCGTCGGTCAGGTCATTGCGGGATGGGACGAAGGGGTCATGAGCATGAAAGTCGGCGGAAAGCGCAAATTGACCATCCCTGCCAAACTTGGCTATGGCGCCAGGGGAGCCGGAGGAGTTATCCCGCCAAACGCAACCCTGTTGTTCGATGTGGAGCTGCTTGACGTTTCGAAATAGCACTTTTTGCAGATGAAATTTTCCGGAGACGGTCTGTCTGGGCGGACTGTCTCTTTGTTTTTCCACGTGAGTTTTCATGACAAACCTGATATCCGCCGAAGGGCATAAAAAACTGTGCGACGAGTATGATCGCCTCTGGAAGGTTGAGCGTCCTAAAGTCGTGCAGGGAGTCTCCGAGGCCGCTGCCGAAGGGGACCGTTCGGAAAATGCCGAGTACATTTACTCGGCATTTTCCGAACGGTCCCCTTCGGCAG
>Ga0194061_1000930_pt1 | contig 17690 bp, 15 predicted proteins | sample SepL2221m_MetaG_FD_163423 | JGI IMG/M metagenome (GOLD analysis project Ga0194061, IMG submission 163423) | Anoxic zone freshwater microbial communities from boreal shield lake in IISD Experimental Lakes Area, Ontario, Canada - Sep2016-L224-21m | ecosystem: Environmental > Aquatic > Freshwater >... | reverse complement strand
AACGCTGCTCTTCCCGCCCTTCAGCAATTCTTCCGCGCGCTTGTATGCGTCCGCCGAAATCTTCGAGGTGTCCGGAGCCGGGGCTTTCAATGTTTCAAGCGCTTTGATCGTATACGCGCCGTCTTTTTTCTCGGCGATTTCCCCCAGCACAATGCGCTCGGCTTTGTTGATTAGGTCCGAAAAATTAAAGAACGACATCGACGCGGCCATGACAGCCGGAGCGACCGCAGGCTTCTCTTTCTCTTCGCCTGCACGAACCTGACTCAGAGCCAAAACCAACGCACCCACAACCCATTTCATAACCGCACCGCCCTGAATAAAGTTTCGGGTTTTTGCCATTAAATCGCCACGACACCCGCGCCCTGGCACGGATACACCTGCTCGATCAAATCCGTCGGCAAGCCGCGCGGTGTGTAATAAGAGGAGACGAGTTCGTCTTTGACGATTTGCAGGACTTCGGTCTTGCAGAGAATGACGACGCGCATCGGATCGCAATAGCGCGCGCCGAGCACACCGGTGATGGCTGTGGCCACATCGCAAATCAAGTCGGTTTCAGGCGAACTCGCGCCGGATTTCCCGGTCTGCTTCCACAGCGGGTCGACATTGTCGGCAAGCGAATGAATCGTCTCGTCGCAGGCGTATGACGGAATCGCGAACGTCCCGGCGATGCGGCCCATCGGCGCGACGTCGTGGAATATGTTCGCTTCACCGGCTTGGCCGATCGTCATCAACGCGCCGAACGCGGCTGCGTCACCCGAGCGGATCACATTCGCGGCACGATCGGAACGGCGCATTTCAGACAGAACAAACAGCAGCTTTTCACGCAGGTTGTACCCGTCCGCCGGTTCCGGATGCGCGCTCGTCTTCGGCAGCGCCCCTTTAAGGAGGTCCTTCAACTGCGCGAGCGTGGCGCGTTCGGGAATCTGCAGCAGAATCGAGTACACGTCTTCGTCGTTCAGCGGAACGATCTTCGATTCGAGTGCGACGTGGCGGAAAAGTTCGAGCGCGTAGGTCGTTGTTGCGGCGCGGACGGACGGCGTCTTCAACGCGTCCACCGTGTCTTTGCTATGCGCCGGGTCCTTGATCGGGCCGGTGTGAGCGGTCAGGAAACTGAAACCGTGCGGCAGCGCTTTGCCTTTCGCGCGGGCGGGATTCCAATCGATGTGAATGAGTTCGTTCGGCATGCCGAAGACTATCGGGCCGGTTTCGCAGCGCCGACCGTGTCCCCCGAATTGCGCTTCGTTCACCCACGTTTCAAACTCGCTCAACGGCATCTTGCCCCATTCGCCGGTCGAAGCCATGACCGCAACAAGCGCGGCGGCGGCGAGGGTCGTTTCAGAATGGCTCGTCGTCCCTTTAGGGCGGATCGCTCCAACGACGATGTTCAAACCGGAGATCGGCAATTCGACTTGACCAGTCGGGCCTTTGTGGCGGTTGACGTAGTACTGCAACGCGTTGCGCACGACGCCGCACCACGTCTTGCTTTTATCAACGACAACACCGGACGCAGTCGCTTTCGTGCGGCTCTCTGACACATGCGCGGGCCAATTCAACACACGCGCTTTCGGCAGGCCATCGTGCAGATCAAATTCGACGGAGCCGAAGTTGTCTTCGAGATGCGCGATGGTGACTTTACCATCGGTTCGCGGCGACACGCACAGCACCGTTTCACACCAGGCCAGCCCGTTGGTGGCTCCGCCAAAGGCTCGGATATGGTGGCCGACAACATTCAAGCTCTCCGGCGCGCGAACCAGGAAACAGCGCGTACCGTCGCCGTGCAGCGCAGCGAATTTGGCGATCACTGCGCCATACAACGCCATCAGCTTCTTGTCCAATTTCTGCTCGTCGTCATCCACCAATCCGTGGTTGAGCTGCATTTGGGCCAGCATGATTTTGCCGGGCAAGTCTGGACTTAAAATCGTCTGCCACACGCGCGGCGAGCGCAGAGTGGACAAGGGGGCAACCGGTTCGTTGCAATTAGTCAACTTGAGCATGAAAATACGGCCTCGGTTCGAATACGGTCTGAAAAAGTGAAGCATAGAAGGTTACTGGAGCGGGTCAAAAAGTAAAGAAAATGAGTGATTTTTGAATCCGATACGGCATTCCGTCGGCAAGGTCTCTCCCGCTTGGTGTATGCCGTTTAATTTTTCTGAACGAATCACACGTCTTGACTTGTGCGCATTTTGCCCTACGATAGTGCGCATTAAAACAACACCCCGGCCCCGTGTCAACGCCGTTGTTGACAAGGCGCGGGGGTGGCTTTTTGTGGGAGACAAAGGAAAAGATGGCAATTCGTGTCGGTATTAACGGCTTCGGCCGCATTGGACGTTTGTTCTTCCGGGTGTTGGCAACTCGCCCGAACGATTTTGACGTGGTCGGCATCAATGACCTCGGCGACGCCAAGCACTTGGCGCATTTGCTGAAGTACGATTCCGTACACGGTCGCTTTCCGGGCACCGTCGAGGCTGACGGCGAAAACCTGGTTGTGAATGGCAAGACCATTCCGGTCAGCAAGATCCGCTCGCCGAAGGATTTGCCCTGGGGCAAATTGAACGTCGACATCGCTGCCGAATGCACGGGGTTGTTCACCGCGCGCGCGAGCGAAAAGGGTGGTTACGGCGACCATTTGATCGCCGGTGCCAAGAAGGTTTTGCTGAGCGCTCCGTCCAAGGACGGCGTTGATGCAACGATCGTTTTCGGCGTCAACGAAAAGAGTTTGAAGGCAGAACACCTCACGTTCTCCAACGCCAGCTGCACGACGAACTGCACTGCGCCGGTGATGAAGGTGTTGCACGACCACTTCAAGATCGTCAAGGGACTCGTGACCACGATTCACGCGTACACGAACGATCAGAAGGTCAACGATTTGATTCACGAAGACATGCGCCGCGCCCGCGCCGCCGCGATCAACATCATCCCGACCAGCACCGGTATGAGCAAGGCGATCAGCGAAGTCATTCCGGACCTCAAGGGCAAGATCGAAGGCATCTCGTTCCGCGTCCCGGTTCCGACCGGCTCGTTGATCGACTGCGCCATCGAAGTTGAAAAAGACGTAACGATCGCCGAAGTCAACGCTGCGCTGAAGGCCGCCAGCGAAGGCCCGATGAAGGGTATCCTCGGCTACACGGCCGACCCCATCGTCAGCAGCGACATCGTTCACGATTCACACAGCTCGATCGTCGATTCGCTCTCGACCAACGTCGTCCAGAAGCGCTTGATCAAAGTTGTCAGCTGGTACGACAACGAATGGGGCTTCTCGAACCGCATGGCCGACCTCGCGTTCCTCGCGGCTGGTCTGTAAACCGCGAAGGTTTTTAATTTAAATGTAAGGCCGCCCTGGGAGAATATCCTGGGGCGGTTTACTAAACGGCGAACGGCTTTTTTTTTACCGCGAATTTACGCGAATTTACGCGAAAACGGCAACAGCAACTGCAGGAGATAGAGAATGGATGACATCCTTTTTCCTAAAGAATCCTATGCTATTAACGGGGCTGCGATGGACGTTTTTAATACCCTCGGGCGCGGCTTTTTGGAGGCGGTATATCAAGAGGCTCTGGCGATTGAATTCACTTCGCGCGGCATTCCGTTTGAACCTCAAAAAGAGTTATCAATACGCTATAAGACTCATTACTTAGCAAAAAAGTACATTGCGGATTTCTTCGTTTACGGAAAGATAGTTGTCGAACTCAAGGCGCAGAAATGTATTACAGACATCGACCGAGCTCAGACAATTAACTACTTGAAGGCGACAGGATGTGAACTGGGAATTGTCATCAATTTCGGAGGTGAAAAAATCGAAATCCTTCGACTTGCCCGCTCCAAAAAACAGTAACTCGTGTTCAAAACTCTAGTTGTTTCGTTGCCGTTGCTGTTGCCGTTTTCGCGTAAATTCGCGTAAATTCGCGGTTAAAAAATGCCGTTCGCCGTTCGCCCTTTTTCGCCGTCCCCCTTTGTGAGAGGAGTTCACCCCATGCTCAAGACCTCTGCCCCCGTCCGCGGTGGAAAACCCTTCATCGCCCCGTCGGTGTTGTCCGCTGATTTTGCAAAATTGAAAGACGAGATTCAGGCCATTGAAGCCGCTGGAGCCGATTGGCTGCATGTGGATATCATGGACGGTGATTTCGTGCCGAATCTGACGATGGGACCGTTCATCGTCGAAGCGCTCAGCCGCATCTGCAAATTGCCACTCGATTGCCATTTGATGATCCAACATCCGGAGCGCTACGTTGAAGCGTTCGCGAAATCCGGAGCGGCCACGCTGACGGTCCATCCCGAAGCGCTCGGCGACATTCATGGTTGCCTGGACACGATCCGCAAACTTGGCGTTCGTCCAGCGATGGCGATTAAACCTGCGACACCAGTCTCGGTCGTGAAACATTACATCGACCAGATCGACATGCTGCTGGTGATGACGGTCAACCCGGGATTCAGCGGCCAGAAGATGATCGCCGACTGCCTGCCGAAATACGGACAAGCGCGCCAGATGTTCGGGCAGGATTTGTTGCTGGAAATCGACGGTGGCGTGATGCCTGAGAACGTCCAAGCCGTGAGAGACGCTGGCGTCCAAATTATCGTTGCTGCGACTGCGATCTTCAAAGCGCCGGATTACTCAAAAGCGGTCACGGAATTGCGCGGATAAGTTCTTTATCGTCGCGTGTTGTGGCGTAACGCTTCATTTCTAAAGTAGCACTTCATTCGTTGTCTCGCGCTGCCGTGACGAATTGTTTCACCATAAACACTAGAACGGTGATGCATCACTCCATACGATGCATCACCGTTCTTGTTCATGCTGAATCGACCGACGGCGTGGGAAGGAATGATGCTCATGAATAGAACAGAAGATGCAATTTTTTTCTATTCGCTTATTTTTTCAGCAGGGGAGTTGATTCTTTTCGCGCTGTTCGTCATCGCTCTCTACTATCGCCAGAAGTGTCCACCACTTCAAATTTATATTACTGATTTTTGGGCGGCAATTGCCGGTTTAACGCCCTCCTATATTGTCCTTATTGGGCTGGTTCACAGCAGTGAAACAAATTTGTCGCTCCATGTCATCGCGTTTGCGGAATTACTGTGCTACCAAGTTCTTGGCATGACAACAGGACTACTTTTATCAAAGCCGCATCCGGAAGAACTATTGCCCCGGAGATTGGATCAGTTCTTTTTGATATGCGGCGGCGGATTGTGCAGCACGTTGTTGCCATTCATCGCCAATCAAATCTGCTGTTTGAATTGCTTTGTAATCATCGTGGCTCTGCCGTTTTATTGCCAATTCGTACTGGGTAGACAGAACGCAGAATAAATTTCTCTAAATGCAGGACGGGCTAAAAGCCCGTCCTACTTTTTATCCTCACTCCCACTTGCACGTCGCCGTCGCTTTGCAATCCGTATCCGAAACGACGCGCAACCAATGCGCGTTGTAGCCCGCCGGAAATTCGTGCGGGACGGCTTGGCCGGCGGGAACTTTGATCGTCTGATACGTGTGCCAGCCGTTGCAATCCACGTTCACTTCAATCGTGAACGTCACGTCTTTGACGGCATCGTGCGACAGCGTGATCGTCTTCTTATCGTAGTTCGTCATCAAATAGGGATCGCTGGGCTTGCCGGTTTTGACCGCTGAATTCTTCCACGGTCCGCCGACTCCAACGGGTTTGCCGAGCTTCCACAGATCATCGATGTCGCAGAAACACAGCCCCACTTTTCCGTCTGTTGAACCGAAGAATTGTCCGTCCGGTTTTGCTCCGACACGCGTGCCGGAGAGCGCCAACAATCCGCGCCATGAGCCGATGTCGTTGATTCGTTTCATGTGCGTGCAGACGGGTTTCAGATGTTCGGCACCGCCGGAGTTCGGACGCGGAAGAACATAGATCGAGCCATGCGCGTTGATCAGCGAGCGTTCCGTGACCACTTCGCGAACCGCGCGAACGGGAGTGGCTTCGGGCGATTCGTAGGCCGGATCTGTCTTCGGAAGGCGGAAGCGTTTGCCGTCTTCTTCCGTCAAAATCACTGACGCGTCGTCGAATGTGATCGTGGCCTGTTGCGCGGGGACTTTCAATTTGTTGACCTGCGAATTGTCCACCTGTTTGAATAACATATCGCTTGCGATTTCGAAGATGCCCACGGGTGCAGTATTGCCGCCTTCGACTTTTTTCGCTTCAAACGCGAGTGTACCTTTATCAGCTCCCAGCGCGTGAACGAAGCCTCCGGTCCATGCGTCGTTTGATGTGATGTCGGCGAGCGAGGCGAACATCTCGCGCTTCGACTCAACTCCCCCGCCCGGACCGTATTGAAAATACGCGGTCGCTTTGGCGCAATCCTTGTCCGCCGAAATGCGCACCCATAGTCCCGCCGTTTCGTTCGGAAAAACGTGCCACGCATAACCATTCGCCGGGACGCTGACTTTCTGTAACGCACTCCATTTGCCCGAGCCGTCCGCATCCACTTCCAGCGTAAAATTCACCACCTGCGCTTCCGTGTGAGCGAGATGAACGACACGTTGCGTGTAGCCACCAAAGAGGAACGGCGCCGATGCCGCGCCTGCTTTGATCGCATCGCCTTGCCACGGTCCACCCCAGCCTGACGCGCGGCCGTTCAATGCGAGTTTGTCCCAGGACGAGAACCATAGATTCGATTGCGATTGCAATGAAAGAGGGTTGTTGCCGCTGCTTCTGAAATCAGACTTCGCGAGGTCGTCGCATCCGAACACGATCCGATCATTCCACGCGCAGAAGTCGCCTGTGACTTTCAAATAACTGCCGATGGGTTTCAGCCCGCCATAATTCGAACCGCTCATCGTCTTGGGAAAATCGAACCAGCCGCCGTGCATATTCATTAAAAAATGTCCGCCGGTCACTTCGCGGATGCGCGGCCATTCGGTGTGCCAACCGTGTTTACCATCGTAGGAATAATCCGATTTCGGCAATCGGAACGTGCTCCAGTTGCCACCGTCCAACACTTTCAACATCACCGAACGTTTATCCCACCCGATGCTCCAAATCGGCGCGTCAGCACTGGGAGGTCCATTGATTCCGCCCGACGTCGTGACGTCGGTGAATTGGTGGCGTTCAATAATCTTCCACGTCTTCCCATCGAAATCAGCGAGCACACCCGCGTCTTCAGGATCCTTCGCATCCGCCCCGGCGAGATAATGCGGCGTGGTCTTGCCGACATGCGATTCGCCGTTGTTCGAAATGACGATGTGCCCCTGGCTCGAATGCGCGCCCTTCGAATGCCATCCGGGGACGGGGCGGTCGTACAGAATCGTCGCGGCCAGCGTCTTCGCGTCCACGTCCCACATGACGCCTTCCATAGTTTGAATCAGGACTTTGTTCGCGGGATCGGTCAACGAACGCAGCGCGGCGGTGTGGCGTCCCGGCATCACTTTCGGAGAAATCGCGCGGACGTTGCGCTTGTCGTCGATGAAATACGGCCCGATGACGAGCTGGTTTGATTCTTTGTGAATCAATCGATTAGCCGGAGTACCGCCGACACTTTCGGGACGAGTGACGCGGTTGAGTTTCGCATCGATTTCATACAATTTATCATCGCTGCCATTGGTCATATGCGGGCCATACGTGATGACCCACAAGCGGTCCGCCCACACAGCGACGGCTCCGGTTCCGCATTCACCGTTGCTGTTGAACATCGCCAGCGACGGATAACGACCGCTGACGCTGAGCGGTTCCGGCGTGGCTGTATCAGCAGCTCGAATCAGCGAACAAAAAACAAGTGCGACTACCATTAGTGCTCGAAATGTCATTGCAAATTCCTCATTCCAAACGTGCGGAGCGGCATTGATATTGGTTTCAATGCTCGGACTCTTCACGTCTTTAAAAGTAGTGTTAGTGTGATTCAGGCGGAGCGTTTTTCTTGGCTCGGTTTTGTTCGGCAAGAACCAATTGGGCGGCGTACGCGCGGAACAATTCGGGGTTGGATTGAGCTTCGTCGCTTTCGTCATAATTGCTGCGGATGATGTACCGCAGAATCAATCCACCGATCAGCATCAACACGCCCAGCACACCGGTCGGAGTACCGATCTGGCTTGTACTGGTGGAGAACTTTTCTTTCATCTCCTTCGGACTCGGTTTCGTCGTCGCTTCGTTCGACGTTTCGACGACCGGAGTACGTGACGATTTACGTTCGTTCATCGCCGGATCGCTCATCAGGAGCGTCAGGCCGAAACCACCAATTATCAACCCCACGCCGAGGATGATGAACACGGATGACAAGAGGCGAAGAGTGCGGAATTCTTTATCGAGATCGATCATGATAGATATTTGTAACGCTCTTTTCATGTGCTTGCAACGAAAAAGCAGGTTGGGCGACAAGGCCGAATACATGCGCCGTTCGAACTACTTCCGATTTCCATCCAGCGTGGCCGCATCTTTTTCGGCTTCAATGCCATTCGCCACGACGTTGCTCTTGATCCAATTGTCCTTGCCGCCTTCCACTTTCAAGGACAGCGTCGCTTTCTTTTCGTCGCGGTCGTCGCGGATCATGCAGTCGCTGACTTTGCAGGCGGCGCAGTCTTTCAGATGCAGTCCGATCCCGTCACAATCCAGAATGCTGACGTCGGTCACGCTGCATCGCGAGCATTTTTCCAGAAGCAAGGCCGCCGGTTTTTTCCAGACGCCTTTGATTAAAAAACCGTTGAGCTTGCAATCCGCGCAATTTGTAAACGTGAGTCCGTTCAAATCCTTCGCCCAATTTCCGTTCACGACGTAACGCGGATTTCGGTCGAAATCGTTCGCTCCGATGACCACGCATTGGCTGTTTTCGACGAGCAGATCGTGTTCGAATCCTTCCCAAAACGTGTTGCCCGAAATACTCACGCCGCGCACATTCACGAGATGGATGTTGACCATCACATCGCTCATCGCATTCCCGACAATCGCGATGTGGCCTTCCTGGGTTTCGGCGGGATTCTTGGTGGACGTGATACCTTTTCCGAGCACTCGAATGTTCGCGCTGCCGGGTGATTTGCTGTTGTGCTGGAGCGTACATCCGGTGATCGCGACTTCGTCGGTGCTGCCTTCGGCGGAATCGATCAGGACATTCGCGCTGGGCGCTGCGCCGGGAAGCATGTTACTTTCAATGTCGCATGTCCCGATCTGAACGTTGCGCACTTCGCCACCGCGCATGACGACGCCGCCGCCCGCGTTGTAACTGATGTGACAACCGACAATGTTCGACTGGTGCAGATTGACGTGATCGTAAAATATCCCGATGCCTGTGTTGTGATACAGATGACATGCGGAGACGAGCAGATTGCGGTTGCGCGTGGTCAGATGAATCGCGTGGCGTAGATCGTGAATCACTGTTTCGCTGATCGTGAGCTGCATCGTGCCATTCGCTTCGATGCCATCGGCTTCAGGATGCTCGCCGATGATTTCGATGCCGCGAATGGATGGCGTACGCTCCTTCTCCCAGACGATGGGCTTCACTGAATCCGGTGCGGCGGTTCCGCCATGCGTCCCAACAAAATGGAAAGCCGGGCCGGGGCCTGCCATGATCACACGCGCGGTGCCGTCACTCGTCAGCGCCGTGAAACCGGTCTTGTCGAGCGCAATGGTGATGGTCTTCGTGATTCGATAACTGCCTTTCGGAAACGCGATACTTCCGAGGCCGCTGTCCACAGCTTTTTGAATGGCGAAAGTGTCATCGTTTTTTCCGTTGCCGAGTGCGCCGAAATCTTTTACACTTTTAGGATCGGTTGTGTTGACTTCAGCGCTGTTGGCGCAAAACGAGACAATACAGAGAAAGATCAAAGTAACATTCTGTCGATTCGCGTTTTTCATGATGGCTGAAGTACACCGAATTGAGGGAGCATTTCGAAGGATTATTGAGAGTAAAAACCTGATTCGATGTGGCTGTATAGAGTTTACTGCGGGTATTTTTGAAAATAATTTGTTTTTTTGAGTAGGCGCTGTGTGTGAAGATCGTCTTTAGTACAGAGCAATGCACTTTGTGCATGTGTTGAATTGCTGATGCCTCATTTATGGAGACCGAGACTATGGTTCGTAATTTTATTCTGGCGTTGGTTATGCCACTCGTGTTGGTTATTGCAGGTGTTGTCCGCGCAGATGACGGCGGTGATTTGGAAATCGCAATCAAGGCTCCGGTTCAAGCCGTTGATACCGTCGCGGGAACCGTTACGGTCCTCGGATTGGTGATCAATGTTCCCGCGTCGGCGTTCACGGTCGGCGGTGAACAACACGGCGGCGGACATCACGGCGCTATTAAAGCGCGGCATGAAGGTGAAAGTGGCGGCGGCGGCACTACTACTGGCGGCGGTGATAACAGCGGTGGCGACGATGGTGACGATGATAATGACGGGGATCCGACCAACACAACACCCTTGACACTCGACACGCTGATCGTCGGCCAGTTCATCGAAATCAAGATGTCCACCGATGTTGCTCCGTTGACGGCGGTTGAGATCAGCGACGCTGGCGGTTACACCGTCAATCCCAAGATTCATGGAACCATTCAAGCCGTCGATACCGTAGCCAACACCGTCACGGTTTTGGGTGCGACGATTGATATTTCGACTGCTACAATCGATGGCTGCAACGACGACGATTCAGAAACAGTCGCGACAGATGCCATCGTCCTCGCCGTAGGCCAGAGCGTCTCAATTACGCTCGATCCCGCGCAGTTGCCTTTGCTGGTTGCTACGAGTGTAAACGTCAAGAACTTCACGAATCAAATCGACGTTGAACTCGAAGACAATCACGGAAACCACGTCGGAGACGACGACACCGAAGACACCACCGTTGATGTCACGCAGAGTGTAAAGGTCGTCAATACGGTCACCGGTAAGATCAGCAAGAAGACCGTGCACATCCGCACAAAGACCCGCACAGGCAAAATCAGCCTCGCTGGCCTCGCACCGGGCAAAGCCAAGCTCGTCATTACCCGCAAAGGCAAATCCTATCGCAAGATGGTCACGATTGCTGCGAACGGTACGAGCAGCATCAAGGTCAAAGTGAAGTAAGCCGGACGCGCTCTTGAAATGGCTTGGAACCACGTTCGCCGCTGCTTTGTGCAGCGGCGAATTCGTTTTATTGAGATGCAATTCGGGCACATTGAGAAGGGCGTTTTGACTGAAAAAATAGTCGTGATTTTCAGCTCAATTTATGTGACCTTTCATAGGAGCGGTTGCAAATCTCTAACAATTTTGAAAGATTATGAGTAAGTCGCTGGAGCTTGAAGCGTCATTGTAGTATAGCGATGCACATTGTAGACATCGGTTTATAGCTTTTTCCTATCATGGAGAAACAGATATGGTTCGTAATTTTATTCTGGCGTTGGTTATGCCACTCGTGTTGATTATTACAGGTGCGGTTCGCGCGGACGATGGTCCTGATTTGGAAATTGAAATCAAGGCTCCGATTCAAGCGATTGATGCAGTTGGTAATACGATCACCGTTTTGGGTTTGACGATTGCAGTTCCGGCTTCAGCTCTTGAAGATCATCATCATGGCGGCAAGGTGTTGACTCGGAAAGGTGGTGCGGATGACGGTGGTACTACGACCACGCTCGGCTCGTTCATTGTAGGCCAATTTGTTGAAGTGAAACTCGCGACTGATGTCGCCCCGCTGACTGCCACTGAAGTGAGCGATGCAGGCGCGTACGTTGTGACGTCGAGCATTCATGGCACGGTTCAAGCCGTCGATAGCGATGCCAAGACCGTGACCGTTTTGGGTGCGGTAATCGATATTTCCACCGCATCATTCGAAGGCAGCAACGATGACGATTCGCAAAACGTCTCTGCGACCGCTGTGGTTCTTACGGTCGGTCAGAGCGCTGAAATTTCGCTCGACGATACGAAGTTCCCGTCATTGGTTGCGACCCGCGTTGAAGTGAAGAACTTCACGAATCAGGTCGGCGTCGAACTCGAAGACCACCACGGCAATCATGTCGGCGACAACGATACTGAAGACACGATCGTCGATGCAACCCAGAGCGTCAAAGTAATCGATTCCGTTACCGGCAAGCGCACTCACAAGTCGGTCCACATTCACACCACGACTCGAAACGGCAGCGCGAATTTGACGGGCCTAGCCCTGGGCAAAGCCAAGCTGGTGATCACTCGCAACGGCAAGTCCTACCGCAAGACGGTCACGATTGCCCCGAATGGTACAAGCAACGTGACGGTCAAAGTGAAGTAAGTTCCTCACAGAATTGAAATCAATTTAGAATCACATTCGCCGCTGCCCTGTGCAGCGGCGAATTCATTTCAGCCCGTTCAAAAAGCGACTGGATTCTAGGCGTCGCGCGTGGTTTATTCTTTCTTATGGCAATGACTCGAAAACACGTGATCGTCGATGCTGGCATGGCCGGACGAGCGGATCACGTCGTCCAGCACCTCACCGAAAAATCGCGCTCCGAAATCCGCGGGCTTTTTGATCACGGCTGCGTCACTCTCAACGGCGAACGCTGCACCGACATCGGTGCGAAAGTGCGCAGCGGCGACGCGTTTGAAATCAACTACGACCTCCACACCCGCTATCACGAGCGCACCGCCGCGTGGGAAGACGAAGCATTCAAAATCATCTTCGAAGATAAGTACATTATCGTCGTGGACAAAGCACCGGGATTCCTGACCGTCCCAGCCAATCCCGGCGAAACCGACAGCGTCATGCACGCGATTTCGCGCTACTTATCGCATCGAGGCGGACGCGACCGCGCTCAAGCCGTGCACCGATTGGATCGCGGCGCGTCGGGGCTTTTGGTCTTCGGAAAAACGCGCGAGATCGCTGAGGTTGTTCAGAAACAATTTGAGGACCGCAAGCCCGAGCGCGAATACCTTGCCATCGTCAACGGCAAAGTGGCCGAGCAGACCGGGACGTTTGAGAGTTACATCACGACATCAAAAAGCCTTCAGCAATTTTCGACGACCCGTCCCGGCGAAGGCCAACTCGCGATCACGCATTATCAGGGCGTGGAAATTGTTCGCGGCGCGACGTTCTTGCGCGCGTGGCTCGAAACAGGTCGTCGCAACCAAATCCGTGTTCATTTCGCGGAAGCCGGTCACCCGGTCCTTGGCGACACGCGCTATCGTCCGGACCTCTCGGAACATCCGCATTGGCGCGTCAAACGCCTCGCGCTCCACGCCGCTGTGTTAGGATTGAAACATCCAGTGACGGGGCAGCCGATGCGGTTCGAAGCGCCGATGCCCGCCGCGATGCGATCCTTTATAGGCGGCGGAAATCCGGTCGCTCAGCCCAAAAAACGCCGGCCCGTTCACAAGTAAAAGCCAGTCCTACTTTAAAAAATACGCAGCTCTTAATTGTGCCGCGACGGCTCGCGCTTCGATCTCGGCGGGATGATCGCGGTAGCCTTTAACGCGCAAATATAACAGATATTTCAGTGGAAACGTGATGGGGTTGCGCTGGAACTGCCGCACGTGAACCAGTTCGTGGAAGAGCAATTCGTATGAGTCCTCGCTCGTCAATTTAAACGGCTCGCGCAGCCAAATGCGATTCCAGAGCGTAATGCCAATGTACTGACGGCGATTGCCGGGAAGCCAATCGAAGGGGATCGTCGGGCTGCAAAAAATGCGAACGCGCCCGAGATCGGGCGCGTTCGTCATGGTCACTTGGATCCAGCTCGCAAGCTGGGACGGTATCGTGAAATCGCTCACGGTTATTTCTTCAACAATGCCTTGAACGCTTCGACACCGGCCTTGGCCACTTCTTCGTCAACGTCCACTGTGTCGCCACTGACACCGATGGCTCCGACACAATTTCCGGCTTCATCCATCAATGGCAAACCGCCCGGGAACGTGATCAGGTTGTTGTTCGAAATTTCGATTCCGTACAATGGGCCTTTGTCTTTCAATTCGGGCCGGGACAACTCACCGATCACGCGCGTCGGCAATTTGAAGAGCAGCGCTGTTTTCGCTTTGCGCAGAGAAATGTCGTCGCTGCCTTTCCAAGCGTCTTCCGCACCCGTCGCTCCGAGCACCGAACCGTCGACGCCGATCACGCGGATGAACATGCGCGTCTTCTTGAACTTTCCGTCTTTATCCTTGAGCAAGCCGCTGTCCGTTGCTTCTGCTTTCGCACGTGCAGCTGCAGCAATGATTTCGCCTGCCGATTGAGCCAAACCCGGGAGTGAGATCGTCGCGTTCTTCAACGTCTTGAACGCGTTCGCTCCGGCGAGCGCCACTTCTTCGTCCGCGCCCACCGTATCGCCGCTGACACCAATCGCGCCGCACAGATTGCCGTCCGCATCGATCAGCGGAATGCCGCCCGGGAACGTGATGAGGCCGCCATTGGAATGCTCGATGCCATAGAGCGGCGCTTTCGCCGGGAGATCCGTGCGCGAAAGTTCGCCAATCGTGCGCGACGGAAATCCGAATCCGAGACACGTCTTTGCTTTTCGGGTCGCAATATCATCGCTGCCCGGCCACGCGCCGTTGGCCTGCGACGCGGCCATCAATGTGCCTTCGCGTCCCAGGACGTGAATGTGCATCTTCGTTTTCGCGGGTTTGTAAATCGGGCTTTCAAATTTGTCCGCCGCTTCGCGCGCTGCCTTCACCACGGCTTCCGCAGCGTCCTGCGTGATCGCCTTAAACACTCGCACCGGCGCATCCGCCGCCAGCCCGGCCCAGCACACGACCACCAACGACAACACCCACATACGCGCATCTTTCAAAACGAACCCTCCCTTATCATGATCGCGAGCAACCCGCCCGCTTGGTTGAAAATCAATTTTCCGAATCGCTTCGATCCGCCTGTTTAGCGCCGGGGCAGCGCTTTGGTGTAACGCACCGGCACCGCTCCCCCGCCACCCAACATCGTCAGCCGTTCATTTTCTCTGGAGACAGAATAGGCCATCGTCCTTCCTTCGTGGCGGATCGTCATCGTCGAAGTTTTGTCGTCGAATATCCATCTGCCTCCATTGTTGTCTTTGTCACTCATCTTGATTATCATCAAGCCCGCCTGCTCCACGATCCATGTGACTTTTCCATCGCCGCGCACCCACACACCCATCATGTCACCGGCGGTGATCGAAGGCACCACGTAGGTCGTCACCGGCGGAGGATTCGGCGTGACCGTCACGGGCGGAGTCGTAGGATACGGAGGAAGCGGCTTGACCGGCGGAAGCGGGATCGAAACGCGAGGCTCTTGTTGAGCCACGTCCGGTGTTGACTTTCTCAGAATTTTCGCGCGGAGCCCTTCCATTGTGATGAGTCGCTCCGGCACGTTTTCGAGAACCAAACGCAAAGCGCTGAGCTTCGCATCCAACTTGGCATTGTCCTCTGGCCACGCCAACTTTGTCTTGCCGTCGGCAGCGAGTTTCGCATTCACGACCGCGAGGTCCACTTGAGCGATATCCGAATTTGAGCGCAACGTCGCTTCGCCATCAAGCAGAATCTTGTGGTACTGCCCCAGCGCCGCCTGACGGCGCTTCAACTGTGAATTATAATTGATCAAATAATCCTGCGTGAAATATGCGTTGAATTGCGCGTCGTTAAAGCGATCTGATTTCGTCGTCTCCAAAATTTCTTTCCGAAACTCGGCGTCAATGTCCTGATAAAAAGGGTCAAGATTCGTAGTTGTGTTGTGATCCGAAATGGCCGTTTCAAGTTTGGCAGCCTGTGCCTTTTTCGACGAAACGAGCGAATCCATTCGCTCCTTCAAGTCAGTCGGCGAGACCTCGTCCAAAGCGAATGCTCCCAAAGCGAACAGCGCGAGCATCGCTCCCAACGCGAAAGCGCGAGACACAGGTAATGAATCAAATCGGATACGACGGGCAGAGGGCTGAGCTGAGCACATAACACGATCCTCCATACACACTAAAACCAACTCACGAATTCTAATTGAAAGCACGAATGACGCAACAAGAACGACTTCGCCGCACGGCGTGCCTTATGTCCGATAATAACGACGCGTTAATCCGCTCGTCATTCGAAAAAATTTAGATCACTCTTTCTCAAATACAACAATCATGCGCATGCCGGTGAGCCAATTTGCGAACGGGCGCAACAGTGTGTCTTCAATCGCTAGCAGCGTTCCGAACCCGAATGCGGGCGCGAAACATCGGTAACTGAATCCGCCAGTCATCGGATACAACAGGAATCCAGTCTTCCGCGCGCTGACCAATTTGAACCCCGGCGCGGCGGCGAGCGTTTTCGCGCGGTGCGTCCAAAACAAAATTTCGCCGATCCCCATGTTCGCGAACGTGTGCCCGGGATCAGGATCGGGCGGAGTGCCATCGCGTCCGAAAAGATCCCACGCGGTGTCAATCGGTTCGTGGTGCCCGAATCCATAGACCAGCCGAGACCACGGCGTCGCCGCCGGTTCGCAAACGACCAATCGCCCACCAGGCTTCAACGCCTTCGCCGCTTGACGTAAAAAATCAAGCGGACGTTGCAGGTGATGCAGGACATCAAAGACCACGATGTTCCCGACTTCGCCATCCGTAAAATCGAGCGCATGCGCATCCACCACGCGGTCGATCCACGGCCCGCTTTTAAACACATCCGTCGCGATGCACTCTGGAAAATACGCTTTGAAATTTCCGCATCCGGCCCCGATTTCAACGACGGGACGCAGCGCCGAAAACGACGCCGCGATCTCCGCGTACCAGCGGTGATACAGCGTCCGCAGAATCGGTTTGCGTTCCCACGCCTCGCGCTGAAATGTAATTTCAGTGAGGTAATCGTCGAACGGCGTTTTGGCCATGGTTGCACGTTTCCGGGCGCGGCGAGTTCGCCGCGATGAGCTTTGAGAATAGCGTTAGATTGTGAGTCGCCGAGCGCTAAAATCAAGCCGTCATTGCAGCGCTCGGATTCTCCTTTTAGGAACACCATGGCCAAGTCCCCCGAACCCAAACGCAAAGTCAGTCTCAACTCCGCCTGGCGCGAATCGCGCGAATTGATGTCAAAACACCGTGGACGACTTGCGCTCGGCATGGCCGTCATGCTCGTCAACCGACTCTCAGGACTGGTACTTCCAACGACCTCGAAATTTCTCTTCGACGATGTGATCCGAAATAAGCACGATGAGTTGCTCATTCCACTGGCTATTGCCGGTGGCGTGGCCACGTTGATCCAAGCCATATCATCGTATTCGCTGTCGCAAATTCTCGGCATCGCGGCCCAACGCGCGATCAACGATTTGCGCCGGGACGTTCAATCCCACGTGCTCAATCTGCCAGTGCGATTCTTCGATTCGACGACGTCCGGCAATCTGGTTTCACGCATCATGACCGACGCAGAAGGCGTCCGAAATTTGATCGGCACCGGGATCGTTCAATTGATCGGCGGCGTCGTCAGTGCCGTGCTCGGCATGTCGGTGCTGTTTTATTTGAACTGGCAACTGACCGCGATCATCCTCGGAATTCTCGTGATTTTCGGCGTATTCATGTCCTACGCATTCACGCATCTGCGCCCACTGTTTCGCGAGCGCGGCAAGATCAATGCAGAAGTCACGGGCCGGTTGACCGAAACCATCGGCGGCATTCGCAACGTCAAAGCCTACATCGCCGAGGACCGCGAGCGCAGCGTCTTCAAGGCCGGGACCGATCGCATCTTTACAAACGTGTCGAGCACCATGACCGGAATCTCTGCGAACATGGCCATCTCGACTGTCATCGTCGGCGCTATCGGCATGCTGATGATCATCGTCGGCGGTCGCGCGATCCTGGCCGGAAAAATGAGTGAAGGCGACTTTGTGATG
>Ga0194061_1000929_pt1 | contig 17702 bp, 18 predicted proteins | sample SepL2221m_MetaG_FD_163423 | JGI IMG/M metagenome (GOLD analysis project Ga0194061, IMG submission 163423) | Anoxic zone freshwater microbial communities from boreal shield lake in IISD Experimental Lakes Area, Ontario, Canada - Sep2016-L224-21m | ecosystem: Environmental > Aquatic > Freshwater >... | reverse complement strand
TGCTCTGATATCGTTTAAAATGATATCAGAGCAAATCAGCCCGAATGACCGACGGCAGATGCCTGAATTATGTTTCCGTCAGAATCGTAAACTATAATCCAGAGTACTCCGTTAATCCATTGAATTTCGACACTGATTTCTCCGTTAAGTTGCTGTGTAATTGTATTAATGTTTCCGTCTTCAGCTTTTACGGTATTTGAAATACCGAACGATAAAGTTGATATAGTTATCAACATTCCCAGTAAAACAGATTTAAGTTTCATAATTTAACTTCCATAGGTTTTAATTTTAAAAGGTGTAAATTATGACAAAGTTTGTTATTTCACAAATATTTAATTGGCCAAAAAATGGTCGAACAATAAGAATGTTTTTTTATGATACCGGATATTGTTATGTTTTGGGGCTGTTTTGGCTGTTTTCCGTATGTTTTGGGAAGTGAAAAAAACACGTCGAGATTGTTCAAAAGTTTTTTTTGTAAATGGGGGTATGGTCAACAAATTTAAAAATTTGGAAAAGATTTTACCACGAGAGCACACAGAGAGCACAAAGAAGAAAAGGAATGGCACACTGATAAGAGAGACGATTAGGCTGGTTTTCACTGATAAAAGATTTTTTAGGTTAGAGATTCAGAGAAGGAATTGTAGGAGTAGAGATTCCTGCTAAGATCAAGCAGGAATGACAGGCAAAGGAAATACAATAAATTATAGAGATTAAAGTGGAGACTAATTGGAGACCAATAATAGACCAAGTATAGACCAAGATAAGAAACAGAAAAAAACATAGGGGTAAGGATAATAAATTCTGTTTGAGAGATGATGGCAAAAACGGGAAATAAAATAGTATTATAGGTGAAGGGGGGTGATTGTTTGTTTGAATACGCGATTTGATGAGTTCGGGTTTGTGTATTTATCATTTACGATAAAATATATACTTTGCAGAAATGAAATTATTAATAACATGAAGAAAATACTACTCGCATTAATTCTTACTCTAACCTTTTCATCGTACAGTTTTTATGAGAACAACGAACTTACTAAATACGTTAATCCGTTTGTAGGTACGGGCGGACACGGGCATACTTTTCCGGGGGCAACTGTTCCGTTCGGGATGGTTCAGTTAAGTCCTGATACGCGGCTGGAAGGATGGGACGGATGTTCGGGGTACCATTATTCGGACAGTATCATATACGGGTTTTCACATACACACTTAAGCGGTACAGGTGTTCCTGATTACTGCGACATATTGTTTATGCCGTTTTCTGAGAATAAGAATACGGACAAAAGTTATGTAGGAAATTATACTTCACTGTTCAGTCATAACGAAGAGAAGGCAGAGCCGGGATATTACAGTGTATTATTAAAAAGGAATAACATAAAAGCAGAGCTGACGGCGAGTACACGGGCGGGATTTCATAAGTACACGTATGATAAAGGAAGTAATGCGAATGTTTACATAGATTTAAAACACAGGGATGAAGTGATTGAATCACATATCAGTATTGTGAGTAAAAGAGAAGTGTCGGGATTCAGGCGTTCGAAGTCGTGGGCACAGGACCAAAGAGTTTATTTCTATGCCGTATTTTCGGAAGACATAAAAGAATCAAATTTATATTCTGATGACAAACTTTTAAGCGAGAAGATTTATGGAGAAGGAAAGAACATAAAAGTGGTATTGAACTTTGGCGAAACAGACAAACCATTGCTTGTAAAAGTGGGCATCTCTGCAGTCAGTGAAGAGAACGCAAAAATGAACCTTGATGCAGAAATAAAAGACCGGGACTTTGAGAAAGTGAGAGCAGATGCAAATATTTTGTGGAACGGATATCTGAACAAGATACAGGTGAAATCAAATGACGAAAAGAAGCTGAGGATTTTTTATACTGCACTTTATCACACTGCAATATGTCCGAATACTTTTAACGATGTAGACGGTTCATATCTCGGTCGTGATTTAAAAGTACACAAAGCGAGTCACAATTATTACACTGTGTTTTCTTTGTGGGACACATACAGAGCACTGCATCCGCTGCTTAACATAATAGAGCGGAAAAGGTCGGCAGATTTCATAAAAACATTTCTGCTGCAGTATGAGCAGGGGGGAAGGCTGCCAGTTTGGGAACTTGCGGGAAATGAAACAGACTGCATGATTGGGTATCACAGTGTGCCTGTGATAGTTGATGCGTTCAACAGCGGCATAAATGATTTTGATACAAAGGAAGCCCTGGATGCGATGGTAAGCAGTGCAAACCTGAACATATACGGTCTTGATGCTTACAGAAAGTACGGATACATACCTGCCGATAAAGAACACGAATCGGTTTCAAAAACTTTAGAGTATGCTTTCGACAATTGGTGCATATCAACTTTCGCAGATTCACTCGGCGACACTTTGAGCAGAAATGAATATTCAAAAAGATCACAATATTACAAGAACATATTCGACCCGCAAACAGGTTTTATGAGACCTCGCTTCAACAATGGCTGGAAGAATCCGTTTAACCCTACTGATGTCGACAACAATTATACAGAGGCAAATTCGTGGCAGTATTCCTTTTACGTGCCACAGAATATTCCTGAATTGAATAAACTTCTGAACGGAAATCTGGAAAAGAAACTTGACGAGCTTTATAATGCCGACACAAAAACAACGGGCAGGGAGCAGTCGGATATAACGGGGCTGATTGGTCAGTACGCACACGGTAACGAACCATCACACCACATTGCGTACTTATACGATTATACAGAGAGCCCTTATAAAACACAGCAAATTGTAAGAAAGATAATGTCTGAATTTTACCTGGACAATCCTGACGGACTTATTGGAAACGAAGACTGCGGGCAGATGCCGGCATGGTATGTACTGAGCGCAATTGGGTTTTATCCTGTAACACCAGGGTCAGGTAGATTCATGATAGGAAGTCCTGTCTTTGACGAGGTGAAGATAAACCTTGAGAACGGAAAGACTTTTACAATCAAAGCGAACAATCAATCTGACGAAAATATTTACGTACAAAATCCTGCCAATGAAGACAAAAGACCATTTATATCATCGGATGAAATACTCAACGGAGGGGAATTTATTTTCGACATGGGCAAATCCCCTGCTAAATCTTTTGGTGATAAAGGCATTCAGAAATATCTTTACCCTGAAAACACCAGTGATATTTATAATGACCTGATTCCTTCGCCGTATATAAACACAAGCCAGATGACGTTTAAAGATTCACTTACTTTATCTCTGTCTGTGGATTATCCCGGTGCAGTAATATATTACAACATTTTACCCGGTCAGTTTACGGAATATAAAGGACCATTTACCATATATGATAATTCATCAACATTTACTTACGCATCAGATTCAAACGGAAGCAGAAAAAGTCATTACACTGGGTCTGCTTACTTCAAAATATCAAACGATGTAGAGGTTAAATTAATATCTACTCCTCAGGCGGCATACACTGCGGGTGGACCCGAGGCACTTATCGACCATATCCGCGGACAGGCTAACTGGAGACTGGGATACTGGCAGGGATATCAGGGGCAGGATTTTGAAGCAGTGCTGAAGTTTAAAAAACCGATTGAAATTAAGACTATAGGTGCGGGATTTCTTCAGGATGCAAGAAGCTGGATATGGATGCCTGTATATGCTGAGTTTTTTGTATCGGAAGACGGGATAAAATATACATCTGTTGGTAAGGTTAACAATACAGTAGCAGATAATGATTTGAATGTTTCAATAAAAGATTTTATAATAGAGCTGAATAAAAAAACAAAATGTTTATACATAAAGGTATCGGCGAAGAACTACGGAAAGATACCGAGCTGGCATCCTGGAGCTGGAGAGGATGCCTATATATTTACAGACGAAATATTTTACAAATAATAATTTCTATAAACTTAAAAAGGAGTGATAATGAAAAAGTATTTAGCTGAAATGATTGGAACGATGGTACTCGTTCTAATAGGATGCGGTTCTGCAGTGATTGCAGGAGGTTCAATTGGATTCCTTGGGATTTCTTTTGCGTTCGGTTTTTCAGTGCTAGCAATGGCATACGGTATCGGAGGTATTTCGGGATGCCACATAAATCCGGCAGTAACGGTTGGTGCACTGGTTGCGGGAAGAATAAGCGCAAAAGATGCTGGAATGTATGTAGTGTTCCAGATAATAGGTGCTATTATCGGAGCGGGTGTACTTTATTATATTGCATCAGGACTTCAGGGTTACAATATAAGCACAAACGGATTAGGTCAGAACGGGTTTGGTGAATTCTCACCGATGAAGTATTCGATGGCAGCAGGGTTTGTTGCAGAAGTAGTTCTTACATTCATATTCCTGATAGTAATTCTTGGTGCGACAAGTTCGAAGGCACCGGCAGGATTTGCAGGAATTCCAATAGGTATTTCATTAGTGATTATACATCTTGTAGGTATTCCTATTACGGGTACTTCCGTTAATCCTGCAAGAAGCATTGGACCAGCATTATTTGTTGGTGGTGCGGCATTATCACAGTTATGGTTGTTTATAGTTGCTCCGCTTATTGGTGCAGTGATTGCGGGACTTGTGTGGAAGTATGTGCTGGAAGAGAAAGCGTAGGAGAGCAATGCGGAATTATGAATGATGAATTATGAATTGAAAAGAGTTAAAAGAAGAGAAAGAGAAGAAAAGAATTGAACGCGGATAAAAGACGATAAGAACGGATGTTCACAGATTAAAAGATTTTTTTAGGGTTAAAGATAAGAAAAAAACTAATAAACTAATAAGAGTCTCTGAAAAATCAGAGACTCTTTATTATATAGAGGAGATACATTATGAAAAAAACAATTAGGTTTATTGCTTTACTGGTTTTATTGATAGCTGCAAGAACTACGTTTGCGCAGGATGAGTTTGAGATGAAGGACGGAGACGAGACATACACGATAAAGAAATATTATATGTGTTTGCTGAAGGTTGGTCCAAACAGAACTCAGGATTCGGTAACCGCGGCGGAGATTCAGAAGGGGCACATGGAAAATATTTCGAGGATGTCAAAAGAGGGTAAACTATGCATAGCGGGACCGTTTGGAGGCAAAGGTGATTTAAGGGGGATATTTATATTTACGGTAAAGACGAAGGAAGAGGCGGAACAGCTGGCAGCAGAAGACCCGGCGGTGAAGTCGGGAAGACTGACGGCAGAAGTACTTGAGTGGTGGTCGGCGAAGGGTTCGATGCTGAAATAGGGAAAAATATATGAGAGAGTTTTTTACCACAGAGTTCACAGAGAAGAGATTTATTAGGGTTAAAGATTTTATTAGTAGAGATTCCTGCTAAGATCACGCAGGAATGGCAGAGTGGGGAAAAGATGCAAGATTAAAAGAGAAATAAGGTGTTACTATATAAACAAAAAAAGCGGACAGAGTCCGCTTTTTTATTATTCAGATAATTTTATTGTTTATCTTTATTTGTCCATTGCAACTTTCACGAATTCGTTGAATGCTTCGAGATTATTGTAAGCTAAGTCAGCAAGTGTCTTTCTGTTTACATTAATATTTTTCTTTACTAAGGCACCCATTAACTGTGAGTATGATACACCGCTGATTCTTGCTGCGGCATTGATACGTACTATCCAGAGATTTCTGTAAACTCTTTTCTTCAGTTTTCTGTCTCTGTAAGAGTGTGACAGACCTTTTTCGACGGCGTTTTTAGCAACTGTGTAAAGTTTACTTCTTGCACCTACATAACCTTTGGCCTGTTTAAGGATGGCTTTTCTGCGCCTGTGTGAGGCAACTTTGTTTTTAGATCTTGGCATTTAAATAATTCCTTTCATTAAATTTAAAAATTGAGGCATTCTGCAAACCAGAATTTTGAGACCTCTTCTTGTTTAAATTACTTCCGCGTGTTTAATTAATCTTTATATTTAACATCATCCGGAAATAAATATTTCAAAGAACTTTAATGTCTTTCTTCAGGACAAATCCCATCAGGGATTACTCGGCAAGGACTAATCTTTTCATTCTTCCTGCGTCACTTTTATGTACCAGTGTAGCTGTTCCTAATTGTCTTTTATTCTTAGGAGACTTCTTGGTTAAAATGTGACTTCTGCCGGCTTTTTCTCTTTTGAGCTTTCCCGTACCTGTAACCTTAAATCTCTTGGCTGATGCACGGTTTGATTTCATCTTAGGCATTTTGTCTAATTTGTTTATTTATGAATTTATATCTTCTTCTTTTGGTGTATCTGTTATTACATCTGTGTTAACGTTCTCTGCGCTTATATCTTCAGTCTCTGCGTTTACGGGTTCGGTTGTTTCAACTGTTTCCGTTTTAACTTTTACCTTGTTCATCTTTGCAATTTTGGAATTATAAACCGCAATCTTATTCTTATCGGGAACAACGTAAGTGGTTAACATCTTTCCTTCAAGTTTCGGTTTGGATTCAAGCTTACCTATATCGAGTACTTTAGCGAGAACCTCCTCCATTAATTTCTGACCAATTTCAGGGTGGGTTATCATTCTACCCTTGTACAAAACCGACGTCTTAACTTTATGTCCGTCGAACAGAAACTGTCTTAAGTGCTTTGTTTTGAAATCAATGTCGTGATCATCTGTATTGGCATTGAACCTGATTTCTTTTACGGTCATGACGCTTTGATTCTTTTTCTGTAACTTGTCCTTCTTTTGTCTTTCGTAATTGTACTTACCGTAATCAATTACTTTACAAACAGGCGGCTTTGAATTTGGTGCAATTTCCACCAGGTCTAAACTTCTTGACTGTGCCAGCCTTAAGGCTTCGTGCGACGGCATAACGCCTAATGGCTGTCCGTCTTCATCAACTACTCTTACCTGATAAGCGGTAATTTCCTGATTGACTCTTTCTTTGTACTTTTTGTCTTTAATTAAAGTAACCCTTCATTAGTTTATAAATCGTATTTATGCTTTTTATCCGCAACATTCAATTTAACCTTTTGAATGAAATCATTCAATTCAAAAGCGCCTTTATCTCCGGTTCCGTGAATTCTGAGCGATACTGTCTTATTTTGCTTTTCTTTCTCTCCAACTACCAACATAAACGGAATTTTCCTGTTTTCCGACTCTCTTATCTTATAATTTACTTTTTCGCTTCTGTCGTCGAGGTAGACTCTGAAGCCTTCTTCGAACAATCTGTCGTAGATTTCCTTTGCATAATCTTTCTGGGCATCCGTCAGCGGAAGGACGGCAATCTGAACAGGAGCAAGCCAGACGGGGAAATTACCCGCAAAGTGCTCTGTAAGGATTCCAACGAATCTTTCAAAACTTCCGTAGATTGCCCTGTGAATCATTACAGGTCTGTGTTTCTGTCCGTCTGAACCTTCATACGTAAGTTCAAACCTTTCAGGCATATTAAAATCAAGCTGAGCGGTAGCGAGCTGCCAGGTTCTGTTTAAAGCATCTTTAATGTGTACGTCAATCTTTGGTCCGTAGAAAGCACCGTCCTTTTCGTTTATCTTAAACTCAAGGTTGTTTGCCTTCAGTGCATTTGCAAGAGACTCTTCTGCCTGGTTCCAGACTTCCACTTCTCCCATTGCCTCATCGGGTCTTGTAGAGAGATAGTACATCGGAGTAAATCCGAATGTTGAATAAGTCTCTGTCATCAATTGTAACACTCTTGTAATCTCGTCGAGTATCTGGTCATAGGAACAGAAAATATGAGCATCATCCATTGTAAACTGTCTGACTCTGAACATTCCTCCGAGTGCTCCGCGGATTTCGTTGCGGTGCATTCTTCCGAGTTCGCTGAGACGTACAGGTAAATCCCTGAAGCTGCGAAGCTTCGAGGAATAGACGAGTGTTGCCTCAGGACAGTTCATAGGTTTCAGGTACATAGTTTCATCGTCGCTTGTAATCTTAAACATATTTTCTGCATAGTGGCCTGTATGTCCTGATGTATGGAATAAAGATTCTTTTACTATTATAGGTGTAGATATTTCGTCGTATCCGTATTTATACTGAAGTTCGCGTGAGAAAGCTTCGATTTCACGGTAGATAATCATTCCGTTTGGCAGCCAGAAAGGCGCGCCGGGAGATACTTCGTGAAAGAAGAACAGTTCAAGGTCTCTTCCGAGTTTACGGTGGTCTCTCTTTTTAGCTTCTTCAAGGTTCTTCAAATGCTGGTCGAGTTCCTTGGTTGACGGAAATGTAATTCCGTAGATTCTCTGAAGCATCTTATTCTTTTCATCGCCTCTCCAGTAAGAACCCGAAACTGCGAGAAGTTTAACTGCTTTAACTTTTGCAGTGTTTGGTAAATGCGGTCCGCGGCACAGGTCGGTGAATCCGCCCTGATGGTAAAGGGAAACGACTTCTTCGTTCTGCGCTATGGTTTCAAGAATTTCTACTTTATATTCATCGGGTCTTTTTGTTTTAAAGTAATCGATGGCATCTGTTCTTTTCATCTCTTCTCTTACAGGCTGTAAATCACGTTTAGCTATTTCGAGAATACGTTCTTCAATTTTCTTTAAATCTTCTTCAAGGAATTTATGGTCAGAATCTATATCATAATAAAAACCGCCTTCGATTGCAGGGCCGACGCCGAATTTAGCACCCGGATAAAGTTCTTCAATTGCCTGCGCCATCATATGGGACGAAGTATGCCAGAAACAATGTCTGCCTTCGTCAGAATCGAACTTAAACAGAACGAGTTTGGCATCAGCGTTCAAAGTGGCAGAAAGGTCTTTTTCCTTACCGTCAACGTGGGCGATAATAACCTGCTGGGCAAACCTCTCGCTGATGCTTTTAGCAACGTCGAGAATAGTAATACCCTTCTGAAACTCTCTGACAGAGCCGTCAGGAAACGTTATTTTAATTATGTCTTCCAATATTTATTGTATAAATTTAATCTTTTGTTCCGCTTATCCTGTAAAGAATTTTTAAAGAATTGATTTAGGCGAGAAAAACGGAACGTCTATATAAAACAAAGTGGGCGATAATGGACTCGAACCAATGGCCTCCACGATGTCAACGTGGCGCTCTAACCAACTGAGCTAATCGCCCTAATTAATAAATTAATAAATAAATAGACCTTTTTCAAGTGAAATTGTAAAGAAAAGGGGGGAAGAGGAGAATTAAACGCTAAGGAATAGGTCGGTTCACGGAGAACACAGAGGAGTCACAGAGAACACAGGGAATAGATTTTTTAGGCAAAAAGCATTATGGAGATTTCTGATTAAATTGTAATTACATTATAATAAGCGTAATTTTGTATGATACGGTGCTAAAAGGGAGAGGAATATGGACAATTGCTGAATAATAATTGAACTTTTTGGGATTTGACGGGGTTTTAAAGATTAGAAATACGACTAATTTAGTCCTGTTTAGTTAATTGCTGAAAATTGTGTGTTTAGGTTTAGATTTTTGGCAAATAGTTTAAAGAAAAATTTAAATGATTAATGTTTTAATATGAGTGACGATATAATTCAAGAAAAAATTGAAGGTGATTATGAGTGGGGATTTACCACTGATATAGAAATGGATATGCTTCCGAAAGGATTGAGTGAAGATACAGTAAGGTTTATTTCGAACAAGAAGGGTGAGCCGGAATTTATGCTCGACTGGAGACTGAAAGCATACAAGTACTGGCTGAAAATGGAAGAACCGAAATGGCCAAATGTACACTATCCGAAGATAGATTATCAGAATATTATTTATTATGCGGCACCAAGGAAAGAGAATAAGCTAAATTCTCTTGAAGATTTAGACCCTAAGATTAAGGAAACTTATGAAAAGCTGGGGATTCCGCTACTTGAGCAGCAATTCCTTGCGGGAGTTGCAGTTGATGCAGTGATGGACAGTGTTTCAGTTGTAACTACATACAGAGAAAAGTTAAGTGACTTAGGAATAATATTTTCCTCAATCAGCGAGGCGATAAAAGAGCATCCAGAACTTGTGAAGAAATATCTTGGTTCGGTTGTGCCTTATACAGACAACTTTTTCGGTTCATTGAATTCTGCAGTTTTCAGCGATGGTTCATTCGTTTATATACCTAAAGGTGTAAGATGTCCGATGGAACTTTCAACATATTTCAGGATAAATGCTGCGAACACAGGTCAGTTTGAAAGAACACTGATTGTTGCAGACGAAGGTGCTTATGTATCTTACCTTGAAGGGTGTACTGCTCCGATGAGAGACGAGAATCAACTGCATGCAGCGATAGTTGAACTGATTGCGATGGACGGTGCGGAGATAAAGTACTCAACTGTCCAGAACTGGTATCCAGGCGACAAAGACGGTAAGGGCGGCATATACAATTTTGTAACAAAGAGAGGTATCTGCGGAAAGAATGCGAAGATATCGTGGACACAGGTTGAGACAGGTTCTTCGATTACTTGGAAATATCCGAGTGTAATTTTAAAGGGTGACAATTCGATTGGCGAGTTTTACAGTGTTGCACTGACTAATAATTATCAGCAGGCAGATACAGGAACGAAGATGATTCATCTTGGAAAGAATACTAAGAGCAGGATTGTATCGAAGGGAATTTCTGCGGGACACAGTCAGAACAGTTACCGCGGACTTGTAAAAGTCGGCAAGGATGCTGATGGTGCGAGAAATTTTTCACAGTGCGACAGTTTGCTTATGGGTGACAGGTGCGGCGCTCATACATTTCCTTACTTTGACATAAAGAACAAAGAAGCGATAGTTGAACACGAAGCAACGACTTCAAAGATTGGAGAAGACATTTTGTTCTACTGCAGTCAGAGGGGTATTTCACAGGAAGATGCGGTTGCATTAATAGTAAACGGATATGCGAAGGAAGTATTGAATCAGCTGCCGATGGAGTTTGCAGTAGAGGCACAGAAACTTCTGGCGATATCGCTGGAAGGAAGCGTGGGATAAACAATTTTAAATTTTAAATTTGAAATTGTAAATTTTTAGAACTCTCAACATTAAATCACAAAGGACAAAAAGAATTTTAAATAATTAAGAATATAAAAGTATAATATAATATGTTATCAATAAAAGGATTAAAGGCAAGAATAGACGACAAAGATATTTTAAAAGGTATAAACCTTGAAGTTAAAGCAGGTGAAGTTCATGCGATTATGGGACCTAACGGCTCGGGAAAGTCAACACTGGCTTCAGTTTTAGCGGGAAAAGACGGATATGATGTTACAGGCGGAGAGGTTACTTATTTCGGTAAGAATCTTTTTGATTTTGCCGCAGAAGACAGGGCAAGAGAAGGAATATTTCTTGCATTCCAGTATCCGATTGAGATACCAGGAGTGTCGACAACTAACTTTATGAAGACTGCAATCAACGAAGCAAGAAAGTACAAAGGACTTGAGCCGATGAAGGCCGGTGAGTTTATGAAAAGATTAAGAGATAAAGCAGCACTGGTTGAACTTGATGTTGAAATGACGAAGAGATACGTGAACGTAGGATTTTCGGGCGGAGAAAAAAAGCGTAACGAGATATTCCAGATGGCAATGCTTGAACCAAAGCTCGGAATACTTGACGAGACAGATTCGGGACTGGATATTGATGCGTTAAGAATCGTTGCTAACGGAGTGAATAAATTACGCAGCAAGGATAATGCATTTGTTGTGATTACTCACTACCAGAGATTGCTGGATTATCTAGTTCCTGACTTTGTACACGTATTGTACAACGGTAAGATTGTAAAGTCAGGCGACAAGAGTCTGGCATACCAGCTTGAAGAAGAAGGATACGACTGGATTAAAGAGGAAAGCGTGGTTGGATAGATGGGACTTAAGAATGTATTAAATACAGTTACTAAATCCGACTCTAAGGTACTGGAAAACAGACGCGCAGAGGCAGTTTCAGAGTTTGAAAGAATGGGATTTCCGACTAAGAAGAATGAAGAGTGGAGATTCACAAACGTAGCTCCGATAGTGAATACCGATTTTACTGTAAAGAAAGACGGAGTTAAGAAGAACTTAATAGAAATACTTGCAGAGTATAAGTTCGATGCAAACGTGGTTGTAATATACAACGGAAACTATTCATCAGAGCTTTCAAAGATTACAGAAGAAAGCGGCAAAGTATTTATAGGAAGTTTTGCAGAAGCCTACAGTAAGGGGTTTGATAAGGCGTTCGATGAACACTTTGGAAAGTATGCAAGTGACAAGGTTGACGGGTTTACAGCATTAAACACATCGATGATAAACAGCGGACTTTTTGTTTACGTATCGAAAGGGGCTTCTCTCAAGAAACCTGTTATGGTTATTAACTTCATAGAAGATTCAGACACTGAGATATTTGCAAATCACAGAAATCTTATAGTAGTTGAAGAAGACGGCAACGCCGAAGTGAGTGAAGTTTATTATGCAAACGGAAAGAGGGCAAGTTTCTCGAACGTTGTAACAGAAGTATTTATAGGGGAGAACGCTGAACTGCATCACAATAAAGTACAGAACGAAGGAGACAATGCTTATCACGTTGGAACTACGCAGGTTGAGCAGAAGAATCACAGCAGACTTTATTCGTCAACAATATCATGGGGCGGAAGTTTATTAAGGAATAACCTTAACTCAGTTATAAACGGAGAAGGAATAGACTGTTACTTCAGAGGATTTTATCTGACGAAGGGTGAGCAGATAATTGACAACCACACACTTGCAGACCATGCAATGCCGAACAGTCACAGCAATGAATTTTACAAAGGAATATTAGACGATAAAGGAACGGGAATATTCAACGGCAAGATAATGGTAAGACAGGACGCACAGAAAACAAATGCATACCAGACGAACAAGAATGTACTGCTTACGAATGAGGCAACGATAAACTCGAAGCCGCAGTTAGAGATATTTGCAGATGACGTGAAATGCAGTCACGGTGCGACGACAGGACAGATTAATCCAGACGAGATATTTTATCTGAGGGCAAGAGGGATTTCGGAACACGAAGCAAAGAAACTTTTGCTTTCTGCTTATGCTCACGAGATAATAGATGAAGTAAAGAATGAAGAGTTGAGGAATTTGCTGGTGAAGACACTGGAGAAGAAACTGGGGTAGAGCTTTTTTCTTTGGTAGGTTCACAGAGTACACAGAGGATTCACAGAGTACACAGAGGGTTTTTAGGGAAAGAGATAAGAACAGACACGAATTTACACAAATTACTCTAATTATCAAAAATATTTCAGGGTAAAAACTATTTATTGAAACTCGGATAGAATATTTGACTAAAAGAAAATGGTAAATGTAGCGATATTTGTAATATATAATATATGATAGACGTTGATAAAATAAGGGCGGACTTTCCGATACTGAAACAGAAGATATACGGCAAAGACCTTATCTATCTTGACAATGCGGCAACAACTCAAAAGCCGCAGGTTGTGATAGATTCGATTGCAAAGTATTATTCAGAACTGAACAGCAATGTTCACCGCGGTGTACACTTCCTGAGCGATAAAGCAACTACTGCATACGAGAATTCAAGAAGCCGGATTGCAACATTTATTAATGCAAAGAATTCATACGAGATTATATTTGTAAGAGGAACAACAGAAGCAATCAACCTTGTTGCGAACGGTTACGGAAATGAGTTTGTGAAAGAAGGCGACGAAGTGATAGTGTCGTACCTTGAACACCATTCAAACATTGTTCCGTGGCAGATGTTATGCCAGAGAAAGAACGCAGTGCTTAAAGTAATTCCTGTTAACGATGACGGCGAATTGATTATTGATGAATACAAAAAGTTATTATCAGATAAGACAAAGATTGTTGCAGTAGGACATACATCAAATTCATTTGGAACGAAGAACCCTGTTAAAGAAATCATTGAACTTGCACATAATGCAGGAGCGGTAGTATTAATAGACGGTGCGCAGGCAGTACAGCACACAAAAGTTGACGTAAGAGAACTTGATGCAGACTTCTTTGCTTTTTCGGGACATAAGATATACGGTCCGACAGGTATCGGTGTACTTTACGGAAAAGAGAGTTTGTTAAATGCGATGAGTCCATACCAGGGCGGCGGAGATATGATAAAGAACGTTTCGTTTGAACTGACAACATACAATGAATTACCTTATAAGTTTGAGGCAGGTACTCCTGATATATGCGGTGCTATTGTTTTAAGTGATGCGATTGAATACGTATCAAAGGTTGGACTTGATAATATTTCGGAATACGAGAGTGAATTGCTTAAATACGGAACAGATAAATTGAAAGAAATTGACGGTTTCAAATTGTATGGAAATGCAAAGAATAAAGCGAGCGTAATATCGTTTTTACTTGAAGGGATACATCCTTATGATGTAGGGACAATACTCGACAAGATGGGAATAGCAGTAAGAACAGGACTGCACTGTACAGAACCGCTGATGAAGAGGTTTGGTATTCCGGGAACGGTAAGAGCATCGTTTGCGATGTATAATACGAAAAATGAAATTGATGCACTTGTTGATGGAGTTAAAAAAGCAAAGAAAATGTTATCATAATAAATGGAAAATCCAAGCATAGAGAATATTGAGAATGAAATAGTTGAAGAGTTTTCATTCTTCGACAACTGGGAAGACAAGTATGAATACATAATAGATTTCGGAAAGGGATTAAAGCCGATGGATGCGGCGTTTAAGACAGACGGGAACAAAGTAGCGGGATGTGTTTCGCAGGTGTGGCTTCATACAGAGATTAAAGACGGAAGAATTTATTTTGATGCAGACAGCGATGCTATAATAACCAAGGGGCTTGTAGGGCTGCTGGTGAAAGTATTGAGCAATCAGAAACCTGAAGATGTGGCGAATGCGAAGCTGGAGTTTCTGGACAAGATAGGGATGAAAGAACATTTATCACCGACCAGGTCTAACGGGCTGGTGAACATGATAAAGTTTATGAAGAGAAGTGCGGAAAGATATGTTAATGGGATTGCGTAAATAGGTTCACGGAGATCATCCGCCAAGGAGAGTGGCGGACCTTCGGCGAATCACAGAGGGCACGGAGATTTATTAGGGGTAGAGATAAAGATTAGAAACAGCAGACACGAATTAACACGAATTTGATAAAAAACTTAAAGAAAGAACTATTCACCATCCGCCGCGGCGGACACACAGAGACCACGGAGCTTTTTTAGGGTTAGAGATAAAGAAAAAGAATTGTAAGAGTATAGATTCCTGCTAAAAACATGCAGGAATGACAGATGTGGAAAATAATATTAATTCTATATATGGCAAAAGAAAATAACGGCAACAAAGAAGAGAAAAAGACCGAAGAGAACATGGGCAAGAAGCTTGAGGAAATCAAGGAAGAGGTAATCAAGGTATTGCGTAACTGTTTTGACCCTGAAATACCCGTGAACATTTATGATTTAGGATTAATATATGATGTTAATGTGGCAACAAACGGAGACGTGCTTGTGATAATGACGTTAACGTCGCCTGCGTGTCCCGTTGCAGGGACATTACCGATAGAGGTACAGGAAAAATTAAAAGAGCATCCGATGATAAACGACGCACGTGTAGAAATAACATTCGACCCGCCATGGAGCTTTGACAATATGTCAGAAGAGGCGAAGTACGAACTCGGGTTTATTTAATATTATACTGCTTCGGCAACGTAACCTGCTTTGGCAAGAGTATCAACTACAAGCTGCTCATCAATCTCATCACCTTTAACCACTAATATTTTATCAGGCTTAGCAGTATCTACATTCCATTCAGAAATCTTTTCTTCTCCATCCATAAAAGGAGTTATCTTTGCAATACAATGACCACAGTTGACGTTAGTCTTAAATTTTAATTCTTTCATATAATGTTTATTTATACAAATCTAAACAATATAACATTATTAAATAATTCAAAAGCGAGGGCAGATTTTCATTGAAAGAAATATACAGAAAGACTATAATAAAGACTAAATTATAGTCTTATGAAATTAAGTGAATCAATAAAGCCTATCAGTTATCTGAAGACGAATGCTTCGAAACTGATAAAGGATGTATCGGATAACCAGAAGACACTTATTATAACCCTTAACGGGGAAGCAAAGGTTGTTTTGCAGGACGTCAGAGTATTCGAGAAAACACAGGATACACTTGCCCTCCTGAAGCTCTTGTCAATGAGCACTAAGGAACTGAAGAACGGAAAGACACGCAAAATTAGAGACACAGAGAAATCTATGTCGAAAAGGATTGCTGAATTTAAGAATTCACAGAAATGAAATATACTGTATTATTCATTCAATCTGCCGAAGATGATTTGTTTGATATATACAAATATATTTATGTTAACGATTCACCTTCGGCAGCAGACAAGATCTACAATGGTATAATGAGCAAATGCAGAACTCTGGAGAATTTTCCGATGAGAGGTCACATACCGCCTGAATTAGCGTCAGTAAACATGAAAGAATATCTTGAGGTACATTATAAGCCGTTCAGGATTATATACCAGGTGGGAAAAGGTGAGGTGTTTATACACTCTATACTTGATGGAAGAAGAGAGATTAAGACAATACTGGAGGAGAGGGTTTCGAGGTAGAGAAGAGCAATTATACAGTTACGAGTGAAAACGTGCACAAAATGGCAAAGAACTTGAAAAGAAAATTGGCACACTGATTTACACTGAAGGAGACTGATTTACACTGATAAAGAGATTTTTTAGGGTTAAAGACAAGAAAAGATAATTCTGGTTTACCAGCGTATGAATTATGAATTATGAATTTAAAAACGTTTGCGAAGAGTTTATTTGAAGGAAATAGGATTACTTTAGTAGAGATTAGCTTCGCTGAACAAAGAACGTTTTCTGCTAAGAAACGCTTCGCGTATCTGCTTCGCGAGTAGGAATGACAGATGGGGAAGAATGACAAATGAATGGTTTAATAAATTATATTTATTATAGAAATTAAATAAGGTATGAGAGTTTGTCCAAACTGCAAGAGCAGTGAGAATAGATTACGGATTAAGGAAAAGGAATTTCTGGTAGTGGAATGTAATTCCTGCGGGCTGGTGTATCTGCTGAACCCGCCTGATGAGAGTGTTATATACGAGGACTATTATCAGATTGAGTTTAAGGGAACAGATTACAGAGAAGATTCAAACTATCCTCATTTAAGGGAAATATTTGAGATTAATAAACAGAGGACAGAATTAATAAAAGAAATTACAAAAGGAAAATCAGAATTAAGTTTGCTTGACATAGGATGCGGGTCTGGATTGTTTTTAAAATCGTGCAAAGATGCGGGGATAAACGGAGAAGGTATTGATGTATCGAATACTGCTTTAGGGTTTGCAAGGAATGAATTCGGATTAAGTGTTTATAACAAACGGGTTGAAGAACTAGTTACTGATTACAGGAAGTATGACATAATAACTCTCTGGCATGTTCTTGAACATTTTCTTGAACCGATTGATGAATTACAGAAGATAAAAGAATTACTGGCACCAAACGGAATACTCCTGATAGAAGTACCAAACTTAAAAAGCATTAAGTTCAGGTTAAGCGGAAACAAATGGAAGGGTGGAAATCATCCCTTATACCACAGGAGTTTCTTCACGTCAAAGACACTTAAGAATACACTTGCAGAAAGCGGGTTCAGTGGTGCAGAAAGGCTTAAGTTCACTTATCAGTTATCGAATAAAGGATATTTATACAATATGTCAAAGAAAGTGTTTAACACATTAGCAGCAGATGCATTTCTAAACTTTACGGCGAGGAACGGCAATGAATAAAAATAAGGGAATTGAAGACACCGGACTGAGTTCAAAATTCCAGACACACACACAGAGAATAAT
>Ga0194061_1000928_pt1 | contig 17743 bp, 16 predicted proteins | sample SepL2221m_MetaG_FD_163423 | JGI IMG/M metagenome (GOLD analysis project Ga0194061, IMG submission 163423) | Anoxic zone freshwater microbial communities from boreal shield lake in IISD Experimental Lakes Area, Ontario, Canada - Sep2016-L224-21m | ecosystem: Environmental > Aquatic > Freshwater >... | reverse complement strand
GGCTGACTCTGACTCAGGGGCTGGGGCTGGGGTGTCGACGGTTTCGAGCGGGGCGATGTGGCGGGGAGTGACGGAGACAATCCGGGCCCCCTGCTGGGTGAGGGAGCGAACGGCGGAGGGGAGACCGGACTGGGGCACGATGAGGGTGCGCACGGCCGATCGCTGGGTACCCCAGTGACCGCCGTTGACCACCAGGGTGAACATTCGGGTGTCGACTTGGCGGGCCGTTGCTGTCGTGACGCGCATGAAAGCTAGGCCCCTCAGAGAAACGGGGCGATCATAGGGAACTCAACGACGGGCATCCGCTGACCCAAGGGCTGGGGAATCGGACCCAGCTGGGCGACAGGGCCGCACAATCGAACCCAACGGGGTTAGGTTTTGTCATTCAAGACGCACGCCCCTCAGGACTCCACTTGGCGCAACTGCCGACCCTGTTTCCCTCCCAGGTCAAGCCGCTCATGGAAGCGGAAACAGCGGTCTGTCCCCTGGACACGATCCAGCAGGAAATGGAGCGCCTTGCCCAGGGCTGTCGCCGGCTGGCCGTGCTCTTGAGGCTGGATCTGGATACCGACCTGCTCTGGTCGGTGCTCACCGACTACAACAATCTCAGCCGTTTCATCCCCAACCTGGCCAGCAGTCGACAGCTGTGGCGGCGGGGTCCGGTGGTGGGGGTGGAGCAGGTGGGGTGCCAGCAGTTCTGCGGCCTCAACTTCAGCGCCCGGGTCGAACTGGAGCTCACCGAGGAACGGAGCGACGGGCGTCTCAGCTTTCGGATGAAATGCGGAGATTTCCGGCGCTTCGAGGGACTGTGGCAGATCCGCCGTGATGACGACGCAACCAGCCTCTTCTACGAGTTGACCGTGCAGGGGCGCCCGGGCATGCCGATCACCCTGATCGAAAAGCGGCTTCGGGAAGATCTGGCCACCAACCTGAGGGCCGTCCAGCAGGAAGCCCAGCGGAGGGCTCTCCCCCCCAGCACGCCCTAATCGGTTGCGCCTGGGGTCAGGCGAGAGGCAGGTGGCCCCCTCACAACAAACCCCGCGGCCGTACCCGCCGGCACTGCCGCAGGACAATCGATTCCATACCCCCAAGGGGATTCGAACCCCTGTCGCCTCCGTGAAAGGGAGGTGTCCTAGGCCTCTAGACGATGGGGGCGAGGCCACGAACCACACCCCGTGGGGAGCCGCCCGATGAACGGAAACTACGGGGCCGAGAGGCCCTTCGTCAAGGAATGGTCGCCGATCTCGGCCGGCCTCCCGGAGCGCTGGATCCGCTGCGAAATGCTGTGGGGGCTCTGGTCACTCCAGACCGGCACCGTGAAAGAGAAGCAGGCCCCCTTGCCCGGCTCGGACACCACCCAGATCCGCCCCCCATGGACCTCGGTGATGCGCCGGCACACCGAGAGCCCCACCCCATAGCCGGGGGTGGTGCTGGAGGTCTGGGGCAGTCGCACCCGGTCCTGGAAGATGCGCTCGTGATCCTCCCTCGCGATGCCAGGGCCGCTATCGCAGAGGCTCACCTGGATCCATTGGTTGGTGCGATGGAGGATCGTCAGCAGCACCTTGCCCCCCTCGGGGGTGAACTTGAAGGCGTTCTCCAGCAGGTTGAGCAGCACCTGGCGCATACGGCGCTGGTCTGCATAGACGTCCGGCAGGTCGGAAGGGATGTCGGTGATCAATTCCAGATCCCGCCCCAGCCATAGCTTGTCCAGCTCCAGAATCGCCTCGGCGGCAACGGGGCCCAGGGACAGGCGCTGCGGGTTGAAGAGGGTCTCCCAACGGGTGGTGCCCACCTCCAGCAGGTCCATCGACAACAGCTCGATGTCGTCGAGCCGCCGGGTGATCACATCATGGAAACGCTCGTTGGAGATCTGCCCGAGGTTGAAGCTCTGCAGCGCGAGCTTGGTGACCGTGAGGGGCGTACGCAGTTCATGGGCCACCATCCGCAGCAGGCGCTCCTGACCATGCAGCCGCTCGATCAGGGTCTCGTTCTCCTGGCGCAGAACCATCAATTGATCCTCCAGCTGCAGCTCTCTCTGGCTGCGGCTGCCGTCCATCTCCGGAGGCGGCAGGCTCATGCCCAGGCCGCTCACCACCTCCCGCTGCTGCCAGCGGGGGAGCCAACCCCTGACTTGCTGCATCAACCGGTTGCCGGCGAAGACCTGCTTGGGACTCGGCTCCAGCTTCACCACCGCCGGTGTGGCCACCAGCCGGTGCTGCTCCAGCAATTCAGGGCGGCAGGCGGGATGGGCCACCTCCAGATCGACCTCGAAGCCGCAGTCCTCGTTCTCCAGCAGGTTGATCAGCCCCCGCAGATCGGGGGTGGCCAAGTGATGCGGAGCGGCCACCACCAGCAGCTTCAAGACCTGACGCTGGGGCTGCCGCTGGTCGCGCAGGGCTTGGGTGGTGTCGGGATCCCCCGCTGCGGGCACCTGGGGCAAGCGGATTGTGAAGACCACCCTATGAGCTTTCGGTTCGAGCGCCAGGGTTGGCTATGACCGATGTGACCGTTCGTTGGCCCCAAGGCCCCATGACCCTCTCCGTCGATCGGGCCGGACCGCCCCGGTTTCAGCTCGACAACGGTCTGCGCCGCTGGTTTGAGCGCAACCTGGGGCTGTGGAGTTCCAAGCGGCTCTACTTCTTCGAGGGGGAAGAGCCGTTACGGCTGGACATGGCGTTGCGGGTGGAAGGCCTCAGCGATGCCGGGGAACCGGAGGCCCGTTACCGCTTCACCTGGTGGACCGAGCAGGACTACAACTTCTTCGAACGCAAGCCCGCATTGCCCCGCGAGGGTTCGATGGAAGCCTCCCTCTGCGGCCACCAACTGAGGCGCACCCATCTTCTCCTCGGCACGAGCCCTGTGACCACACGCATCCGCCAGGTGGACGAGCATCAGGTCACCTTCGAGACCCACGTGAACGAACTGCACGTGCTGGAGCACATCCGCCTCGTCGATCAGGACCGTTTCAGGGCCCGTTCCATCTTCACCTGGCGCGGAGGGAAACTCGAAGTTTCCGAGATGCACCACGAGGTCCGCCGCAGCTGAACCGCGCGGAAAACCCAGCTTCAAGCTTCCCTGGACACGGACGGCGAGGGGTGCCGTGCTTCAACATGGTTGAACCTTGCGTATGACGAGCTTGCGCACCTTGCTCCGCTGGAGTGGCCCCCTTCTGATGGCCCCCCTGCTGCTGCTGCCCCTGGCCCTCCTGCCCGCCCCAGCCCTTGCCGCCCCTGCCACGGATGCGGACATGGCCCTCTACACCCGGATGGCCGCCGTCAACACTTGCATCTCCCGGGCCGCCGGCGTTGAGTTCGACAAGGCCGTTTCCATTGCTGGGGAGACGATCGTCTACGTGCTCCAGAACCAGCACGGCGGCGTGGTTCAGCAGATCGGTCCCAAGCCCCTCTCGCTTGATGAGCTGCGCAAGGGCGCCGTCAACTCCGCCGTGCTCGGTGCCGTGGAGATCTGTCCAAAGGATGTGCCAGCCGATGTCACCCAGAAGGTGCAGGCTGTGCTGAAGCAACAGCCACCGGGCGGCAAACCCGCCGGGGGTGGAGGTCCAGCTCCGGCGCCGGCACAGCCGAAATAAGGCGAAGGGCTGCCCTGACTGGCCAGTCGTAACTGGCCACAACTGGCACATGTGCCAGTTGTCCTTTGAGCGCATGGCGGGGGTTTGCTGAGTCTCACCCCGCCCAGGGGCATTCCTCCGCAACGCTTCCCGTGTCAAATTTTCTGCGCTCCAGCGCCCTGTCCCTTCTGGCCGGTGGCCTGGCCAGCACGGCCCTGCTCCTGCCCACAACCTCCCAGGCCCAAGAGGGCGCGCCCAGGATCATCAAGCGGACCGTGGAGACGGTCGAAGTCCTCGACGATGGCCCCGGCTACCGGAACCGGCAGGTCTACCTGCAGCCCAACAACCAACTCGCCACCTACCGGCCCTCCTACCGCCAGGCCTACGTCCAACCGGCCCCAGCCCCCCGCACGGTGGTGGTCCGTCAACCCGGCTACCAAGAACCTGGCTACGAGCAACCGGCCTATGGCCGGCCCTACCGCGAGGCCTATGCAGCACCCGTGACCGTGGTGGAGGCCCAGCAACAGGAGAAGTCCTGCCAGATCGGCCGCTTGGTGGGCGGCCTGGTGGGCGGCGGCATCGGCTATGCGGCCTCCCGCCAGGACGGTCGCGCCTGGGCGGTTCCCCTCGGGGCCCTGCTGGGCACCCAGGCGGGCTGCAACACCGCCGTCGGCAAAGGCCCCACCCTCTGGTGAGTGAAACGGGCGGGGCGGCAGGATCAAGGTTCCCCTGCTCCGCCCCGCCATGTCCGTCGTGCGGCTCGCCGACTATCGCCCGGCCCCCTGCCAGATCGAGCGCACCGACCTGACCCTGCGCCTGTTCGCCCACCAGACCCTGGTGGAGACGCGCCTGGAGATCACCCCGCTGGCGCCGGAGCCCCTGGTGCTGCGGGGGGTGGACCTGGAGCTGCTGGAGCTGGCCATCGATGGCGTCCCCTTGGGGGAGGGGGCCTTCCTCCTGGAGGAGGACCGCTTGACCCTGCAGGAGATGCCTGCGGTGCCCTTCGCGCTGACCTCCTTTGTGCGCATCCACCCGGAGCGCAACACCACCCTGGAGGGCCTCTACGTCAGTGGTGGGCTGTTCACCACCCAGTGCGAAGCGGAGGGCTTCCGCCGCATCACCTTCCACCCCGATCGCCCCGATCTGCTCAGCCGCTTCCGAGTGCGGATCGAGGCTGACCAGGAAAGTGCGCCGGTGCTGCTGTCCAACGGCAACTGCCTCGAGACCGGCGGGCTGGAGCCCGATCCCACCACCGGAGCGGCCAGGCATTACGCCCTCTGGGATGACCCCTTCCCCAAGCCCTCCTATCTGTTCGCCCTGGTGGCGGGCCAACTGGAGGAAGTCAGCGGCAGCTTCACCACCGCCAGCGGCCGGCCGGTGCGGCTGAGGCTCCACGTGGAGCCCGGTGATGCCCCGTACACCGCCCATGCCATGGCTTCCCTGCAGCGGGCCATGGCCTGGGATGAGCAGGTCTACGGCCTGGAATACGACCTCGATCAGTACAACATCGTCGCGGTGCGCCACTTCAACATGGGCGCAATGGAGAACAAGAGCCTCAACATCTTCAACTCCAAGCTTGTACTCGCCGATGCGGCCACCGCCACGGATGGCGAATTGGAGCGGATCGAAAGCGTCATCGCCCATGAATACTTCCACAACTGGACGGGCAACCGCATCACCTGCCGTGACTGGTTCCAGCTCTCCCTGAAGGAGGGTCTCACGGTCTTCCGTGACCAGTGCTTCACCGCCGATCTGCACGCCGCCGCCGTGAAGCGGATCGAGGATGTGTCGATGCTGCGCAACACCCAGTTTCGGGAGGATGCCGGCCCCACGGCCCATCCCGTACAGCCCGATCACTACCAGGCCATCGATAACTTCTACACCACCACCATCTACGAGAAAGGATCAGAAGTCATCCGCATGCTGCACACCCTCCTAGGGGATGCCACCTTTCACCGTGGCATGGATCTGTATGTCAAGCGCCACGACGGCACCGCCGCCACCTGTGGGAACTTCGTGCAGGCGATGCGGGAGGCGGCCGGTGATCAGCCTGGCTTCGATTTCGACCAATTCAGCCGCTGGTACAGCCAGGCGGGCACGCCGGTGCTGCGGCTGGAGCGCCACTGGGAGGAAGAGAGCGGCAGGTTGACCCTCACCCTGCGGCAACACACACCCCCCACACCGGGCCAGGAGTCCAAGCAGGATCTGGTGATTCCCCTGGTGCTGGGGGTGGTGGACCAGGGCGGCGAGGCGGTTCCCCTGCGCCTGGCGGCCGAATCCACTGAGCAGGCGGCTGAAGCAAGCCTCGATCTCCCCTGGGGCCAGCACAGCCGCCTGCTGGTGGTGGACCAGGCCGAGCAGACCTTCCAGTTCGAGGGGCTGGAGCCCCAGGTCCACCCTCCGTCGCTTTCGTTGCTGCGGCGGTTCTCGGCACCAGTGCGGTTGGAGTTTGAGCGTTCCAGCGATGAGCTGCTCCACCTGCTCGCCAGTGACAGTGAACCCTTCGCCCGCTGGGACGCGGGCCAGACCCTGTTGCGCCAGGCGCTGCTCCAGCGGGCGGCGGGGCGACCATCCGAATCCCTTGAGGAGGGGCTGGTGGCTGGGTTTGGCCGCATCCTTGAAGATGGCCGCCTTTCGGAAGCCCACCGCGCCGTGCTGCTGGCCCTGCCAGGCCTCGCGGAGCTGGAGGACGCGGCGACTGAACCGGACCCACCGGCCCTGTTTACGGCCCAGTTGTCGCTGCAGCGCCGCTTCGCTGAAGCCCTGGAGGAACCGCTCCAACGGACCCTGGAACGCTGTACGACCCAATGGGAACTGCCGTGGCCCCAGGGGAACGGCGGGCGGATGATGACCGCCACGATCTGGGCCTGGCGGGCGGGCGCCGGTGATCGGGCGGTGATCGAAGCGGCGGCCGCCGCCGTGCATGGTCCCTCCATGACCCTGGCCCGGGCCGGTCTGCGGGCCCTGCAGCCCCTCGACCACCCCGCCCGGCAGCAGGCGGTGACGGCGTTCTACGAGCGCTGGCAGCACAAGCCGGTGATCCTCGACACTTGGTTCGCCCTGGAGGCCTCGGCACCGCTGGCCGATGGCCTGGAGCGCGTACAGCGACTGCTGAACCACCCGCGCTTCGATCCGGCGGCGCCCAACTCCGTGCGGGCCGTGCTCGGGGGTCTGGCGGGCAACCCGCCGGTATTCCATGCCGCCGACGGCAGCGGCTACCGCTTCATGGCGGAACGCATCGCCTGGCTCGACGGTCGCAATCCAATCACCGCCTCACGCCTGGCCAAGGTGTTCAGCCGCTGGCAGAGCTATGGCGCTGGGCGCGCCGCGGCCCAGCGGAGCGCCCTTGAACAACTGGCGGCCGCCGCGCTGTCGGCCAACACCCGCGAGGTGGTGGAACAGTGCCTGGGCAGGGAAGCCCAAGGGCTCGGTTAGGGGCGCCGCAGATTCTTGCGGTTGGGGTAGGGGTCGGGGTAGAAGCCGTTGTGCAGATCCCGGAAGGCCGCCTCGCGGGCAGCACCCCCTTCCGCTCCGGCGTGCTGCCCCCACAGACCCTCCCAGTAGAAATAGATCACCCCATGGCCCCGCTGGGCCGCCAGCCGCACTTTCTCGCTCAGAACGGACATGGGGGTGGTGCGCCCTCCGAAACCTGCGAGCAGGCCAATTTCAACGGGGATACCCCACTGGCGCGCCTTCACCAGGGCGGGCTGGTCCAGGTCCTTGGCGAACCCCTTGACCGAGTAGGCGTAGTTCTGAACCACCAATTCGTCGATCAGGCCGCCCAACGACCAGATCTCCCAATCCTGGAGCCAGATGTTGTAGGCAAAGCGGAAGGGGCCAGGGGAGAGGCTGATGCCCGCGCCCCCCTGCCGATCCTTCAGTTCGGCACGGAGTTCCCGCAGCAGGTCGGTGAGCCGATGGCGCCGCCAGGTCATCCACTCCCGATTGGTCACATCCAGCGGCGGCTGGCGGCCGGTGTCCTTCTCGTACAGCGACCGGGTGAAGGGGTCGTAGCCCAGCTCCACCGGCCAGGCGAAGTGGTCGTCGAGCTGAATGGCATCCACCCCGCAGCGCTTGACGATCTCGCTGATCAGACCGATGAAGCGTTGGCGCACGCCCGGGTGAGCCGGATTCAGCCACACCCGCAGATCCTTCAAGGGGGAGGTGCGCATGTTGGCACCGTGCATGGCGTAGGTGGTGGTGCCGTCGCTGCGCTGAAGCACCCACTCGGGATGGGCAATCACCACCTCCGCGTCGGCCGGTTCCATGAGGCCGTATTCGAACCAGGGGATCACCTTGAGCCCACGGTTGTGGGCAGCGCGGGTCATGCGGCAGATCGGGTCAAGGTTCGGGGCACTCTGTTGAAGGGCCGGCTCCATCGGCGCCCAGCGGCTGCGATGGAAGGTGGCGCCCCGGCTCCAGACATTGGGGTAGAGGGTGGTGAAGCCGGCATTCGCCAGCTGCTCCACCGCTTGATCGATCCGGTTGGCGTTGTAGTAAAGGGGGCTAGGGCTGTTGGTGAGCCACACACCCACCTGGCCAGCGGCTCTCACCGGAGCCAGGCCCGCCAGCTGGAGGGCCACCGCCAGCCCGGCGGAAAGGGCCAGGGGCAAGGACCGCTTACGGCGGGCCCCAAGGGGGATGGGTGACCTCAAGAGCAGACGCTCATAAGGTCACGCCCCATGGCCATGGGGATGGGCGCATTCATCGGAACATCGAACTGACGGAGCTCTCCTCGTGGATGCGCCAGATCGCCTCGCCGAGCATGTTGGCGACCGAGAGCACCTGGAGCTGGGGAAAATGACGGTCCGGGGTCAGGGGGATGCTGTTGGTGACGATCACCTCCTCAAACAGACCTGGCTCCGAGAGCCGCTCACTGGCCGGAGGTGAGAACACCGGATGGGTGGCGCAGGCCAGCACCCGGCTGGCGCCCCGCTGCCGCAGCAGGCGGGCGCCCTGGCTGATGGTTCCGCCAGTGTCGATCATGTCGTCGATCAGCACGGCGGTCTTGCCGGCGACATCACCGATCACGGTGAGACTTTCTGCCACGTTGTGGCCGGAACGGCGCTTGTCGATGATCGCCAGGGGCGCATCGCTCATCTGCTTGGCAAAGGCCCGGGCCCGGGCCACTCCGCCCACATCGGGAGACACCACCACCAGCTCGCCGAGGTCGCGAGCCTTGATGTAATCCACCAGCACGGGCGAGCCGTAGATGTGATCACAGGGAATGTCGAAATAGCCCTGGATCTGGGAGGAATGCAGATCCATCGCCAGCACCCTGTCAACTCCCGATTTCACCAGCAGGTTGGCCACCAGCTTGGCGGTGATCGACTCCCGACCAGCGGTCTTGCGGTCGGCCCGGGCGTAGCCGTAATAGGGAACGACGGCGGTGATCTGGCGGGCGGAGGCGCGGCGACAGGCATCGACCATGATCAGCAGCTCCATCAGGTGATCGTTCACCGGAGCACAGGTGGGCTGCACCAGAAACACATCGCAGCCCCGGATCGACTCCTGGATCTGCAGATAGATCTCGCCATCGGCGAAGCGCTTGATCACCCGGGGGCCATCGGTGACGCCCAGATAATTGGCGATCTCCCGAGCCAGGGCGGGATTGGAGGTGCCGCTGAACAACCTCAGGCGGCGCGTGTCGTGGGGAGTGCTTTCGTGTTCCACCCGTTCAGCGGTCAAGAAACTGGTCACGGCGGGCGTGAGCACGTCGGCTGAAAACCGATGGTAGAAGCCATCCGGCATTCGCAACGGAATCCGATGAACCCATCGCCCTGGATCGAGCCCGTGCGGCTTGTGCTGGCGCCGGTGGTGGGGGCCGCCACGCCAGGAGCCCCGGGGCTGGCGGCCCCCAGCCTGGGCGCTCGGCTCGGCTTACCCCTGCTCTCCCTCGACGCAGCCTTGGATCCCGAGGCCGCCTTGGCAGAGATCCAGGCCGAGGCAGGACCCTGGCTGGCCCCCCTGACGGTGGACCCTGGCGCCTGGCTGGGCCCTATGGGCCGCTGGGGGGAGCTGCTGGGGGCCTTCCGCCAGCCCACGGTGCTGCTGGTGGACGGAACGGCGGTGAGCGGTGGGACCGCCGCCGCCACCACGGCTCTGCTGGAGCGTGCACAGGTGCCCCTGGTGGGACTGATCCAGTGGGGTGGCCCCTGGGATCCCCAGATCCGCCGCGCCGAAGGCCTGCCCTGGCTCGGCTGGCTGGAGGCCCGTGAAGCGGACGTTCTGACATGCCTGGAGCCCATGGAGGCGGACCCTGGCCTGCGCCAGGCCCTGCTCCTGCGCTGGCGGCGATTGGATCAGGGGGCAGGCCAGAGCGGCATGACCCCATCCCGCGTGAGCTGACGCAGGGGCTGATCGGGTTTGGAGGGGGGGGCCAGGGACAGGCTGGCAAAGCGAATGGGCTTGGTTGGGCCCAGGCTGGCCGCCAGGAGGGCAAGGGCCTCGGTGTCAGTGAGGTTGGTTTCAATGGAGCCGTGCAGCTTGTTCACCAGTTCAGGCAAGCGGGAGAGTTGGCCTGGCTGGCGCAGCTGCTGGGTAAGCCCGCCGATCGCCTGTTGCTGCCGCTGCCGGCGCCCGGCCTCGCCGCTTGCCGGATCCCGAAAACGGACCATCTGCTCCACCTGGGCTCCGTTCAGGAGCTGCAGCCCCCCCTGGAGGTCGATCTTGTACTTCTGCGCCTTGTCCTCGTAGCGCATGGTGCGATCGGGGCTGAGTTCGAGGCCACCCGCTGCGTCCACCAACTGGCGCAGGGCCCCGCGGGTCAGCAACAGGTAGCGGTCGGGTTGCCCCTTGCCCAGGCCCACCAGCTCCGCCGCCACGTCAGCCGTCAGGGCCACCCCTCCTCTGCGATAGAGGGCACCGAGGGCCTGGGGAGCTTTCTGACCCGGCAGCTGTACTGCCAATTCAGTGGGCAGGTTCAGCACCTGAAGCGGCTGCCTCGGGTCCACACGAACCAGCAGCAACACATCGCTGTTGGCGGGCCCCCTGGGGGCGGCCCCGTTGCCGCTGGCGCCCAGCCGATCGGCGTCGGTGCCGATCACCAGCAGGGTGATCGGGCGATTGGGGAGAGGGCCCAGGCTGACGGCAGTGCCGTCGGAATCCCGGCTGGCCCGATCGGCGGCGGGCCAAACCAGGGCCAACAGGCCGCCGCCCACCACCAGGCCAGCCCCCACGGCCAACAGCTGGGACAGCCGGCGCCAGGGTCTGCGGAGCAGGGGCGGCCGCTGGCGCGGTGGGGTGTCCCCTCTGGAGGCCATAGAAGCCGGCATTCGCTCGAGCGGCCTACTCTGCCGCAAACCCCGGTTCTGCCCCGTCCCCCTTGAACGCCGCCCCAAGCCCGGCCCACGAACGGGCCCGGCCGCTGCCCAAGGGCAGCGCCAAACCCGCCAAGGAGCTGTGCAGCGAGTGCGGCCTCTGCGACAGCCGCTGGGTGGCCTACGTGCGCCATGCCTGCGCCTTCCTCCACCAACGCTTTGAGGCGATGGAGGAACGGGCCCACGGCCGCAGCCGGGATCTCAGCAACGACGACGAGCTCTACTTCGGCGTCAGCCAGCGGATGGTGACCGCCAGACTCACCCCTCCCATCGCCGGAGCCCAGTGGACCGGCATCGTGTCCCGCATCGGCGTGCGGGCGCTGGAGAGCGGTCTGGTGGATGCGGTGCTGTGCGTGCAGCAAAGCCCAGACGATCGCTTCACGCCGGTGCCAGTGCTGGCCCGCACCCCGGAGCAGGTGCTGGCCGCCCGGGTGAACAAACCCACCCTCTCCCCCAACCTGGAGGTGCTGGAACAACTGCCGGGAAGCGACATCCGTCGCCTCCTGGCCATCGGCGTGGGCTGCCAGGTGCAGGCCCTGCGGGCCGTGCAGGACACCCTGCCCCTGGATCAGCTCTACGTCCTGGGGATGCCCTGCGTCGACAACGTCTCGCGCCAGGGGCTTCAGACCTTCCTGGAGAGCGCCAGCGACTCGCCCGACACGGTGGTGCACTACGAGTTCATGCAGGACTTCCGCATCCACTTCCGCCATGCGGACGGCCGCGAGGAGACGGTGCCCTTCTTCGGCCTCGACACCCCCAAGCTCAAGAACGTGTTTGCCCCCAGCTGCCTGAGCTGCTTCGACTACGTGAATGCTGGCGCCGATCTGGTGGTGGGCTATATGGGGGCCACCTTTGGCCGCCAGTGGCTCACCGTGCGCAACGCCAGGGGCCAGGAGCTGCTGGACCTGGTGGAGGCGGAGCTGGAGCTGGCACCCGTCACCAGCCGGGGGGACCGGCGCGCGGCCGTGCAGCAGGGCATCGATGCCTACGACAAGGCCCTGAAACTGCCCCGCTGGTTGGCGGAACTGGTGGGCTTCTTCGTGCAGCGGGTGGGGCCCCAGGGGCTGGAGTACGGCCGTTTCTCGATCGACTCCCACTTCACCCGCAATGCCCTTTGGGTACGCCGCAACCATCCGGAAAAAGCCGAGGCCCACATCCCCGCCTTCGCCAAGGCGATCGTGGCCCGCTACCGGCTGCCCCAGCTGTGAGCGATTCCCGCCGCCCCCCCGGGGGTCGCCGCTGCGGCGTGCTGTTCCACCCCACCGCCCTGCCCCACAGCAGCGCTTGCGGCACCCTCGGGTTGGAGGCCCACCGCTGGGTGGAGCTGCTGGCCCGGCACCGGGTGGCGGTCTGGCAGTTGCTGCCCCTCGCCCCCACCGATGGCACCGGCTCCCCCTACAGCTCCCCCAGCGGCTTTGCCCTCAACCCCTGGCTGCTCGATCCCGACCAGCTGGTGGAGGTTGGTGCCCTGGCCCCTGAAGACCTCCAAGACCTGCCCAGGGGGCGCCAGGACCGCTTGGATCTGGAGGTCGCCCCACGGCGGGCTGCGGCGCTGGCGGAGCGCCTGCTGGCGCGCTGGCCCCAGCAAGCCGCGGCGCAACGCCAGGAATTCGAGCATTGGCGGCAACAACAGGCCCATTGGCTGGTGGACCATGCCCGCTTCATGGTGCTGCGCCAGCTCCATGGCCAACGGCCCTGGTGGGAATGGCCCGCACCGGTGGCCCGGCGCCGGCTCTGGGCCCTGGCCCGCTTCGATCGCCTCCAGGAAGCGGCCCTGCTGCGGGAAGCCCTGGTGCAGTGGCACCTCGACCGGCAATGGCAACGGCTCCATGGCCATGCCCAGAGCCATGGCGTGGAACTGGTGGGGGATCTGCCGTTCTACGTCGCCCACGACAGCGCCGATGTCTGGAGCAACCGGCACCTGTTCTCGGTGCGATCGGATGGAAGCCTGAGCGAGCAGAGCGGCGTGCCGCCGGATTACTTCTCAGCCACGGGCCAGCTTTGGGGCACGCCGGTGTACCGCTGGCTGTGGCATCGCCTCAGCGGTTTCCGCTGGTGGATGCGCCGGCTGGATCGGCAGCTGGAGTTGGTGGATTGTCTGCGGCTCGATCATTTCCGCGCCCTCGAGGCCTATTGGAGCGTTCCCGGCAGCGACACCACCGCCGAGACAGGCCACTGGCGCCCCTCCCCTGGGCAGTCTCTGCTGGAGCGGCTGCGGCGGCGGCGCGGCGGCTCCCTACCCCTGATCGCAGAAGATCTGGGGGTGATCACCCCCGGGGTGGAGAGCCTGCGAGATGGCTTCGCCCTGCCGGGAATGAAGATCCTCCAGTTCGCCTTCAACGGCGACCAAGACAACCCCTACCTGCCCGCCAATTACGTCGGCACCAACTGGATCGTCTACACCGGCACCCATGACAACGCCACCTGCATCGGCTGGTGGCAAGGGCTCGATGACGGCCAGCGTCATCAGGTGCAGGAGGTGCTGGGGGAGGGGATGCACGCGCCTGGCTGGCAATTGCTGCGGCTGGCCCTGAACTCCAGCGCCGACCTGGCCATCGTTCCCCTCCAGGACCTGTTGTTGCTGGATGACGGGGCCCGCTTCAACACCCCCGGCACGGTGAGTGGGAACTGGCAATGGCGGATGCAGCAACCGATCGAGGAATTGGAGGGGGCCCTTCAGGGGTTGGAAGCCTTTGCGGCAGCGGCCGGTCGCTGTGCCCCCACGGCAGGATCAGCCGGGGGGTAACGGAAATGCCCTGGCTGCTTCGGCAGGGGGGCTAGGGCACGGCCGTCCCAGAAGACCGCAGGGCCCGTCGGAGCCGGGCTGATCTCCAGTTCCAGGGGGGGCAACAGCTGGACCACCACTTCGCCACGGGCCCCGCTCAGATCGCTCCGTTCGCCAGAGGCGCTCTTCAAGCGCACGCGGCTGGGTTCCACCAACTGCAGCCGCAGGACCCCTGGCGAAGCCTCCCCCGGGCGGCCCTGCTGGAGGAAGGCCTGGCGCCCCACGCCCCGCTCTGCCTGCTGCAGGGGGAGCAGGTCGGGCTGGATCTGCAGCAACAAGGCGCCGGGGTCCACCGGACGGGCCTGCTCCTTCAAGGGCAGGGGAGAAATCGGACGCAGGATCAGCAACTGGGCAGCGGCCAGGTGCTGCTGCTGCAGGTTGAGACCGTAGATCAACCCCAGGGTCAGCACCCCGTAGAGCACCGTCCCCGGCCAGGTGGTGAAGACGTCGATCGATCCGGGGGTGAAGCGCCCCAGCAGCACCGTGCGATGGCTCCGCGGTCCCGCCTCTGCCACGACCGGCGGCAGGGCGGCCTGCAGGCTGCCCTCGGTCAAGGCCAGGTGCTGCTCAATCAGGGGCAGCATCGTGCGCAGGTAGGCGGACTCCGGCAGGCGATCACGCCAGCCCCGCTCGATCGCCTCGAGCACGGGCGTGCTGATGCGGGTTTCGAGGGCCAGCTGGCGCAGGCTGAGGCCCCGCTCCTCCCGCCGCTGGCGCAGCAGACGACCGGCCTTGAGAAGCGGATCCTCGCTAGTGAGCGGCCCCTCACTGCCCGTGCTGCGCTTGCGAGAAAACCAGCTGAGCAGGCGGCGGGGCTGGGTGGTGGGCGGCTCGGGCCGGGGCATGGCGGTCGGAAGACGGCGCCTCAGCGCAGGAGGTCCAATTCGCCCCATTCTTGAGGGTCGACCCGGCGCCAGCGCCCCTCCGGCAGGGCCCCCAGGGCGATGGGGCCGACGGCGATGCGGCAAAGGTCGAGGACCCTATGGCCGAGAACGTCGGCGGTGCGGCGGATCTGCCGGTTGCGGCCCTCCGCCATCTCCAGCTCCAGCAGGGTGCTCTCAGGCCTCTGATCGATCACGCCTACCCCCACGGGCTGGCTCTCCTGGCCGTCGAGGGGCACTCCCCGCCGCCAGAGCTCCAGGCGGGCGGCGTCCGGCTGGCCCGTGATCCAGACCCGGTAGGTCTTGCGGTGGCGGTAGCGGGGGTGGGTGAGCCGCAGGGTGAGGTCGCCATCGGTGGTCAGCAACAGGGCCCCACGGCTATCGCGATCGAGGCGACCAACGGGGTGGAGGCCCGTGCCCCTGGCAAGGGAATCGGGCAGCAGGTCGAGCACGGTGGGACCGCCGCTGGGGTCATGGCAGCTGCTGAGAACCCCCCGCGGCTTATGGAGCAGCACGGTGATGGTGGTGGGCTTGGAGGGCAAGGGGCGACCGTCCAGCTCGACCCGATCACAGCGCAGGTCAGCCCGATCCCCGAGTCTGGCCACCTGGCCGTTCACCCGCACCCTCCCCTGGAGCAACAGGGTCTCCGCCTGGCGTCTGGAGCAAACACCCGCCCCAGCCATCAGCTTTTGCAGACGCTGGGGCGACAGGGGGAGAGGCTCGGCCATGGTTCAGCCGCCGCGGGGTAGGAAGAGGTCCATCACAGCACCCCCCCCAGCGTGATTGCGGCCCTGAACACGACCGCCATGGGTGACGGCGATCTGCTGAACGATCGCCAGGCCCAGCCCACTGCCGGCGCGCTGACTCCCGGCCCGCAGACTCCGGTCCCGGGACGGATCCCCCCGGTAGAAGCGCTCAAACATGCGCTCCTGGTCCTCCTCACTGAGCCCGCCGCCGTGGTCGCGCACGCTGAGGAGCCACCAGTTGCCACTGGGCGCCACGCTCACCTCCACGGTCGCGCCATCGGGGCTGTGGCGTAACGCGTTGTCGAAGAGGTTGAGCAGGGCCCGGTGCAGAAGCGAGGGATCCCCCCGCAGGGGGGCACCGGCGGTGGCGGACAGCTGAAGGGCGATGCCCCGCTGATCCGCCAGGGGGCCCAGGCTGCTCCATGCGGCGGAGACCCGCTCCACCAGATCCAGCTCCACATAGCGCTCGCTCTGGCGGAGCAGGGTGTTCTCGAGTCGGGAGAGCTCCAGCAGATCGCTGACCAGAAGTTGCAGCCGAGCGATCTCCCGCTGCAGCCGTTCCACCAGCACGCCGCCCCTGCCCTCCACCTGGCCGGCGAGGCTGTCGCCCACCAACCGGAGAGCGGTCAGGGGGGTGCGCAATTCGTGGGCCACGTCACTGACCCAGCGCTCCTGCTGCTCCAGCTGGGCCTCGAGCGAACGCCGGCTCTGCAGCAGCACACCCACCCAACCCTCCTGGCCCAGCAACACATGGGCCTCCAGGGGCTCACCGGCCACCATCCAGCCGATGCGCTGGGGCCGAGCCAGACGGCGGGCATCCAGCACCACCTCCATCAGTTCCGGGGCGTCGATCGCCTCCAGCAGCGGCTGGCCACGGCGCAGGCGATCACCCTTCACCTGCAGCATGCGCTCGGCCCGGGGATTCACGTAATGAATCGTGTTCTGGGGGTCCAGCACCAGCCAGCCCTGGGGCGCGGCATCGATCCATGCCAGCACCTGGTTGGGGGGCAGAGGCCGCTGGCCCATGCCCTTCTGCTCTCGGGGGCGACGCCAGACGGGCCAGAGCCGGGCCATGAGCCAGCCGAGGCCCAGGCCGAAGGCCAGGGTGAAGGGCTCAGCCACCCGTGTCGAAGCGGTAGCCAAAGCCACGCACGGTGAGAACGTGGCGCGGCGCCGAGGGATTGATTTCCAATTTCTCCCGCAGCCAGCGGATATGCACATCCACGGTCTTGCTGTCGCCCATGAAATCGATCCCCCAGATCCGCTCCAGCAGCTTGTCGCGGCTCCAGACCTGACGAGGGTGCTGCATGAACAGCTCCAGCAAGCGGTACTCCTTGGGGGACAGGTTGAGCGCCACCCCATCACGGGTGACGCGGCACTCGTCGGGATAGAGGCGGATGCCGCCATGGGCTAGCACCCGCTGCAAGGGCGGTGCCTCGTTACCCCCCACCTCCGCCTGGGAGCGCCGCAGCAGAGCACGGCAACGGGCGACGCACTCGCGGATGCCGAAGGGCTTGATCAGGTAGTCGTCAGCGCCCACCTCCAGACCCAACACCCGATCGGTCTCGCTGTCGCGGGCACTGACCACCAGGATCGGGGTGCGGTCATGGCGTTGGCGCAACTGGCGGCAGAGTTCGAGCCCCCCCAGACCCGGCAGCATCAGATCCAGAACGATCAGGTCGAAGCGGAGGGCCTCCGATCGGGCCTGGATCTGATCGAGGGCCTCGCGGCCATTGGCGCAGACAGCGACCTCAAAGCCCTCCAGCTCCAAGGCCTCGGCGATGGTTTCACGGATGGTGTCGTCGTCTTCGACCACCATCAGCCGGGGGGCCATCACGACTGGGGGGTGGGGTGCATGGAGCCATTGTCCTGGCTAGGGGCTGTGATGGGGCACACAGGCCAGGGGGAAATTCGTTTTCCCTCCGCAATCGGTGGTATTTTACGAAACACAAGGGTTTCTTTATTCCCGATCCATGCCTTCCGTCCCCATTGCTTCGGCCGATGGCGCCTACCCCCAGGGCGGCAGCACGGATCTTGTGCGCTCCTACCTGCGGGACATCGGCCGCGTCCCCCTGCTGAGCCACGAGCAGGAAATCACCCTGGGCCGTCAGGTGCAGGAATTGATGGCCATCGAGGAGCTGGCCGAAGAGCATGAAATGCGCCAAGGCTCCAGGCCCGACCAGGCGACCTGGGCGGCGGCGGCCAAGCTCACCGTGCCGGCCTTCAAGCGCAAGCTGCTCAACGGCCGCCGCGCCAAGGAGCGGATGGTGGCGGCCAACCTGCGCCTGGTGGTGAGCGTGGCCAAGAAGTACACCAACCGGAACATGGAACTCCTGGACCTGATCCAGGAGGGCACCATCGGCCTGGTGCGGGGCGTGGAGAAGTTCGATCCCACCCGCGGCTACAAGTTCTCCACCTATGCCTATTGGTGGATCCGCCAGGGG
>Ga0194061_1000922_pt1 | contig 17820 bp, 17 predicted proteins | sample SepL2221m_MetaG_FD_163423 | JGI IMG/M metagenome (GOLD analysis project Ga0194061, IMG submission 163423) | Anoxic zone freshwater microbial communities from boreal shield lake in IISD Experimental Lakes Area, Ontario, Canada - Sep2016-L224-21m | ecosystem: Environmental > Aquatic > Freshwater >... | reverse complement strand
GAATAAAATTCCTTTTACCATTTTGGCAGCTGGCGCTTGTTACCCTTGGGAAACACGTGGACAAGTTCTAGATAGCTTTGCGGCATCATCAGATGGCAGATATGCCCAGAACTTAGTCCGGCATGCCCATAAAATAACTGTTCGCGATGCCTTGTGCCAAAAGTTATTTAAGGCAGTTGGATCAGATCCAGCCCTGCTACCTTGTACCGCTTTTCTGGCTGGCTGTCACCACTTGGCCGACCAAGACGATGGTATTGCCTATGTTAATTTTATGGAAGGTGGTGGACATTTTGAGTGGGGGCAAAACATTGATTCCATGGTTTGGCGTCAATCGTTTCTAGAAGTATTGCGTCGGTTACGAACGGATTTACGGGTGGTATGGATCGCCCACAATGAGGCGGAAAAAACTCTAGCGCAATCGCTGGCTAAAGACGATCAAGTTATCATGCCGCGTGATCCCATGGAATACTTTTCGGCCACGAATCGTGGTACCGTGAGCCTGTGCAATCGTCTTCACGCCTCGGTTGCCCTGGCAGGCATGGGTATTCCAGGCGTGGCGATCGGGACCGATACACGCTTGCTAATGGTTGAAAATCTGGGCCAACACGCCCTGTATGTTAAAGATGCCTGCGATGCAGATTATCTATACCAAAAAACAATGGATTGCATAGTTAACAGGAATACAAAAAGAGAAAATTTATTAAAATTGTCGCGTGACACACTTGCAGTGTATGCTGACTATATCTGATTATTTAATATCAGAATAATTGGTATTATAATACATGCGAAAATCAGGGTATTGAATCAAAGGTTGTGTATTATGGAAAAACTCTATTTACGCCTCAATATTGGCTTGGGCGATCTAATAATATTCAGCCCCATGGTGCGTTATTACGCATCTAAGTACATTGTGTATACGCCGGTCCGCAAGCATAACTTGCCGACTTTCAATAGATTGTTCAAATCATGTGACAATATTAATGCCTGCATGGTTGATTCTGGCGAGCATGGTGATAATCAATCTGATCAACTTGCCGACGAGTACAAAAAAGCAGGCTGTCATGTCATTTCTCAATCATGGAATGTATATGACACCATACAGACCGGACTGAGATTTGACGAACTATTCTACGCGGAGAACAAACTCAACTTCGATGATCGCTGGGGCAAGTTTGAGGTGACCAGAGACCGTGAACGTGAAGATGAGGTATACAATACAATAGTGAAGTCCGAAAAGTATATATTTTTACACGATGACGCGGCTCGAAATTTGAAGTTAGATACTTCCTTGCTGCCTGATGGAGTGTCTGTCGTTAGACCAGAGCCTGGGGTAAGCGATACGATTGTAGATTACCTCACCGTAATGGAACGGGCAGTGGAAATACATGGTATGGACAGCTCGTTTGCGTTGCTTGCCGATAGCGTTATTGATAATAAAAAAATGTATCTTCACCGCTATGTGCGACAGGGGATTAGTTCGGCCTCCTACCGGAAATTTATCCCGCACTTGAAGTTCAATCATCAATATGGGAATAAGCTACGCACGGCATGTCTGCTTGCCCGTGATATTATGAAGAGTTAGTCAACTGGCACCACTGAAATAATATTTAATTGCATAAACCCAATATGTCCGATATCGAAAGTCCACTCAGAGTACTGCATGTCCTGTACGAACTCATGCCCTCGGGTATGGAACGCATGCTGCACTGCACGTTCGACCTGTGGCACGAGCATGCAATCACGCCGATATTGCTGGCGACTGGTCCGACTGTAGGCATATTCGCGGATGAATTAACCCGAATTGGCTATCAAGTACTACACCTGCCGTTTGCTACTGATCGGCACCAGCGTCAGGCCTTTCGGAAGTTGCTCATTGATCAGCGCATTGATGTTTTGCATATTCACACCGAACGTGGTGTGCAGTTGATGGTGTGGGACGCCCGTCGCGCCGGGGTCAAGACGATCGTAAAAACGCATCATAGCATTTTCAAATATTCGGGAATGTTACGGCTCCGCCGCGCGTTTGAGCGTTGGTTTTGCGCCCGCCTCGGTTGTCGGTTTATCAGTCTGGGCAAATCCGTTCAGGATAATGAGCGGCATTTGTATAGTTCACCCAGCGTGGTCATTCCCAACTGGTTTGATGAACGTCGTTTCCCGGCGCGTACCGAGTCCGACTATGCCTCAGCCAGAACGCGGTTAAATATGGCCCCGGATGTGTTTTGCGTGGTCACCGTTGGTAATTGCTCAACCATCAAGAACCATGAGTTGTTGCTCGAGGCGCTGGTGTTATTACCCCAACATGTGAACTGGCGCTATTTGCACATTGGTAAAGAGCGGTCCCCGGAGCCCGAGCGGGCGTTGGCACAAAACTTGGGTATCGCGGAACGCGTGAGCTTTCTGGGACCGCAGTCGAACCCGGAAGATTACATCCTAGGTTGTGATGTCCACGTCACAACCTCGCTCCTGGAAGGGTTTGGCATTGCCGCTGTGGAAGCAATGAGTATCGGCTGTATGGTATGTTTGACGGATGTTCCCGGCTTGCGCGATTTCTCCACGGCCATACCGGGCTTGGTCTATACCCCGCTTAATGCTCAGGTATTAGCCGAAAAACTTACCGCGCTGGCCCAAATGTCCCCGGCAGCCCGACATGAGATTGGGCACAACCTGCATCAGTCTGTCCAGGTGTTCAGCCGCTGCGTTGGGGTCAGTAAATATGTGCAACAATACCGCGCATAATGCCGGGTGTGGGTTGGTGATTTGCTATGGAAATAATCCGTAAAATCCTGTGGCGTTGGGCTAACTTATACACCCATCTTACGCTCTCCAAACTTATGGTTTCGCGGACTGACTCCGTACGTTTTATCGGCTTCCCCATCCTTAAACTTGTGCCGGGTTCTCATGTCAATCTGGCGGATGAAGTCACGTTGATCTCCAACTCCTATTACACACCCTTGGGAATAAATCATCCCGTGGTGTTGGCCACCCTCCAACCGGGCGCCACCATATTGCTTGGCGAACGCGTGGGTATGTCCGGCGGCAGTATCTGTGCGGCCCGTTCCGTGGCGGTCGGCAACGACACGCTCTTGGGGGCCAATGTGACCATTACCGATACTGATTTTCATCCCCTCGCCGCGCAGGCGCGGCAAGTGGTTGATTTTACCGCGATCGGCGTGGCCCCGGTCAGTCTGGGACGGCGCGTATTTGTCGGCACCAACTGTATCATCCTGAAAGGTGTGGCCATCGGTGATAACTCCATCATCGGTGCTGGCAGCGTTGTCACCAAATCCATCCCGGCCAACGTGATTGCCGCCGGTAACCCATGCCGGGTCATTCGCGAACTAACCTCGGCGGAACTGGCCTCGTAGACTATGCTTACGGTTGCATTTGATAACCAAACTTTTCTGTCCGAATATTATGGCGGTGTGGCCGAGTATTTTGTGCGGCTGGCGCAGGGCTTAGCCCAATTGGATCAGGTGCATCCGGTATTTTGTGGCGGTCTCTACCGCAATTACAACTTACGTGCGTTGCGGGGACAGGGGGTTGAGATTCGGGGTCTGTGGTTACCGCATGTGCCCCGTAAATTCCGCGGCCAAAAATACTCCGAAAGCCTGTGTGCCCGTCAATTACGGGCCGTGCAACCTGACATTATTCATGAAACCAATTATGCCTTCAATCCGCCTGGCCTTGATCTCAAAGCACATCGGGTGTTGACGGTCTACGATATGATCCACGAAAAGTTTATGCCGGATACCGCCACCCCCGCGCTTAAGCGCGCAGCCATTGCCCGCGCCGAATGGATCTTCTGTATCTCGGAAACCACCCGGAACGATCTGCTCGAATACTATCCCGAGGTGGCTGCCCGCACCAGTGTGACGTATTTGGCCGGACCGGAACCCGCCGGCCCTTTGCCCCGCCCGGCCAACTTGCCCGAGCCCTACATCCTCTATGTGGGCAACCGCGCGGGGTATAAAAACTTTGCCACCTTGCTCCGGGCCTACGCGCAAGCCCCCCAATTGCATCGGCAGGTACGTCTGGCCGTCTACGGTGGTAAACCCTGGTCGGCCGATGAATTGTCCTCCTTGGCCGAATTGGGAATCGCGCAGCGCGTCACCATCCTGCCCGGCAGTGCCCCCCGGACCGCACTGTATCAACACGCGGAAGCCTTTGTGTTTCCGTCCCGTTACGAGGGGTTTGGTATCCCGTTGCTGGAAGCTGCGGCCGAGGGGTGTCCGATCGTGTGCAGTGACACGCCGTGTTTCCGGGAAGTGGCGGGGGACTGTGCGACCTACTTTGATCCTGCGGAACCAGAATCGATCGCCACGGCGATTGCTCGTGCCATCAAATCCAAAAGTGTGCTGGCAGGCGCGGCCATGGCCCTGCTGGGACAGAAATACAACTGGCGCAAATGTTCCACTGCGACCTATGAAAGTTACCGTGCAGTCAGTCTCAATCATTCCAACACACAAGCGTTACAAGGAGTTTAAATGTTAATTTATGCTACGATATTTATATCTATGGTGCTGGGGCTGTGGTTGGTTATGGCTCGGCCGGTTTGGTATCCAGCATTCTATTTGACGGTTGCAGTACCTATCATTAGTGGTTATTTTGCTATTTATACTTCCCGCGATGGTAGTGAAGGGGTGGGTGGTGTAAGTATGAGTGGCGCTAATATTAATCTTTACACGCCGCTTATAGTCACGTCTATCTTTGGGTGTATTTGGCATCTATTTAAAAAAGGTATACCCAATAATATTGCGCGATTAACTTTTTTTTCTTTACTTGGATTTTTTGCTGTTGGTGTTATCAAGGCAGGTATAGCTCTAGCAGATGGCATAAGTATATTTCCTGTGGGTGGTGAATATTTGAGAAATTATGGGTATTACTTCTTTGCTTTGTGGGTTATTGTTACGTCTGAGGGGATATCAGATATTATTATTAAGCTTCGGAATGCCTTGTTTTTATCACCGCTTGCTACATTGGCAATATCTATTTTAACAATATTTTCATTCGGTTTAGGGGGGTTTGGAGGCATGCGATTTTGTAGCGCTTCAAGTGCGTTGCTCATGCTCATGGGTGCCCTGGGTATGGTATTCTTATGGAAAAATCATAAAAAGTATTGGTGGCGTATGCCGCTACTCGGAATATATGTTATTATGGTTTTGATTGCAGACCATCGTAGCGTCTGGCTTGCAGGTATTGCCGCAATGATATTTTTTACCATCATGAATGGTCTCGGTTTGCTGGGAAAAAATAATGGCTTTACCCGGGTTGTTTTACCTTTAATTGGTGTTTTAGGATTGATTGGTGTGTTCATGATAATGACCACATCACTTGGCGATTCTATTTTTGGTAAAGAACAGGCCGATTTAATCAGAGTACGTGCGCAAGCTATTACAGACCCTGATAGTGATGGTACCGCCGCATGGCGTCAGGAGCGATGGGAATACTTGATCGCACGAGCTGAAGATTATTGGGTATTGGGTATGCCGGCTGGCACTCATGCTAAAATGTCTGATGCTGAAATGGGAAAAGATTATTTGGTCGCACATAATATGTATGTTGATTTGTATATTAGAATGGGTGCGGTTTCCGTGGTGTTTTATGCGCTGATACTATTTGGATTTATATATGGAAGTTTTAAAATACTGCTGACAAGAAAATATGCCATTGATGAATATCATTCGGTGTCATTCTGTCTTATGGCAGTGATCACTGGGCATTCTTTTTATATGGCCTATAATGATGACTCCATGGTTGTTTTTGTTTTGTTCATGGGTGCTGCAGCAGTTTATGCATATCATTCACGAATGAGCAGGAATAAGTACGTTAGAAGCTGATATTATGGCCTATTAAGGCCCTTCTGTAGTAATTATATCAACAATCTGGTAACAAAGAGTATTTGTTTTAAAATGTTACTTGCCACTACCTTGAATCAGATCCGCGTTATCCAACGAAAGCGACTATGAGTACTCGGATCGCAGTTCTCCTTACTGTATATAATCGTCGCGCGACTACCTTGGCATGTCTACGGGCCTTGTATGCCCAATCGTTGCCGATGGACCACGAGTTGGTGGTTTATTTAGTGGACGATGGCAGCACGGATGGGACCACCGCCGCTGTAAATGCCGCGTTCCCTGAGGTAAAGGTAATTCCCGGAGATGGGAATCTGTTTTGGTGCAACGGTATGCGTTTGGCTTGGCAGCATGCCGCCAGGTCTAAGCCTGATTTTTACCTGTGGCTGAATGATGACACCATGTTGTTGCCTGGGGCCGTGATGTTGCTGCTGGACAGTCATAAGCAGGCTTGCCAAACGGGTACGGATGCCGTGATTGTAGTGGGGGCCTGTCGGGACCCTCTTAGTGGTAAACGCAGTTACGCCGGAAAAGTACGGCCGGGGGCCCATCCTCTCATCCTCCGCGATCTGGAGCCAACCGGTCAGATTCAGACCTGCGACACCTTTCAGGGGAATTGTATTCTCGTATGCAACTTGGTGTATGAACGGGTGGGAACGCTGGACACCTACCAGCATGGTTTCGGGGATATTGATTACGGTTATCGGGCCGGTGCGGCCGCATGTGCCATCTTTATGACGCCCGAATATGTGGCGGAATGTGTCGATAATCCCTGTCCAAGTTACTGGTATAAAGGCCACAGTCGGCGTGAGCGTTGGCGTTTGCTGAACAGCCGTAAAGGCATGCCCCCAACCGACTGGTATAAATTTGTCCGGCGCCACTGCGGTTGGAAATGGTTATTATTCTGGCCCCGTCCTTACCTGCGCGTGATTTTAAACCGATGAAACGACCACGTATTTTATTGTCGGCCTATTATTTCTCCCCCTATAAAGGGTCTGAATCTGCGGTGGGCTGGAATGTGGCCACACGTTTGGCCAAACACAATGATGTTACTGTCTTGACCGGTGATGTGGCGGAATCATGTCCGCATCGGGCTGACCTGCAACGCTGGCAGGCGGAACATATACCAACTCCTGGTTTAGCGGTGGAATATATTCCGCCTGATGCTTCGATATCGCGTTATGAATGTTGGCACAACAAACCCGGTTTGTGGTTTTTGTGGTATAAGGCCTATAAAAAATGGCAAAGATTGGCCTACCAACGTGCCCGTCAGTTGCATGCCGATAAGCCTTTTGACTTAACCCACCACCTCACGGTGATTGGTTATCGTGAACCTGGTTATCTGTGGCAATTACCCATCCCTTTCGTGTGGGGGCCAATAAACGGTGCTGATGGTATTCCTTGGCCTTATTACCCCGCACTGGGGCGGTCATGTATACCTCCACTGCTACGTGATCTGTGCAATCGCATGCAGATGCGTTTACCGGGACGTCATCACCGGGCAGCCCGTGCTGCCAAACATATCTGGTCGGTTACCCCGGCAGACTATCGGATGGTCAAGAACCTATGGGGGCATGATACTGAGTTGATGATCGAAACGGGTTGTACACCGGAATTGACGGCAGGCCCCCGTGTTCGATTGGAATCCGAACCCATAAGACTGGTTTATAGCGGGTTATTTTTGGCCCGTAAAGCCTTACCGCTTTTGTTTCAGGCATTGCGCCATCTGCCCAGTAAATTCTCCTGGCATCTGGATATTCTGGGCGATGGTCCTTGTCGGGATGCCTGGCAGAAACAGGCAATAACATTGGGGATTAATTCAGGTATTACATGGCATGGACAATTACCACGTGATCATGCCTTGACCGTCATGCGGCTGGGCCATATCCTGGTTCATCCATCGTTAAAAGAGGGAACCCCGCATGTAGTGCTGGAAGCACTTGCTCTGGGTATGCCGGTGCTCTGTCACGATGCCTGCGGCATGGGTACTGCGGTCAATGACACATGTGGAATTAAAGTCCCTCTGCTTAACCCCGCCACCAGTATCGCGGGTTTTGCCCACGCTATAGAGTGTTTCATGAACGATTCTGAGTTATTGACTCGGTTGTCAACTGGAGCCATGGCGCGCGCCCATGAGTTAAGTTGGGATAACAAAGTCAACCAGATAAGCAACGTCTATAAAAAAATATTGAGTCAAAATATATGATTAAAAAGCAATTGTACCGTATTAAAATGGCCGGTCTGGGTACTTTTTGTGTGGATGCCGCCTATATTCTGTGTGATAAATTGCGCGGTCAGCACATCCATCCACCGGAACGGATTGAAGGCCCCTGGGCGGAGCGTGTGCTCTATGTATATTCAGGATACAAATGGGCAATTTATAACGTTGGTCAGGTCTGGTTCAAGGATCTGGGGGGCACGATGGTGGATGTGGCGTGGTTGGAGCAAAACCCCGGCTATGCCCGTAATTTTTCGGTGGTCTGGTACGGCTACATGTGGTTAATGCAGCGTTGTCTTTGTGCCGGTGTCCAGGCTGGCCGGATAGTTTGCAGCGTGCATGATCCGATGGAAATATTTGCGGAAAATCCCGCTTGGAAGCAGCAGGTGGTGCCGGAGACCATTGGAAAGAGTCTGGCCACGGCGGATACGGTCGTGGTAACGTCCGCAGAGCTTTTTGCCGTGTTGGACGGTCGGCATAAAGCGCTAAAATTGGTCCCCACCACCGGAGTATTGCCCATCCGAAATCCAAGTGAGATTACCTGGACCGAGCGCATCAAGGTATTGACCGTGGGGCGGGTGTATCGGAGAAAAAATTATGAGTTGTTGCGGCAGATTCATCGGGAATGTCGCATTCCCGGGGTTACCTTTGCGCAGAAACTCAGCCATCGCCCCATTTCCGATGAGCATTATCGCCAATTGCTGGATCACAGCCAGATTTATCTTTGTACGTCCTATCAGGAGGGGGGGCCGTTGCCGGCCATGGATGCCATGCTGCGCGGCCAGGCCGTGCTGACCACCCCGGTGGGCCAGATTCAGGAACTGGTTCAGGTTTCCGGTTGTGGCTACATTTGCACCACGGCCGGGGAATTTCTCGATAAATTGCACTGGTTGAGTCAACATCCCGATGCGTTGCTGGCCATGCGTCTTAAGGCCCTTCAGGCAATCACCAGTCTGCGCTCGGCCGAAATTATCAAAACGGCGGTAGAACGTGTCCTTGTCGGCTAGTTTTTCCATCCTCACGCCCACGCTCAATCCCGGACCAATCTTGGCGTGCTGCGTGCGTTCTGTTGCCGATCAAAGGACGGCTCAGGTCTCGGTTCGCCACCACATCCGCGATGGTGGTTCCAGCGATGGTAGTCTTGCGGGTTTGCCCCATGGTGCGGGTTTGGACCTGGTCTCAGCTCCCGATCAAGGGATGTATGACGCGCTGAACCGGGCTTGGACGACGGCAACCGGTGACTATGTTGGGTTACTGAATGCCGATGAACAATACCTGCCCGGCAGTTTGACCCGGGTGGTTGCAGAGTTTGCCCGCAGACCCGAAATTGACGTCTTGTACGCGGGATTTATCGTCACGGACGAACACTTGCAGCCTTTGTGTTATCGTCGGCCTCTGGTGCCGGATGCGCTCTATGTCGCTTTGGACAATCTGCCGGTCTTTACCTGTGCCACGTTTGTACGCCGGGGGAGCTTTGCCGACTGGTCCGAATTGTACGATACCCGTTATCGTGCCGCAGCGGATGCCGATTGGTTCCTGCGCATGCGTCGTCGTGGGGTTCGTATGGGTACTCTGGATGTGTTGACCTCATTATTCATGCTTCACGGTAAAAATCTGAGTCTCGGCAGTCTGCACCGGGCCGAATGTGCCCAGATTGCCGGACAATATGCCCACGGTTGGCAATGGACGAAAAAAATCGTTAAACGCATGCACCATATCAAGAAGAAATTACGTGGTCATTTTGCCCCCATGCCCGTGACCGTAACAGCGTACCCGCCGCACGCCCAGCACCGTACTACAATAACTGCGGTCGTTACTGGTAAATGGCCGATGCCCCAGCCTACGGTATAGAAGATATTATGCCCGCAAATGCCCCAACCACCGCTCCGGTCGTGTGCGTAACGAGTTACATCCCGTTGCATGCAATGAATATGTTCCAATTGCTGCAACGCAACCTGCCGACGTTGCAGTTTCTGTTATCGCAGGCGATGCAGGATGGCCGGCCGTGGCAGGCGCAATTTGGCACCTTGCAGGTGACCATCCAGAAAACCTTCCGGCTGCGCCGCAGCCGCCGGAATCTCACCCAGGGTTGGGATCCACCCACCGTGGCTATCCCCATCAGCACCACCCGTGATTTAAGTCGGATCAAACCCCGCGTCATCATCAGTTTGGAATTGGGCTTTCGCACGCTGGCCGCATGGTGGTATCGTTGGGGGCGCAAGGACTGCACCCTGATCGCCTTTGTGCGCGTTGCGGAATCTACCGAGGCGCATCGGGGCTTGCTCCGGCGCATCGTGCGCCGTTTCCTGCTGGCGCGATTGGACCATGTGATTGTCAATGGTCACAGTGGACTCCGGCATTTGGAAAGTCTGGGCTTGCCCGCAGCCCGGGCCACCGTGATTCCCTCGGGCACCGATACCTCGGTTTTTGGTGCACTGCCTGCCAAAGCGGAGGGCACGGCAATTCTAAAAATTCTTTATGTTGGCCAACTGGTTCCGAGAAAAAATCTCGTCGGTATATTACCTTGGTTGTCTTCCGAAATAGCCGCTAGCGGACGGGCCTGTGAACTGTTGGTCGCGGGCTGGGGGCCCGAAAAAGCCGCCCTATTGGTTTATCCGCTGCCGTCCAATCTCACTATCACATGGCTGGATCAGGTGGCTTATCACGACTTGCCCAAAGTATACGCCCAGGCCGATGTGTTCTTCCTGCCCTCGTTGGCGGATGAATGGGCCATGGTGGTAAACGAAGCCATGGCGTGTGAAGTTCCGGTACTGGGCAGCGTGTATGCTCAGGCCGTGAGTGAAATCGTAGTGGATGGTCAACATGGCTGGACTTTTGATCCTACCAACGAAACTTCCGCCCGGGATGCACTCCGCCGTATGCTCCGTACACCCACAGCGGAATTGCACGCCATGGGACGAGCCGCCCGGGCGCTGGCGCTGATCAATAGTGATGAACGTGAAGCACGGATGATTGCGGAAGTTGTGCAACGATATTTACCCGTAACCACCCACGCCTAACTCTAGCTGATGGTGCCAGCAAATGAATAAGTTTCTCCGTGCGTTATTTCAAGCGATCAACCGTTGGTATGCGGTGCGCGATAATGTCAAACTTGGTAAACGTGTCCATTTGGGCCCCGGCACGGTCCTCTGGGCGCCCCGAGAATTGGTTGTCGAAGATGATGTCTATATCGGTAAGGGCTGTACGATTGAGGTTAATGGCTGTATTGGACGTTACACCATGATCGCCAATCGGGTCGGTTTGGTCGGGCGACGTGATCACGACATGCACAGTCTGGGTAAACCGATGCGTTACGCGCCTTGGATTGGTGATGCCGATTCGCCGTACCGCACGGAGCCGGGAATTATTGTTGGACCGGATTGCTGGATTGGTTACGGTGCCATTATCGTCTCAGGCGTGACCCTGGGGCGTGGCGTGGTGGTGGCCGCCGGTGCGGTCGTGACCAAAGATGTTCCCGCGTATAGTATTGTTGCGGGCGTACCCGCCAAAGTGGTGGGGATGCGCTTCACACCCGAAGAAAGCGTAATACACGAGCAGGCAATTCGTGAACTGGAAAAACTCGCTGGGCATTAAATACAATATGGATAGACTATTTAACAAATATTATTTCGGAGCGGTCTATGAGTGATGCGACTGGTGCAAAGCTGATATCCGAGAGATCAAACCGATATCTGGCTCTCGACGGACTACGTGGTGTAGCCGCGTTAATGATTGTCTTTGTTCACATGCCTTGGAATGATTGGATGTTAAGCTCTTTTACAGGTGGGTTTATAGATAAAAGAGTTACTGGTTGTTTGGCGATTGGCGTGGATCTTTTCTTTGTTTTATCGGGATTCCTGATAACTTCAATATTGATGAAAAGTATTGGTGATAAAAAGTATTATTATAATTTCTACGGGAGAAGGGTGCTTAGAATATTTCCGCTTTATTACAGCGCAATTGCTGGATTTGCGATGATATGTTATTTCTTGCCGCAGTTGCTTCCTAGCTATAAGGTTGAACGGTTTTATCTGACGTGGCCATGGTTGGTTTTGTATCTTGGTAACGTGTATCAAATGATCATACTTGGCGCCAACATGACTTTTGTTCATTTTTGGTCACTTGCTATTGAAGAGCATTTTTATATGGTGTGGCCATTCTTGGTTAAGCAGTTTTCTCGAGTTTTGCCCCGAGTTATAATTTTCGCAATCATTTTATGTGTTTTTACCAGACTCGTTATATGGGTTTATTTTCGTCAGCAAAGTGAGATATGGAATCATGTTTTTACTATATCGAGAGCAGATTCTCTCGTGCTAGGCGGTTTATTGGCTTATTTGTATATTAGGAATCATTCGATTATTGGTGTCGGGTATCGTTTCTGGTATTTGAGTTACATTTTAATTTTTGTTATGGCTTTTATTCAGTCTAAAATATATGGCCCAGGCACATTTTTTTACGACGTGTTTGGATACACTTTGTATGCAGTAGGTTTTAGTGGGGTGATATTGCATTTATTGAAAAATGACAAATCCGTACTTTCTATATTTTTGTCATGGAAGCCGATCGTGTATGTTGGTAGTATTAGCTATAGTCTATACGTTTTTCACTTCCCAATCAATTCGCAACTTGCCAATTACGAGTCTAGGTGTCAGGGTAGTGTTCCCAAAACTATTGGACTGACTCTGATTGCGTTGATTATAAGTCTTTTGGTATCATCATTGTCGTATCACTTTTATGAAAGCATATTCTTGCGAATGAAAGATAAGTGGTTCTCAAAATAATGCGCGTATTGATCCTGCATAATTTCTATCAGCAACCCGGCGGGGAAGACACCGTTTTTGATGCGGAAAGCGCGCTGCTGGGTGCCCACGGGCACGAAGTGGTTCGTTATAGTGTCCACAACGATGCAATCCATGGTTTCAATCTGCCTGGGGTACTCATTGGGACCTTTTGGAGCCGTAAGCAGTATCGTGAAGTTCGCAATCTGATCCGGTCACGCCGGCCTGACGTGGTGCATCTGCACAATTTCTTCCCCCTGCTTTCGCCTTCGGTCATTCACGCCGCCAAGGCCGAAAAAGTACCGATTGTGATGAGTTTGCACAATGCCCGTTTGTTGTGCCCACAAGCCACATTTTATCGCAATGGCCAGTTGTGTACCGAGTGTCTGGGCAAACGTTTCGCCTGGCCCGGCGTGATTCATGAGTGTTATCGTAAATCCACCCTGGCCACCGCCACGGTCGCGGGGATGGCAACCTATCACCGCTGGCTGGGAACCTGGCAGCATGCCGTCAACCGGTACGTGGTCTTCACCCCGCGCTGGAAAGACTTGTTCGTCCAAGGTGGTATCCCCGCTGATAAAATCACCATCAAGCCCCATTTTGTGGATGCCGATCCGGGGCCGGTGCAACCCAGTGCCGGCTATGCTTTGTTCGTGGGCCGCTTGGATCCCGAAAAGGGCATCATGACCTTGCTGGACGCCTGGCGGAAACTATCCGAACAGGGGCTGCGTATCCCGCTCAAGATTCGCGGGGCGGGCCGCATGGAAGATGATGTGGCAAAGGCTTTGCGTTATGGTGGGCTCGAGCATGTCGAGGTCATCCCCTGGCTGGAACGTCACTCTTTGCAGAATCTCGTCCGCAAAGCCGCGTTTTCAGTCTGGCCATCGGAAGGCTACTGCGAAACCTTTGGTCTGGTCGCCATTGAATCCCTCGCGGCGGGGGTGCCCGTGGTCGCCAGCCGGATTGGTACCGGTGAAGACCTGATCAGCAACGGTGAGACTGGCGTGCATTTCACACCTGGCGACGCCAACGATCTGGCTGACAAAATAACGCAATTATGGCAGAATCCCCAGCGACTCGAAGCCATGCGTGACTTGGCCCGGCAGGCCTATCTTAAAGATTACACCGCCGAGTGTAACTATCAGTTGATGCTCGACTTATATGCCAGCGTGCAAGAAAACGGCCACTAACCGGACTTTGGTTGCGGGTCTAGCGCCACCCCATCGCGTTATTTAGTGTCATCAGTGCTTTGTCGGGTACGGAGGTGTAACCCTGGCCCGACCAGCCTAACAGACCAAGGAGGTCTATCATGACACGCAATATGATGTTGGCCGGTTTGATGGTTGGTGGTCTCGTCCTGAGCGAGGGTTTGGTTTCCGCTCAGACTTCGATCGGGATCGGATATCGGGACGGCAATGTCTCGTTTCAGGGTGGCTACTACGAAGGTAGTCGCTACGTCCCGGTACAACCGCAGCCCGTGTACCAGCAACCCGTGTATCAACCGCAGGTATACAATCATCCTCCGGTCTATCGCGCCCCGGTGTATGCTCCGCCAATGTATCAGGCTCCGGCATGTCAGCCCGTTGCGATCCATCGGCCGCCGGTGATGATGTATCCCGGCCCCGTGATGTACGCCCCGCCGGTTTACTATCGTCCGCCGATGTATGCTCCCCCGATGTATCATGGACCGGTGTACGCGCCGCCGATCTATCGTCCCATGCCGGTGTATCAACCGCAGCGGTACGAACGCGGTGGCTCGGGTATCTCGATCGGTTTTTCGTTCCGGGGTTAAGGCCCCCACGTGCTGGTAAACCAGCGTAACCAATGAAATCCAACCCGCAACCTCGGCTCGGCCGGGGTTGCTTTTTTTGTGGCCAGCATTCGTATTCACATAAGTGGGGGTGCACACGGGACTTCGCTCGCCGCCCACATGAATTACGATGCCAGCGCAATTTGGTATTGCGGACCGTGGGCTAACGCATCGCGTAAGTTAGTGTCATACTATAGGTCGTCGGGTACGGAGGTGTAACCCTGGCCAGGCGATGTAACAGACCAAGGAGGTCTACCATGACACGGAATATGCTACTTGCGGGTATTGTAACAGGCGCCGTCCTGCTGACGGCAGGCGTGGCCTCGGCTCAGACTTCGATCGGGATCGGAATTGGCTATCGGGACAGTAATGTCTCGTTCCAAGGCGGTTATTATCAGGGTAGCCGATATGCTCCGGTGTATCAGCGGCCCATGTATGCCCCGCCGGTTTACTACCGTCCCCCAGTGTACGCCCAGCCGGTCTATTATCGTCCGCCGGTGTATGCGCCTCCGGTGGTGTATCAAGCCCCGGTATATCAGGCCCCAGTCTGCGAACCAGAAGCGGTTGTCTACCCCAGCCCGGTAGTGTATGAGACACCGGTCTACCAACCGCCGGTTTACTACCGTCCTCCGGTGTATGCCCCGCCGATGTATTATCGCGCGCCAGTGTACTATCCGCCGGTTTATTGTCGGCCTGTGTACCAGCCAGTCTATCAGCCTGTTTATCAGCCGTCCTATCGTGGTCACCACGGCGGTGGTTCGGGTATCTCGATCGGGTTCTCCTATCGGGATTAAGCGGGCACCAAATGTGATTGATTAATGCGAATATGCGACCCAGACACTAGTTTGGGTCGCTTTCTTTTTTTGCCCCCAGAGAGTATTCAAACTATTTCATTTCCAACGCATTTTTCCCTTCACACCAGCCTAAACTGTGCTATATTATTTATGGCACGGAAATTGCTAATGCCGCGATTCCGGTGAAGTGACGTCAACTTCGGAACTCGGGCGGATGCGAGGAATATACGTTTATGCGGATGGATGCAGGCCAATTCATGCGGTTGGACCAGCGGATGAACCAGATTCCGCGGCTGATCCAGTCGGCGGAAATTCTGCAGTTACCGCTTCTGGCCCTGCAGGAACGCATTGATAAAGAGTTGGCCGTTAATCCGGTCTTGGAAGTTAAGCAGGACGATGATCCGCGTTCGGATTTAACCCCCATCGCCGGCATCGACAAAGACGTTCTGATTCGCGATGAAAAGTCTGCCCGACAAAATGAACAGCGTTTACTCGACTATGAGTATGACCGTTCGCTCTCCCATTACAACCGGGGCCAAAGTTCGGGCGACCATGATGCCAAATACGAGGCCATGCAAAACACCGCCGCCGAACCGGAGAGTTTACAGGAACAACTCCACAAACAGTGGGACCTGCAGGACGAAATTGATCCCGCCAGCCGGGCCGTCGGGCATGTCCTGATCGAAGCCATTAACGCCGATGGGTATCTGGGTCGGCCCCTGGCCGATCTCACCAGTCAGGTACCGCCTGAGTATGCGGGAATCAATCTGGAACAGGTGCTCGAACTGGTGCAGGAACGCCTGGAACCCACCGGCATCGGGGCCCGCGATTTGCCTGAGTGTTTGGCGTTGCAGCTTCAGGAATCAAACGACACAGAGCCCGCGCTGCGCCGGATTGCCTTAAGTTTACTCACCAAATACCGCACTGACTTTGAAATGAACCGCCTGCCCCAGATTATCAAACGCAGTGGCTACACCATCGAGCAAATCACCACCGCCCGCAAAATTCTCGCGAAGCTGAATCCCCGGCCCGGTCGGACTTTGGTGGATACCAAGGTGCCCACCATCACCCCCGACGCGGTGATTGAATGGGACAGCGATACGCAGTGTTATCAGATTCGTCTGGCCGATGAACGCATGCCCCGGCTCTCCATCAACGAGACCTATCTGATGGTGGCCCGCAACCGGGGTATGGATGATAAGGTGCGCAAGTTTCTGGGCAAGAATATCAGCAATGCCCGCTGGTTGATTCAAAGTCTGGAAGAACGCCGCAGCACCATGATGCGGGTCTTACGCGTGGTGGTGGAGGCCCAGCAGGAGTTTTTGGAGAAAGGCCCCAATTACCTGCGTCCCTTGCCCATGACCTTGGTGGCGGATCAGTTGGGCATCCATGTATCCACCGTCAGCCGGGCCGTGGCGGAAAAATATGTCCAGACCGATCGCGGCATCCTGCCGCTACGGATGTTTTTCACCGGCGGGACACAGAACGCCGATGGCGATGAGATGAGTTGGGAAGCCGTACGCGGCAAGATGTCCGATATTATCGCCCATGAAGACAAGGCCCATCCGCTGAGTGATGATGATTTGGTGGCGCAACTCAAAGCCCAAGGGATAGTTTTGGCCCGGCGGACCGTGGCCAAATATCGTATGATGGCCAATATTCCCCCGGCCCGTCGGCGGCGGGTGTTTGCCTGAGGTGGAACCGGTTTGGTAGGAGGTCAAGCTCATGATGACTGCCCGCGTAAAACCCCGTACGGATCGGGGGGGCGATGTCCCCAGTATACGACAGGTTTCCGTGTTCACTGAAAATCGGGTGGGCGCCCTGGCACAATTGCTGGGGACGTTCGACGAGACGAAAGTCACCGTCTTGGCCTTGAATGTGATTCAAGGCGTGGACTGTGCGATTGTGCGTTTTGTCTTTAACGACACGGATGTGGCCGCCAAAATGCTGGTGGACCATGATTATCACTTTACCGTCTGTGACCTGGTAGCGGTGGAATTAGGGCCCGAACAAAACGGTTTATCGGCCATCACCAAAGCCCTGCTGGAAGTGGAAATTGATTTGCACTATGCCTACGGCCTGATTTTAACCCCGGCCCGTTTTCCGGCGATCGTGCTGCATGTGGATAATCCCGCATTGGCGGTAACGGTTTTAGGCGAACGCGGTTTTTATCTTCTGGATGAAGCCGATTTGCGCCGCCAGGGACCGGGTTCGGGATCGGGTTCGGGACCAAAACACCCCCGCCCGGGACAGAATTAGTTTTCCAGTATACTCAGAAAGCATATTTTTTAGGGAGTTGATATGAGCTTGTCCCCCGTACGCTTGATTCATAGTGTGGCGCCAATTCGCATCAGTGACTTCGGCGGTT
>Ga0194061_1000921_pt1 | contig 17823 bp, 18 predicted proteins | sample SepL2221m_MetaG_FD_163423 | JGI IMG/M metagenome (GOLD analysis project Ga0194061, IMG submission 163423) | Anoxic zone freshwater microbial communities from boreal shield lake in IISD Experimental Lakes Area, Ontario, Canada - Sep2016-L224-21m | ecosystem: Environmental > Aquatic > Freshwater >... | reverse complement strand
GATATTCTTGTCACCGATGAAACCGGGGGTGTTGACCGGGATTACGGGGATTGCAACTTTTTCTGACGCAGCCGTGCAGACCGTTTCCACGTCATCGCCGGTCATGGCGGTAACGCAGGTGGCATACACGAAAATAGCTCGCGCCTGATCTTTGTAACGTTCGGCAAGATCGAGTATCGCCTTGTAAAGTTTCTTCTCGCCGCCGAAGATGACGTCATTTTCCAGCATCTCGGTGGTAAATCCGCGACGGTAGAGCTGGGAATCGGAAGAGCGTGCGCCGCGGTTGTCCCAGGAGTTACCGGCGCAGCCGATCGGGCCATGCACCAGGTGGATCACGTCGGTGATCGGCATCAGCACGACCCGGGCACCGTCATAGGCACAGGAACGCTCCGTCCCCTCACCCGGTTCGGATTTTTTGCAGAACTTGGGCGCCCCCTTGTCGTGGGTTTCGCAGTTGTCGGCATCGTACCAGTCAGGTTTGGCCATGTTGGTTTCCTCGAAGTTTGCTGATTGGTTTTCTGAGTGGAAGAGAAACCACGTATATTTAGCGGGAGCATGAGGTGTGCCAATGGGGATAGAGTCTTAACGGGCTGAAATAGCGGTGAAGTTTTGCGGTAAGAGTGGAACCAATCCGGATTATGCCTAAAATATAGACATGTTTACCAGGATCGCATCAACTAGAAAAAACGCCCGAAGCAAGCCAGGCTCCCCGCGCGGCAGGGGAAGTACACGATACGATGTGGCGATGGTGGTCAAGCTACAGTAGCAGTTTGAGGGGGATGCCTTATTGTTTACCTTGAATTGGTCGTTTTATTGGTCTATATTTTGTCTTGCATATAGATCGACTCGAGGAGAGAACCCATGAAAGCCATCTCAATCAGCAATGACATTATCCCGATTGCAGAATTCAAAACCAACATTTCCAAGTGGTTCAAAATCCTTCAGACATCCCGACATCCGCTTATCATCACCCAGAACAGCAGACCTGCCGGTGTGCTGCTTTCCACTGCCGATTACGATGAACTGATGTACCGCAAATCATTTCTTGACTCCATGGAGCGCGGCATTGCTGATGCCGAAAACGGTCAGACCCTTTCGACCGATGACCTGCGCACATCGCTACGGGGACGCAGAAACAAGACAAATTCATGCGGCTGACGTGGTCGCGGGAAGCATTTGAAAACCTTGCTGATATCGAAGATTTTATCGCACGGGATAGTTCGGAGCGGGCAGTCAAATTTGTCGATGCACTGATTGACCATGCGGAAGATAATCTGCCCGCTAACCCACGCAGCGGCAGAGTTGTACCGGAAATAGGCTGTCCTGAAATCCGGGAGTTGATATACCGGGGATACCGTATTGTCTACCGCATTAAGGGGGATACCCTGGAAATCCTCAACGTTTTTGAAGGCCATCGCTTGTTGCGGCTGGATGAATCCGGTATTCAGGAAAAGGAACTAACCGAATAACCGTAGACACCACGGATGGGGCTACCGTACCGGCTTTTATTCCAGTCGTATGAAAGCGCAATCGGCGCTCTCATAAATAGAGAGGCTGAAAATTTGCTGTTCCTGCAATCTTACCTCACCATGGATATCATTATTACGTCATATCAATTCGACAATACCTACAAAGTTTCAACACTAAAATCATTCTGCCATACAGGTGGCAGGATAGTGTGGTATTCTCATGATAATTACGAAAGAGGTCAAATACTATGTCTCTCAAATTCGATTATCTCATGACGATCCTGAACAAACTTGACGCTGGGGAACGAATCACCAACAACTCTATCAGGAAAGACTTGAATGTCAGCGAGCGAAGTGCGTTCCGATATATCGGAAGTCTCAATATGGCTGGATTCCCGGTCTGGTACGATCGTTCTAAAGGGAGTTATGCATTTGTCGAGGGTTACAAACTCAAAAAACCGATTCTTCCCGCCGAGGAGTCGTTGGCTCTTGCGTTGGCAAAGAAGGTTCTTGCTCCACTTGGCTCATCACTTAACGCCAAACTGGAATCCTTGGGCACACGGCTTTCCGGGAACATAGCTTCCCCTGATCATATCGTTATTCCGAAGGAGATAATTCCAAAAAGCATAGAAAATTATTTTCTACAGATTCATAAGGCCATACTGGACAGGAACGTAATTGAGATCCAATATCATGCCGTATCCACAGATATAACCCAGCTTCGGATGGTTGAGCCTGTCCACCTGTTTTTCAACGATGGTTACTGGTATCTCCGTGCTTATTGTCGTCAGGAGTCAGCGCTACGGACATTCGGGCTGGATCGGATTCGGGCACTCCACATTCTGGCCGTTCACTTTGCCCACAGACACCCTACCGCCGATGACGATCTGAGAGGAGCTTTCGGAAGTATGGTTGACGGCGAACCGACCGAGGTGATTGTCAGGTTCAAGCCCCCAGTTGTTCAACAGATTCAACGGCGACAGTGGCATAATAGTCAGCAGGATACGATGTTGGCCGACGGTTCGCTGGAAGTCAAATTCACCGTTAACGGCACCGAGGGGATTAAACGGTGGATCTACCGCTGGCTGCCGTGGGCAGATGTTGTCACACCGCAGAATTTTCGCCTGCAGATAGCGAGGGAGTTGTCAGCTGCGGCGGCGGCCCATGTTAATGAACTTGATGATTTTAATGCAATCAGCAGCGTTCTGGACATTCAGGAGAAAACTGCTGCCAGGAAACGCGGGGACAGCGGAATCTATAACCGAACCGAAGAGCTGGCGAATCTTCAGGAGGCGCTTTTAGTAATTCGACCCCGCACACACGAGGAGTACGCTTTTACCGTCTGGTGCGGAACCCGGAGTTATCCCGTACGGAATGTAATAAATGAGTATGTTAGGCGCAGGGAGCTCGGACACCCTGAAACCCTCTGCCATCGGATACTTACCCAGGAAGAGTGGTGTCTGCCGCAGACGTATGGCATTCCAGTCTTCCGTGAACAGCATCATGTTTTATGGAAAGAGTTGACTGGATGCCTGACTACCGCAGAAGCTGATATGGCATTACAGGAGAACGTTATCAGGCGGCAAATGACCACCGTAGAATTGCAGCGCCTTCTCAAGCTACACTATCAAAAGCAGACGCCGGCTGACCTTGAAGAGATTCTTTCAGCAATCAGAGAATTTTATCCAAGCAGTATGCCCTATTACTGGTGCTCAAGCGTTGTAAGTCGTGCTGGAATTGTTCGGGATGCTTTGTTATGAAAACAATCACTACACTACAAAACCAAATTGACACTACCCCACTGGTTGGTATTTACTGGTTCGTCAAAGGGGAATTAGTTGCCGATGCTGTAGCTCTTGAAGAAGCTGAGCCTTATGCAGACGCTCTCCAGCATGGCGGACATTATGAATGGTGGGAGTCTTTGAGACCGCAGACGCCAGCTGAAAGAGTTCTCAAATACAACGAATACGAGCACTGGCCACGCGGCAGGGTAGTGTACTTTGTATCACGAGAAATATTCAGAATTTATGTTGATCCATGCTTATCGGAAGAGCATATTCTAAAAATTGTTGAGAGATTCATACTTAACGGTCAGTCATGGGAAACTGAAACTGATCAGCATTACCGGTGTGCTGGTTGTCATAAAATCCGTAACACGTAGATTGCAGCTGCGATACCCATTCTATTATCCAAGGCCAAAGACCACTTAAAGGGAGAGCCTATGCAGAATTCCGAATTGTTGATTGCTGATGTTAAAGGTTATTGTGCGGCCACTGTTGAAATGTTGTTAGAAGTACATGTATATAAAAATGTATCCTCCAAATTGCTGATTCCACAATATAAAAGCGATAAAAACAATGCTAAAAGAATTAGCGAGCAGGAAGCTCGGTTCTTATTTGCTCACGCAATAGAAAATGGCAAGAACGAATACTTATATTCGATTGAAACACCTACAGTTGGCGACTATTCTTTCAGCGGGTCCGGCGAGCGAAGCGCTTCAACTGACATGAGTTTGTATAAAAATGATTACCGCAAAGATCCAATTGTGAATATTGAATTTAAATCAAAAAATCCCCCTGAAGCTCATATTAGCAAGGACATTTGTAAGTTGGTTATAGAACAAACTGAAATTAAAAATAACATAGGAGTTTGGTTCCATTTAGTTGAAAATGCTGATAATGGCACAATCAAATCAATTATTAAAAAAATGCAGGAATCTTTTTATGATAAAGATGGAGAATACCTAAAAAAGTACTCTGCCAAATACAATCTAGCCAATAACAGTAACATAACAATATTATTTTGTTTTTGCGTGTTATCAGAGGGTGCATACTGGTTTGAATTTATACATAATCGGGGGAACATTGACGACAATTTTAAAACAGTGTCTGAAATATTTTTAAAAGGACTGCCAAAAATATAAGCTTTCCAGACAAGTCCACGGCACCAAGTTGAATTTATAAGGAGCGAGACAGTGGAACCCTTCGTCCCGGAAGAATTGAAAAAACTACCACCTTGTGTAGCTTCATTTACTCGCACCAGATGCAGTAGCGGTTGGTACGTACGGGCAGTTTTTTGTCATGAAGGTTTTGGTGCAGGTGCTTTCTGCGAAAGTGCCCTATATTTTCACGATCCAGATGAATGTTGGGATGCCAGTAAAGTTGTGTGGGAGAAAATTGCACCTGAACCAAGAGGCGGGATTTATCGGAGCGTTGTACCTGGTGGGTGGATACTATTGGCAACGGCAAAAGGAGAAACCAGACTTCCTGATCATGAGCATTTTGAAACGAGATTCGGCAGTATTACCTTTGTGCCGGAAAAGTTATGAACCTTATCATCCATCGCGGCAGTCATGAGATCGGCGGCTCTTGCGTTGAAGTAAGACATGGTGACACGCGTCTGGTAATAGACATTGGGATGCCACTACTGAAACCAGACGGCGTAAAGTTTGATATGCGCCTCTACAAGGACCTGTCCGGCCCAGAATTGGTAACTTCCGGCGTTCTGCCAAATATTGCCGGATTCTACCAGTGGGACACTGACAGCAAACCCGTTGATGGACTACTTGTATCTCATGCACATTTTGACCACTACGGTTTTGCCAGCTACATGAGGGATGATATTCGTTTCCACTTGGGCGAGGGTACTCGCCGATTGATCGAAATGTCTGCCATTTTCATGGGGCATAATTGTAATGTAAAGTACTTTGACCTTATTACAAAAGGTTCGTCATTCCAGGTCGGCTCAATAACAATAACCCCCTACATCATGGATCATTCGGCGTTCGATGCGTATGCGTTTCTTCTGGAAGCGGATGGAGAACGTATATATTACAGTGGCGATTTTCGGGAACATGGCTGGAAAAAAGGCGTCCTGGAGCAAATGTTGAAAAGTATACCGCAGGGAATTGACGCCTTGTTACTTGAAGGAACCATGATTGGTCGAGACGGGCAGCAAAAGAGCGAGGGTGACATTGATTCGGAATTTTTCGAGCTGTTCAACAAGAGTGAAAACCTTGTCATGGTAGCTGCTTCCGGCCAGAACATCGACCGACTCGTTTCAATATACAAGGCTGCAATAAAATCTGGCCGGTTGTTTGTGATTGACCCGTATATTGCGACCGTACTTGACCGTCTTTCGGAGCTTTCAAAAAACCTACCCCATCCTTCACGACAATTTAAAAACGTCAAAGTCTATTTCCCGACTAAATTTTGTAAAAGACTGGAACGTAACGGTAAAGCTGATTTGTTCATCAAATTTGGGAAATACAAGATACGCCGGGAAGAGATCAGCGCAAAGCCAGAAAAAGTCGTGATGCTAGTGCGACCGTCAGTGCTTGATTATTTGGAGCTGATTGAAAATATTAACGGTGCAACAGTCGTCTGGTCGCAATGGGAGGGGTATCTCAAAGAAAAATCGAACAAAGCGTTCATGGAGTTTATTGAAAAAAGGAGCATGATATTGACACGTATCCACACAAGCGGCCACGCTCCGGTCGCCACCATGAAAAAATTATGTAACGGTTTGAAGCCAAAGCTCGTTATCCCAATCCACACGAACTACCCACAGCAGTATCAGGAAATATTTGCCGATACTCCGGTGGCTGCCATTGCTGATGGCGTTCAATTCTCGGTGCAACAATTCCTTACACAGGAGTGAAAAATGACCTTAGTTGATGAGACTGTTAAAGAAATTGTAAAATCACTTGAGCCAATGGAATCAGGTGACTTTGGCGAAATCATGATTTACCCTGAACAGCTGGAAGATGCACCTTCTCTCGATATTTATCAACAGCGTGCTCCCGACTGCCTGGCTCATGATAATGGTAATTTCGATTGCAGTAATGATGACATCTCTCCATCCATCCTCGGCTGCTATTCGCCCATGAGCAGTCCTGGTACCCTGATACTTTTCAAACGAAACCTTGCACAGTTCTACAAAAGCCTCCTCTGCACAATACTGCCAAAAGTGCGTTTTGTAAGCCGCTCAGATATTGAAGCAGGTGCTCGACTGGTAACACTTGGCACCTATTATCATGAGCGGTTTCATTTTGATTGCGACCTGTTGCGCAATCTTTTCGGTACCATCAAGCGTGACCCGCTGCTTGAGGAATCACTTGCAGTGGCGTATGAGCGACTACTGCTGGCAGCTGATCGGAAAGATGGCAAGAGTAAAATCAGCCGGATGAACGGGGCTTTTTATGCTCTCCTTATGGACTATGCATACGCATATAACTCGCCAGGCTACCGTGATTGGTCCGCATATGCTGACGACGTCCGTTTCTCTGCTGGACTTGTTTCTCACCTGCAACCGGGGAACTACAGCAGAATGCAATCAAACGGTGTGGCGCTCGGTGAGTTTCTGGTCGGCATGTTAGGTAAAGCAACAGGAGGGCTCATTGAAAAGACCGTTTGACCGAAAAATAACTGCAGATGCCGCCGTTGGCAAATCGATGGTTCCTTCTAGGGCGCAGAGCTAACGACCAGCATCCTTGCCACGGCGAGGGTCTCCATGACGCAGCTCGTCAGCAGTAGCAGTGAATTCCATCTTCCCGGCCATCGACCTGATACGGGCCGTCTTGCGCAGGCGGATTTCATGCTTTACGGCAGTTATGACCGCCTCGGTCTTGCTCTTGGCACCGACCAACAGTACCAACTCAGTCAGCAGATCGTCAGGTAACGTAACTGTTGCCCGTTGCATGATAAACCTCCATCATATTCATACTATCCAACAACCACACTCTTCCCCAATTCATGCCAGATCAGCGCCGCCGCACCGGCTATCGCCCCGTTTGACTCCGGCATGCCGGACTTGAGCAGTTTCACGCTCCCCCTGAGCGGAGCAAAAAGAAACTCCTCCACGTAGCGGCGTGTCGGCTCCAGCAGCACGTCTCCGGCCTCCGCCAGCCCTCCGGTAACAAAAATAGCCTCCGGTCCTGTGTGAGCCGCCGCATCGGCCAGCTTCATCCCCAACAGGCGGGCGGTCCTGTCGAAAGCCGCCAATGCCAGCGAATCCCCCATGCACGCGGCCTGATACACATCGCAGGATGTCAATTCAGCAGGTGCTATGCAGCGCAGCGGGCTTTCATCGCGCCGCAGCGCCAGCAGCTCCGAAACCGTCCGGCAGATCCCGCCGGCGGAGACGTAGGCTTCCAGACACCCCTGTTTGCCGCAGGCGCAGTCACGACCCTGCGGATCGACCACCGTATGCCCCAACTCGCCGGCAAGGCCGTTGGAACCGTACAGCAGCTCGCCGTTCGCCACCAGTCCGCTCCCCAGGCCGGTCCCCAGGGTAATCACGATAAAGTCCTTCATGCCGCGGGCACCGCCGAAAAGCATCTCACCGATCGCCGCCGCGTTGGCGTCATTGGTTATGGCCACCGGCAGGTCGTAATAACCCCGGAACAACTCGACAAGATTGGTTGAGGCTCCCCACGAAAGGTTAACCGGATGGTCGACCGTTCCGCTCCGGTAATTGGCATTGGGGGCACCGACTCCGATCCCCGTCAGCCTGATATCCCCCTCGCATGAACATCGGAGACCGTCGATCGTCGCGCAGATGCGCTCCACGAGTTTCCGGGCTAGCTCATGGGCGTGGGTGGAGATGGTCGCCTCGACAGCAACTTTTCCGGAGCGGTCAACAAAACCGAATGATGTCGTCGTCCCGCCAATGTCGATACCGATTGCGTACTCGTGAGTCGTCATACTTCCCCCGAATTATTTTCGGCGCAACTGCCGCCTGTCTCCCACACGGATGGTTATTTTCTCGCTGTCGAAATGCTCCAGCAGCGGTATCAGGAACTTGCGTGACAGATTGGTCCGTTCGCGGTAGTCGGTCGGGATGATTTCCACCTTTTCCCGTAACAGCTCGATCAGCGTAGTGCGCAACGCATCCAGCACCGCAGCGTCGAAAAAAAGGTCGGCAGACACCCGCACGACGCGGGATGAGCGCATCAGCAGCGACAGATTGTCGCGGGCGGTTTTCTCATCGCAACAGAACTGCTGCATGATCTCTTTGATGGTAGGAGGTTCGGCACCCCCAGCGGCGATGAAACGGGCAATTTCCTCCGCCGCGCCTTCGGACTGCGCCGCTGCAGCACGGGAACTGCCGGCTGGCCGGACAATCTCCCGATCAACTTCCAGTTTCCCATCCTTTTCAAGAATCGTCAGTAGCGGCGTGAAAAAACGCTCATCGCTCCGTTTCGGCATCCTCGTTTTCAACTCTTCCTTGCCGATTCCCGCCTTGAGCGGATGCGTCTCCAGGAAGGTACTGACGGCAGCAACAATCACCTGCTTCAGCTGATCGACGGCACCCTTGGCAAGAAACAGCCGCGGTTCACGGGTCATCTGGATGAGCTCACCGCTCCCCAGCAGGGCTGACAGGTTCGCTTCAACAGCTTTGCGCGGAATACCGCTTCGCAGGATGATGTCCTCAACGCCGATGCCAGACAGCAGGCTCTGTGAAACCAGCAGGTAGACTGTCTGCCGCTGATCGCCCGACGCACAGGCTTCCAGCAGCTGCAGCGCCTCGTCGCTGCGGCGCCGCCGACGCGGTGGAAAAGGATCCAGGGCCACACCGCCGCCGATGGTGCACTGGGGCGAGAATGCACGCAGGATGTAGCTGTCACCCGACAAGAGCAGCGCGTCATGTTTCAGCCTCAACTGGGCGTGGACACTCGCTCCCGGCTGCAGGACGTCACGGTCGAGCAGAATCACCTGGGCCGGTACCTCGTAGGTCGCCGAGTGCAGACGAACCACGGCCCGGTGCTTCAGGTCGCGCGGAGCGGATGCCAGATAATCGAGGCGCACATCCACCGCCCGGGTGCTCCGGTACACGTCACGCGGTACGACCACATCACCGCGCCGCACCTGGTCATGATCAATGCCCTGCAGATTAACCGCCAGTCGCTGGCCGGCATAGCCCCGGTCTCCGCGAACACCGTGCGCCTGGATGCCACGCACCCGGCCGGAAAGCCCCGACGGGATGATCTCAAGCTCGTCACCCACCGTCACTTCGCCACTCAACAGCGTTCCGGTCACAACGGTGCCGAACCCGGCAACGGTAAAGACACGATCAACCGGCAGGCGAAAGGCCCCCTCGCGGCGCTTTTCCGTTATCCGTCCGGCCGCCTGCGCCAGTTCCAGCCGCAAACGGTCAAGCCCGCTCCCGCTTCGCGATGAGACCGGAATGATCGGTGCCCCTTCGAGAAAACTGCCGACCACAAAGTCGCGCAGCTCCTCCGTCACCAGTTCCAGCCAGTCGCGGTCGACCAGATCGCACTTGGTCAGCACCACCACTCCGCTGCCGATCCCCAGCAGCCGGAGGATATCGAGATGCTCCCGCGTCTGAGGCATGATCCCTTCGTCAGCGGCGATCACCAGCATCGCCAGATCGATCCCTCCGGCGCCGGCCACCATGGTGCGGACAAATTTCTCATGCCCCGGCACATCCACAATCCCGCAAGAAAGCCCACCCGGAAGTTCCAGGTGGGCGAAACCCAGCTCAATGGTAATGCCGCGGGCCTTCTCCTCTTTCAGGCGATCGGTGTCGATACCGGTCAGTGCCTTGACCAGCGACGTCTTGCCGTGGTCGATGTGCCCGGCTGTGCCAAGGATAATATGTTTCATGGCAGGTCAATGATGGAAGCGTCCCTTGCGCTCGCGATGAGCCGGCGTGGGAGCCTTGTGGCAGTCAAAGCAGACCTTTTCCTCGACCTTCCTGGATGCCAGTGGACTTTCCGAGCGTCCTCCCGCAGGAAGGTTCTGCTCAGGAGTCTGGAACGCGAGCCGGCCCCGCTCGTCAGCCACGGCAGCTGCCTGATAGGTCAGCTGCCAGTTGGCACTGATCGGGACCGTATGACACTGATCGCACCCGCCCGGCGGCGGAATACTCTTCCAGGCGGTAAACATGGCACACCCGCTGGTCCAAATGACCAGCAGGGACAAAAGTGAAAGGGCATAGTTCATAGAGTCTCTCCGGACAAGCAAAATTAGTCGTAAGACTATCACAGCGGCACAGGAAAATACAGCTTCATACTGGGTTCACGGCTGACAGCCCCAAGACGCGGCGCACCGCAGTTGACGAGGCATTGGCAAAGGCCTCCGGCGTTATGCCTCGCAGTTCCGCCACCCGCAGTACAGTATCCATCAACCAGGCCGGTCGGTTATAGTCACCGCGGTATTTCTGGGGGGGGAGGTCGGGGGCATCGGTTTCCAGCACCAGCTGTTCCAGCGGCAGCTCGCGGGCAAGGCGGATCGGTTTTACGGCACCGCTCCAGGTGACCGTCGCAGATATCGAGATGGCGAACCCGAGCCTGATGAAACGCCAGGCCATCTCCGGCGACCCGGAAAAGGCGTGCATAATCCCCCCCAAACGACCAGCCTGCTCCTCCTCCAGGATCTGAAACGTCCTCTGGAATGCCCTCCGACAGTGGATCAACAGCGGCAGCCCCAAATTGTGCGCAAGGCGTATCTGCCTTCGAAAAGCCAGTTCCTGGCTTGCAAGAGGAACGTTGTAGGAAGGGTCCAGGCCGGTCTCGCCGATGGCGCATCCGGTCGGAGCGATGTAGGACAGGCGCTCGAGCAGCACTTCGTCGAGCAGATCAGCGTGCATGGGGTGAACGCCAAAAGCGGGAACAACCTGCGGGTATTCTGCTGCCAGGCCCGCCATCCGCTGCCAGCCGTCCGGATGGACGCCCGGTACGATCATGCCGCGCACCCCCGCTTTCGCCGCTTCCCGAAGGACCTGCGGCAGATTCGACTTCAGCGGTTCGAGATTGAGGTGGCAGTGGGTGTCGATCAGGCCGGCACAACCTGTCTTCTCATCACCGGTTTGCAAAAAAGAGTGTTTGGGGTACACTGCCGCCTCACGCATGAAATCTGTTACCCCTGACATAACGGTCATTGTGCCGCTGCTGAATGAAGCAGCCGAACTCCCCGAACTTTTCGCCACGCTCAACCGGCAGGAAGGGTGCCGTTTTGAACTGATTCTCAGCGACGGCGGTTCAAGCGACGGATCTCAGCGGATCATCACCTCGCTGATGGAATCGTGCCGTTTTCCGGTCAAACTGATCCAGTCGGAGGTGGGCAGAGGACGGCAGATGAATGCCGGGGCCGCCATCGTCGCCGCTCCGCTGCTGCTTTTCCTGCACGCCGATTCGCGCTTCGATGACGAACGGGCACTCAGCTCCGGAGTTGCAGTCTTTGGACGCCACGACACGACACCACCTGCTCATTTTGCCGCCCGTTACCGGCTCCGTTTTCGGCGCAGCGTCCAGGTTCCGTCGCTTGCGTACTTCTTTTACGAAGCCAAGGCACGGTTGCCAAAAAGCGAATGCATCCGCGGCGATCAGGGGTTCCTCGTTTCGCGCTCCCTGTTCGATAAAACGGGAGGATTTGACGAGTCGCTCCCCTTTCTCGAAGATGTTCGCTTTGCCTCGTCAGTAGACACTCACACCGAATGGCTGCTGCTTCCATCGGCCATCAGCACCTCAGCTCGGCGTTTCGAGCGGGAAGGGTTGCGTGAGCGGCAGATCCTGAATGCCATCATCATCAACAACACCGTGGCAGGTTGGAACGACTTTTTCACTGAGCTACCCGCACTGTACCGCCCCCACTCAATCAGCGGCAAACGTGACCTTGCACCGCTCCTTGCCGCCATACACACCTTGATCAATCGACAAACCCCGCAGTGGAAGCGGTCGTTCTGGCAAAGCACCGGCCGTCATGTAGCCGGCAACGCATGGCAGCTTCTGTTCTGGCTGGATGTGCGAAACGCCTTTCGCAACAGTGACGATCCCGACTTCGTAACACCCCGCTGGCTCTCATTTTACGAGCAGAGGCTGGCCACCATCTTTTCTTCAGTAACAGCAGCAACCGTCGCACAGCTGCTGACAAAAGCCTGGCTCCGGTGGATACTGATCACAAAAGCCAGCCGAACAGCCTGATAACCCGCTCCATGACCCGGATCAGCATCCCTCGCCGTTCATGGGTGTCGAGTTCCACTCTGGTGGAGCCACGCATTTCTCCCAGTAGCAACTCCCTGATCTGACTGCCAAACTGTTCGTTGTCGACAATGCAGTTGATCTCGAAATTGCGGTGAAAACTACGCTGGTCAAAATTGGCCGAACCAATTACCGCCCGTTCACCGTCGATCAGCATAACTTTGGCATGCAGAATTTCCCGTTCAAGTTCAAAAATTTCCACGCCCCCCCGAAGCAACGTACCGTAGGAACTGCGTCCGAGCACCAGTATCAAAGGGACATCGCTGCGAGCCGGCAAGAGCAGTCTGACTTTCACACCGCGCCGCGCCGCCCGCAGAAGTGAGCGAATAATCCTTGGCCCCGGAATAAAATAGGGCGTTGCAATCAGTATTTCCTCGGCTGCCGAGGCGATACTGACTTGAAACGCCTCACGGATGTACGAGCGGCGCTGGCGCGGTCCACCGCTGACGATATTGACCGCTGCGCCGCCGCTTTTACCTCCCGGCAATCGGGTTCGTTCTACTGCGGTCTGTGTCGTCCTCTCGTCATGCCCGCCGTTCCATGTGGCAGAAAATATCCCCGCCAGCTCTGCAACTGCCTCGCCGCGAATACTGAAACCAACGTCGCGGAAGCGCAAACGCCCCGACACCCTCCCGGAATACTCATCACCTATGTTGAAGCCTCCCAAAAATGCCAGCTGGTCATCAACGATCGTCATCTTGCGGTGGTCACGTTTGTCGAACCAGTAGACACCCCGTTTGAAAGAAAGAACGTTGAAGGGGAGCAGCTCAATACCCTGCTGGGCAAGCTGCCTGAAATAGGAGGAAGGGGTCTCGATGCAGCCGATGTAATCGTAAATCATCTGAACTCTGACGCCGCGCCGTACTGCGTCTGTCAGCGCCAACGCCAGTTCGCCACCAAGCTGATCGGCATGAATGATGTAATATTCCAGCTTGACGGACTGACGGGCTTCGCGGATAGCCGTCAGCAGTGCCTCAAAAAACGCTTCCCCCTCCGGCAGCAACACGACCTGGTTGTGGCGATGGGTGACCGGCAATTCTGTCGGGCGAAGGCGCCGCAACAGGCGCATGAACCGGGGCATGCGTCCGGTATGTTTCCTCTGGCGTACTGACAAAATCCCTCCGGACGTTACCCCACCGGGATGGTTAGTCGCCCTACCGATGAAATTTCCGCCATCATGACATCGCCGGCACCCACCCGGCCGACCCCCGCCGGTGTGCCGGTGAGGATGACGTCGCCCGGTTCAAGCGTAAAGATTGCCGAAATATGAGCGATTATCCGGGGCAAACGGTTGATCATGTCGGAGGAACTGCCGTTCTGACGCTCTTCACCGTTGACCGCCAGCTTCAGGTTCAGCTCATGGGGGTCTGCCACTGTAGACGCGGGTACGAAATCGGAAAGAGGGCAAGATGTGTCGAACCCTTTGGCGATCTCCCAGGGGAGCCCTTTAGCTTTGAGTTGATTCTGAACATCGCGCAGCGTCATGTCGATTCCCACGCCGTAACCGGCGACGAATTCGAGCGCCGTTTCGGGAGAAGCCGCCCGGCAGCGTTTTCCGATCAGGACCGCCAGTTCAACTTCGTAATGACATTCCTGTGAATAGGGAGGGATCCGCACCGTATCACCATCACCGATAACCGAAGAAGCCGGCTTCATGAACAGTACCGGCGCCGCCGGAGTCTCGTTTCCGAGCTCGCGGGCATGTTCAGCATAGTTGCGTGCCAGGCAGATAATTTTGCCGATGGGAAATTCCTGATTGAGTGCCGGTATCCTTACTGTTTGCATGGTTCAACTCCGATGGGTCGTGTGGTATCGCAGCCTGTAATTCTGACAAGTTATAGACCGGATGGCGCGGAGCGTCAAGGTTCTCGATTACGTATTCACCAGACTTCGAGAGATCCCGGCAGCGAACCCTTGCTTTATGGAAAAAAGCAGATATTATTCGAAATCACAGCCGGATACATCTGGATTGTGCCTAACGTTAAATTGCTGTTGTTGAGGACAGAGCAGAATGATCATTCACCATCAGGGCTGGGTACACAGACTGCTGCATTCTCTGTCCCGCCAGGCGAAAGAGTCAGAAAAGGCACGCCTGATGCTGGAGGAGGCCCTGGGACACGCCTATGAGGGACTCCTGATCACCGATGTTGACGGCTACATCCTCAAGGTCAACGAAGCCTACGCCCGTTTCCTGGAAACCTCCATCCCCAATCTGGTCGGCAGACATGTCACCGAGGTCATCGAGAACACCCGCATGCATCTGGTGGCAAAAAGCGGTGTGCCCGAAATCGCCCAGCTGCAGAAAATTAAGGGACACGAGATGATCTGCAGCCGGATTCCGATTTTCGAAAACGGCAAGGTCGTAGCCGTCGTCGGCAAGGTCATGTTCCAGAATATTGAAGACCTCTTCTCGTTCACCGAAAATTTCAAGAAGCTCAAAACCGAGCTGGAATTTTACAAAAGTGAACTCAGCAAACAGTTGAGCGCCAAGTATTCATTTGATCACATCGTCGGCTGCAGCAAAGAGCTTGAATGGGTCAAGGATCTGGGGAAGAAAGTGGCTCGCAGCACCACCACCGTGCTGCTCAAGGGGGAAAGCGGCACCGGCAAGGAACTCTTTGCCCATGCCATCCATAACGCCAGCCAACGGGCTCTCGGCCCCTTTATCAAGGTCAACTGCGCCGCCATTCCTGATACGCTCTTTGAATCGGAACTGTTCGGCTACCGCGAGGGAGCCTTCACCGGAGCCCATAAAAAGGGAAAAAAGGGTAAATTCGCCCTGGCCGACAAGGGCACGATTTTTCTGGACGAGATCAGCGAACTGCCCATGACCATGCAGGTCAAGCTGCTGCGGGTGCTGCAGGAAAAGGAGATCGAGCCGGTCGGCTCCGAGCAGACCGAAGCGGTGAATGTGCGCATCATCGCAGCTTCAAACCGCGATCTTGAGACCCTGGTGAAGCAGGGATTGTTCCGCCATGATCTCTACTACCGCCTCAATGTAGTCATGCTTGAAATTCCGCCGCTGCGCAATCGCCGTGAGGACATTCCGCTGCTGGTCCAGTTTCACCTGCGGCAGCTTGAGAAAGAGACCGGCATTCCGGTGGAAGGTGTTGACCTTGACGTCGCTGATATACTTGCCGATTTTGAATGGCCGGGCAATATCCGTGAACTGCGCAATGTCCTTGAACAGGCACTGCATGTAAAAACCGGCCCGACCATCTCACGCAACGACATTCCCGGCGCACTGGTCAAAGGGAACAGCGCGACAGCATCCCCAATAAGCCAGCGGCGCCTGAAATTCATCACCCGCCTGGCAGAGGAGGAGGCTATCCGCGCCGCTATCCGCGAGGAGAAGGGCGACCGTCAGGCCGCTGCCATCCGCCTCGGCATCAGCAAATCATCGCTGTACGCCAAAGCAGCCAGTTTCGGGATATAAAATTAGTGCCGGCGTCTTGCGCTTTTTCACTACGATGCTTATTATTCCACCACGCTGTATTTTTCGCAGTTACTTCCAAAAACGTTGATGGAGACCGACTATGAACGCGCTAAAAACAACCATGCTGATGACTTTTTTGACGGTACTTCTGGTGATTGTCGGCGGTGCTCTGGGGGGCGTTGCCGGCATGGGTCTTGCTTTTCTGCTGGCCGGCGGGATGAATTTTTTCTCCTACTGGTTTTCGGACAAGATCGTACTCAATATGTATGGGGCGACACAGATCGAGGAACAGGATGACCCACGCTTTTACGGCATGGTCAGCCGCCTGGCTGCCCAGGCAGGGCTCCCGATGCCAAAAGTGTACGTCATCGTGGACGACAGCCCCAACGCCTTCGCCACCGGCCGCAATCCCGAACATGCTGCCGTTGCGGCAACCACCGGCATCATGCGCCTGCTGAACGATGATGAGCTAGCCGGTGTCATGGCCCACGAGCTCGGCCACGTCAGGAACCGCGACATTCTCATTTCCACGCTGGCAGCTACTTTTGCCGGCGCGATAACGTATCTGGCCCAGATGGCCCAATGGAGTGCCATGTTTGGCGGCGGGAGAAGCGATGACGATGAGGGTGGCGGATTTTTCGGCATGATTCTGATGGCCATCCTGGCCCCCTTTGCGGCCATGCTGATCCAGATGGCCATCTCCCGTTCCCGTGAATACGGAGCCGACGCCGCCGGGGCCCAGATCTGCGGCAATCCCCTTTCGCTGGCCCACGCCCTGCAGAAGCTGGAGATGGGAAGTCAGCAGATCCCGATGGACGCCACCCCCGCCACCGCCCACATGTTCATCGTCAACCCGCTGACCGGCGGCGGACTGATGTCGCTTTTCTCAACCCACCCTCCGATTCCGGAACGTGTCCACCGCCTGGAAGATATGTCGCGGAACAGCGTTGCGTAGGTGACTTTTTTCTGGGTAGGGGATTGGATCGCTGAGGGGAAACATGTCAAAAGGACATCAGGCCAACAAAGAACGACTGGATGAGATCAGCAGCTTCGGTAAATCTATCGGCAAACGAGCCGGCTTCAAATGCGAATGGTGTGAGGATAAGGACGACCTGCGGATATGGGACCATCAGCCAGATAAACGGCCCAACATAGACAGCCTGGCAATGCTGTGTAAAGCCTGTCGCGACCTGGCCGACGGACGGAAGGCCGATTCAGACGAGCTGCGGTCGATCCGCAACGCACTCTGGAGCAATGTCCCGGCAGTGGCAGAGGGCGCCGCCAAGGTACTGGCACAATGCAACATCTCCTGGGTGAGGGACGCCATCGAGCAAAGCTGTATCGATGATGCTCTTAAGGAACAGCTGCTGAACAAATCGCAGATGTGGAGATGACTGGCAAGAAGTCCCACAGGAGAGCCCCTGAAAAACCGCCCTCCCGAGGCTTGCACGTAGTTGCTCTCTTTGAAGGCGCCAAGGGGCTGTTGGTCCTGCTGGTTGGCTTTGAGTTGCTGTCCTTAGTCCACAAGGACGTCCACGAAGCAGCCCTGAGACTGGTGGAGCACCTCCACCTTAATCCTGCCAGCCATTACCCACGAATTTTTCTAGATCTTACGGAACGTATCAACGACACTCGGCTCTGGGGTATGGCCATTGCGGCATCGTTGTACTCCATAGTACGCATGATAGAGGCCACTGGCCTCTGGCTGAGAAAGACTTGGGCCGAATGGTTTGCGGTAGTGACGGGCGGCTTGTATATACCGGTCGAAATCTATGAGGTCTTGCATCGTGTTACCTGGCCGAAGGTCACCATACTGATCAATAAAATACCCCGCCGCAAGCAGCGGGGTATTGGTGGAGTTCAGAACAGCTCTAGCTGACGGTCAACATGGATCTTCTGGTAGGCTTGCCCTTGGT
>Ga0194061_1000920_pt1 | contig 17829 bp, 19 predicted proteins | sample SepL2221m_MetaG_FD_163423 | JGI IMG/M metagenome (GOLD analysis project Ga0194061, IMG submission 163423) | Anoxic zone freshwater microbial communities from boreal shield lake in IISD Experimental Lakes Area, Ontario, Canada - Sep2016-L224-21m | ecosystem: Environmental > Aquatic > Freshwater >... | reverse complement strand
TCGGGCAAATGACCTACGTCAACGACAAGTTTTGCGATGTCAGCGGCTACAGCAACGACGAGCTCTTGGGGAAAGACCACGCGCTGCTGAACTCGGGCGTACATCCCACCAGCTTCTTTCAGGCCATGTATGAAACTCTGGGACGCGGCGAGGTCTGGCGTGGCGAGATCTGCAACCGCGCCAAACAGGGCCACCTGTACTGGATTCGCGCCACCATCATGCGGTCGGGTAATCACCGGGGGTTCCCGACCCAGTACATCTCGATCAGCAACGACATCACAAGACGCAAGGCCACTGAGAAAGAACTGCAAAATTACCGGGAGCGCCTGGAAGAGCTGGTGGAAACAAAAACGGCAGAGTTGCAGCGCGCCACCGCCACAGCCAACGCCGCCAATCTGGCCAAATCGGAATTTCTGGCCAACATGAGCCACGAAGTCCGCACCCCCATGAACGGCGTGATTGGAATGGTGGACATCCTGCAGCAAACCGCGCTGCAGCCCGCGCAGCAGCGCATGCTCACTACCATTGCCAATTCGTCGCAAACGCTGCTGCACATCTTGAACGACATACTGGATTACTCCAAGATCGAGGCGGGCAAACTGACGGTTGAACACATCGCCACACCGCTCAGGGAGGTGGCTGAAAGCGTGCAGCAACTGATGCAGCCGGTAGCCAGCGCCAAAGGGTTGACTTTGCCTCTGTCAATCGCATCTGATCTGCCCAACGCCATCTACTGCGACCCCACCCGCTTGCGCCAGGTGCTGTTGAACCTGCTGGGTAATGCCATCAAATTCACGCCGGATGATGCAGCGCAGACCGGTCGCGTCAGTCTTTTGCTGGAGCAGGGTGCGCTGGCGGATGGCCAGCCGGCCGTGCTGCTGCGCGTGCGCGATAGTGGCATTGGCATGCCCCCAGAAGCGATCGCCAAACTGTTTACCCCGTTTTGCCAAGGCGATGCCAGCACCGCGCGCCAGTTTGGCGGCACCGGCTTGGGCCTGTCCATCAGCCAGCGCCTGGTGGCGCTGATGGGCGGCCAGATCACCGTGCTAAGCAGCCCCGGTGCAGGCTCTGAATTTACCGTGATGCTGCCCCTGCACGAAGCTCCCATGACAGCCGCAGGGATCGAACACCCTGATTGGCGTCTGCTACTGCGCACCATCGCCCCCAGCATGGGCGAGGCTGGCGCCAGCGGACAACTGATCCTGGTGGCCGAAGACAACGAAACCAACCAGGATGTGCTGAGCGAGCAATTGCGCTTGCTCGGCTATTGCGCTGACATGGCCGAAGACGGCCGGGTGGCGCTTGAAAAATGGCGCAGCGGTCGCTACGCCTTGCTGCTGACCGATTGCCACATGCCGAACATGGACGGCTTTGCACTCACCAAAGCCATCCGTGAAGCCGAAGCGCCGGGCACCCATCTGCCCATCATTGCCATTACCGCCAACGCCATGCAGGGTGAAGCCCAACGCTGTCTGCAAGCGGGCATGGACGACTTCCTGAGCAAACCGCTGCGCCTGCAGGAGCTGGCGCCCGTGCTGGAGAAGTGGCTGCCACTGAAAGGACGAAGCGAAGAGACTCCGGCGGTAGCGCAGGATGCTCCTGAATCAATAGCTGCTCACGCTTTATCTGCGGGGTCTACAGCCACATTTGACATATGGAACCGCAGCACATTGAGCGAATTGGTCGGCGACAACATGGGCCTGCATCGGCGCTTGCTGGAACGGTTTTTACTCAATGCCAGCCAGCAGATCGTCTGCATTGAGACGCAAGCATTGGCCGGTGAGTCCACCCAGGCGTCTCATGTCGCGCATACGCTCAAGTCAGCGGCACGCTCGGTTGGGGCCCTGGCTTTGGGTGAGTTGTGCCAGCAGATTGAAAACGCGGGCCGAGCCAATGAACCTGCCCATTGCGCGGCCCAGGCTGCCGGGCTCGCTACCGCTTTCACGCAGGCGCAAGAGCGCATTCAGGTGTATTTGGAGAGTTGAGCATCAATAGACGACGGATGGCGCCTTGACAGGCAACACCAGGTCAAAACGGGTCCCCCGTCCCACGACCGAGTGGACGGTGATGTTTCCGCCCAGCACCTTGCCGGTTATCCGATGCGAAATCGATAACCCCAACCCGGACCCGCCGCGACCCAGCTTGGTGGTGAAAAAGGGGTCAAATATCTGACCGAGATGCTCGGTCGGTATCCCCACGCCGTCGTCCTCAATCGACACGCAGACCGTTCCCACGGATTGCAGGACGGCTGTGATGCGAATGGTGCCGGCGTCCAATCCGTCAAACCCGTGACTGACCGCGTTGGTGACCAGATTGATGACCACTTGCCCCAGCGGCCCCGGAAAGCTGTCCATGGACACCCCATCGCAGAGCGCGACTTCCAATTGCAGTCGACTTCGTTTGATGCCTGGACGCAGAGTGTCCAGCACTTCATTGAGGGTCTGTGCCAGGTCGAATGTGCGCCGCCGCTCCGAATCCTGATCGACCGCCACTTGCTTGAAACTGGCAATCAGCGAAACCGATCTTTCAAGGGATCGCAAGGTCAATTGGGTGCCCTCCTTCACGCGTTGCATGAAGTTCTCAAACACCGACTTCTTCAAATTTCCCTCGCCCAGATGCTGCTCGATCAGCTCAATGTCATGGGTTATGGTACTGGCCGACACCAGTGCGTTGCCAAGCGGCGTATTCAATTCATGTGCCACGCCCGCCACCAGACTACCCAGCGATGCCAGCTTTTCCGAGTTGATCAGTTCGTCCTGTGTGCGCCTCAGGGTTTCCATGGTGTCCAGCAGTTCGTGGTTGGCCGGATCGAGTGCGTACGTGCGCTCGGTCACGCGGGCTTCAAGGTCGGTGTTGAGCAATTTCAACTCGGATTCCATCTGCTTGCGATCGGTGACGTCCACCGACATGGTGAGCACACAGTCTTCATCGCCATAGAAAAACCGCTCGGACGACAACAAGAACACATGCGGTGTGCCGTCGCGCATCAGAAAGGTCACTTCATAACCGCTGACCCGACCTTCGGCAGAAAAAGTATCAATCCAGCCTTGGCGTTGGCGCAAGTCTTTCCAGAACCCCAGGTCCACGGACGTTTTGCCAATCACGTCATGCTTTTGATATTGAAAAAACCGCTCCCACGCAGGATTGACGTCGACGTACACGCCGCTGGTGAAACTGCCGACCGTGATGGGCAAAGGGCTGGCATTGAGAAGTTGCAGCACCTTTTTCTCGTTCGTCCGGTTCGCCGACTCCTGTTGGGCCAACTCGCGAACTTTTTGCTCCAAATGCACATTGAGCGCCTGGATCTCGGCCATGCTGCGTTGGTGTGCATCAAATACCTGTCGCAAAACCAGGTAACCGACCACCCAGATACTGGTCATGGCGAGCCAAAAGCCAATTCCGGTCGTCGTAGCAATAGGCGTCCACACGCCATTGCCAACAAGAACGGACAGTACTGAAATCCATGCGACTGAGGCGACCAACAGCAGGAGTGCCTGTTGCATGCCGAGCAGCCAACCGCCCATCAGCACCAAAATAACGCAACCGTGCAGGATGGGGTTGAGAATGCCGCCGCGATAAGCAGACTGCACCGCGATTGCAATCCAGATCGACCAGATTTAGACCGAAAAACCCGTGCGGTCGGAAAACCGCTTGCGCAAAAAATTGCACGTGGGGCCACCACAACCAATCAAGGCTGGTGCGAGCAGTCGGGACCACTCGCCACCGATGAGCAGAATGATCGCGATGTAAGTGGCACAACTCCAGGTGGTCAGCTGAATGAGCCTGTCGAACAGACGATCCAGATCCAGAGCCAGCGTCTGGAAGCGTTCACCGGCTAGGGTTGCGTTGAGCGTCTGTTGCGACATGGTTGAAAGTTTCCATCAAACCATCTTAGCTGCCCCATGTGAACTAACCGGGACACCCTTGCAGCATGCGCCATTTTGCTACATTAAACATAGCATGCCAGGCAACTTATTCGGGGGCTAGCGGCCTACTTTGCACCCAAACCCATGCTGCGTGTAATGACTTCTTTCATGATTTCATTCGTGCCGCCGTAGATGCGGGCCACGCGGGCATCGGCAAAGCCGCGGGTGATGGGGTATTCCCACATATAGCCGTAGCCGCCAAACAGTTGCACGCACTCGTCCATCACCTTGCACTGCAGGTCGGTGGTCCAGTACTTGGCCATGCTGGCAGTGGCGGTGTCGAGCTGATCCTTGCAAATCAGTTCGCAGCACTTGTCCACAAACACCTGGGCCACCTGCACTTCAGTCTGCAACTCCGCCAGCGTGAAGCGGGTGTTCTGGAACGCGGCCACCGGCTGGCCAAACACCTTGCGCTCTTTCACATAGTCCACCGTCCAGTTGATGGCGGCCTGCGCACCGGCCACTGCGCTCACAGCAATTTGCAGGCGCTCCCACGGCAACTGCTCCATCAGGCAGATGAAGCCGCGGTTCTCATGCGCCTTGCCGCCCAGCAGGTTTTCTGCGGGGATGCGGACATTGTCAAAAAACAGCTCGGAGGTGTCCTGCGCTTTGAGGCCCAGTTTCTTCAGGCGCTTGCCCACGCTAAAGCCGTTCATGCCGCGCTCTACCAGCACCAGGCTGGTGCCTTTGCCACCGGCGGCCGGGTTGGTCTTGGCCACGACGATGACCAGGTCCGCATGCCAGCCGTTGGTGATGAAGGTCTTGCTGCCATTGAGCAGGTAGCTGCCATCCGGTTGCTCCAGACACGTCGACTTGATGCCCTGCAGATCGGAGCCGGCTGCGGGCTCACTCATGGCGATGGCGCCAATCATTTCGCCGGTTGCCAGCTTGGGCAGGTACTTGGCCTTTTGCTCGTCGGTGCCGTAGTGCAGGATGTAGGGTGCCACGATTTCGCTATGCAGGCTGTAGCCTATGCCGCTAGTGCCGGCACGCGCCAGTTCTTCGAACTGGATGACAGAGAACAGTTTGTCCGCGTCCGATCCACCATACTGCTCGGGCATGCTCATGCACAGAAAACCGTTTTCCCCAGCCTTGTTCCAGACCTCGCGGGCGACGTAGCCCTGCTCTTCCCACTCGGCGTGGAAAGGAGAGATTTCCTTCTCGATGAATTTGCGGAAGCTGTCGCGGAAGGATTCGTGGTCGGCGTCAAAAAGGGTTCTTTCGATCATGGGGGGCCTTGATGGGTGTATGGTGAGGTATTTTTAGAAAGCAAATGCTTTGTGAAAAGGAATATAGCGCACATTGAGGCTATCGGCATTGCCAAAAAATTGGCGTAGGATCATAACTAGTAACAAATTCAGGAGATACACCATGCCCACCAGCGTAGCCTTGACCCCCCACTTTGAGTCCTTGACGCAGCAATGGGTTGCCAACGGCCGTTACAACAACGTGAGCGAGGTCATACGCGACGGCTTGCGCTTGCTGGAATCGCGTGTGCACGAAGAGGAAGCCCGGCTGATAGCCCTGCGCGAGGCTGCAAACCAAGGCTTCGCCGCCATTGAGCGCGGCGAGTTCCAAAACTTGCGCACCGAACAGGACATCCACTCACTGGTGCGCCAACTCGGACAAGTGGCCAAAGCAACGGTAACCAAGGCCGCCTGACGTGGCCGACAACACCGCCCCGAGCGCGCGCAACTTACTCCTGTCCGCACCGGCCCGGCAAGACATCAGCCACGTTTTGCAATGGACACAGCACGCCTTTGGCGCGGCCGGGCGCACCCGTTACGAGGCCTTGATTTCGAACGCCCTGATCGACCTGCGTGCAGACCCATCGCGAGCGGGTGTACGCCCACGCGACGATATTGGTGCAGGCGTTTACACCTACCACCTGGCATCGAGCCGACAGCGCGTCGCTACCGGCCAGCGCGTAGCCCAGCCCCGCCATCTACTCATCTTCCGGGTCAACGCGTCGACGATTGAAATAGCGCGGCTGCTGCACGATGCGATGGATTTTGTGCAGCACGGGGTTTGACTGGGTGTCAGGGTTTAAATTGATTTAATATGCTTTTGATAGCGCCTCACGCACATACCGCGGTGGCTAGAGCCACAAATGATGCTTAACATTTGCGCCACGATTGCCAATGTCTCGACCGTGCAAGAGTGGCAAAACGGTAAGCCCGCCCACTCACGGCCAAGGAAACTCAAGCCACACCTAAACGTTTGACACCAAGGTTGCTGCACAGCAAAATACACACAAATTGGTGTGTACAAAGAAGGATTTGATATGCAATCTGCCATCAGCCGAGTTTTCATGAACGGCAACAGTCAAGCAGTACGAATTCCCCAGGAGTTCCGCTTTGACACAAGCCGGGTTGAAATCTTTCGCAATGCTGATGGCGACCTGGTGCTTCACCCCATCCCTGCCGACCGCGGCGTTGCCCTGCTGAACGCCCTGAGCGGTTTCGATGACGAGTTTGTGTTGACACTGGAGAATGACCGCTGCGAGCCGCTTCCCATGCAGGACCGGGAGCCGCTATGAGGTACATGCTCGACACCAATATCCTGATCTACCTGATCAAAAACAAACCCCCTGCCGTTGCCGAGCGCGTGAACGCGTTGGGTGGCGACGCCGAACTGTGCATGTCGCTTGTCACCTTTGCCGAATTGGTCATGGGCGCAGAGCGCAGCACCCGCAAACCCGGAGTGCTGAGACGTCTGGACGCCCTCACCCGCGTCGTGCCGGTGCGCTACGCCGTGGACCGCGCCATTTGCGAACACTACGCCACCCAGTTCACCCACCTGCGCGCAGCCGGCACACCCATTGGCGCCAACGATCTCTGGATCGCCTGCCATGCCTTGGCAGACGGCTGCACTCTGGTGACCAATAACACGCGGGAGTTTGAGCGCGTGGCGGGCTTGAAGCTGGAGAACTGGGCGCAGGGGTGAACATTCAGGCGTAGCAGATTCAGTATGCTTTTGATAGCGCCGCACGCACATTCCACGGGCATTAGAGCCACAAACGATGCTTAACAATTGCGCCACGAGTGCCAGCGCCATAGAATGACCAATGCGCGTCTACCTTGACAATTGTTGCCTACAGCGTCCGCTGGACAACCAGACACAGCCCAGAATCAGGGTGGAAACTGAGGCGGTGTTTGCCCTCTTGGCAGCAGCGAAGTCCGGTGAGATATCGTTGTGCAACTCCGAGGTGCTGCAATATGAAATCGCCCGTATACCCGATGAAGTAAGGCGTTTTGAGGCTTTGTCATTGCTGTCGCTTGCCGCCGAGCAATTGGTGCTAACAGACGCCGCCGAAGAATTGGCAATTTCGTTCGAGCGGCATGGCTTGCGTGCCTTGGATGCATTACACCTGGCAGTCGCCTCGCTCGCGGAGGTTGACTATTTTTGTACCAGCGACGACAAGCTATTTCGCAAAGCCCAAGATATACCCGGCCTGGGCTGCAAAGTAACTACCCTTCTAAATCTTGTTGTGGAGATATTGCCATGAACGCCGTCATTCAACCCCTCTCTGAAGTCAATCAGCGCGCCAAGAATATCCTGATTCAGGAACTGGGTGCGGTTGATGCGATGCGGTTTCTAAACCAGTTTCAGGTTGGCAGTGGTGATTACACGGCAGAGCGTGAGCAATTGTTTAAAGACGATACGGTCAAGAGTATTGTTGCGGCGATTCGGGCACCGCGAAGTTGAGGCGTGAGTTTGAACGCGTGGCGGATTTGAAGCTGGAGAACTGGGCGCCGGGCTAATCTTCATTGTGCGTTGGTTTTGATATCATTAATCCGAACCTGGCCTCTTTAGTTATCTCCATGGATCGAACTGGCCTTTGCGCTTGGGCAGCTTGACTTCACCTCTTGCCAGGACAATTTCGTCCGCCATTTTAACTATCCAATCCCCACTCAATCCATGAGCAATATTGTCTTTGAAAGTGAAATGATTTCGCAATAGAGCTTCTTTAAGCGTTGGACTTGGCTCGACTCGAAATATGACTTCAATCCTTCCAAATCCCTCAGGGGGCTTCGGTGGATCCGGAATTTCAGACTGCTTATTGGAGAGCTCCATAAACTCTTCCTCTTCCTCTTCCTCTTCCTCTTCCTCTATATCTTCCAAATGCTGAGTTCGCCTGTTAATGCGACGAAATTTGTTCTCATTCAATTGATACTCCCAGTTTTCTTGTTCGATTTCTGCAGCGTCCTCCAGCTCGCTTAAAAAGCGACGAATTCGAGCAGATTTTTCTTTTTCCGGCATTCGAGTAATTTCCCTATTTCCTGTCAATTCTTCCAGAACTCTGATGAAAGAACTCCGCAATTTAAAAATCTCTTGTGCCAAACTAGCACCATCGAGATATAGTCCTTGCTCATTAAGCCACTTTAATTCATGTAGAACTTCAACGAGAGTTTTATTTCCTGAAAATTTCGATAATTCTGATTTGTTTGTCATATTTACCTCCTGCATTTTTTCGATGATCAACTGCTTACGTAAGCGCTATCACTCCTATGCGTTATGTGCTGGACAGTACTAAGTTCACCCTGTCACTCATTGGCTTTTTTTGGCCAGTCGAAGTATTGACAGTTTCATTTCTAGGTCAATCCATTTCACCTTCAAGAGCTTCATGCGCTCCTAGTTCTTGTGCTGCTTGCGCATTGTTGGCAAATTCTCCTTTTTGACGAACTTGGTGCTGCTCTTGCCCTCACGGGTGCCGCTAAACTGGTAGTCGTTAATTCGAGCCCGGCCCCTTTAATCCTCAACTTTCAATTGGTTCAATTCGCCATAGAAAAATATTGTATTAGGCATATTTTCATCGGTTAGAAGACAGATGTTTTGACCAAGAATAGCCCCCTTGTTAATGTCGCCATGAGTAATCTTTCTGCTTAGAAATTCTTTAGTAAGTTTACTTAAACTGGAGACAAGACAAAGCCTCGTTTTCGAAGGAGTGTCGGCACCGTCTATAAATGCAGAAAATGGTGTTATTTTTCTAATGAAAACAAAGGGCCATTCATCAGTAGACAACTCTTTGTCATCAAACGCTATTAACTCATCAAATTCAGGATATGGATGCGCTAAACTAAAACCAGTAACTTCACAAAATTCTCTAAGGCAAATAGCCAATTGATTCTTGTCATCTAAGACTCTATCAGCAATATCTCTTAGCTTATCTACTGAATGCTCACGATAATCAGTCAAATTTTTATACCCAAGGATTTTGTAAGCGTATTCATCAAGGGCAATATCAAACCACCAGACACAAGGGACATTCAACGAAGCTCTAGACCGCAGTTTGATCGCTAAGTAGCACATCGCGGACAAATTAACCTGATCGACGGTCAAGACATGCAAATCATCAGAATCAGAATCAGAATCAGAATCAGAATTCCTAATAGGGGTGCATGAGTAATCATCACTTTCTGAATTATCGCCAATTTTATATAGGCTATACATTGCATTTAAATCGTCGTGATCTAACAATCTGTTTACTGCCTTCCAAAACTGTCTATATGGACTTTTCTTATGAGTACAATCCAAATCAAATTGTTTAATATAGGCATCTATAGAGTCGTCAGCTTGTGTTTTGTCATCAACAATAAGTGATTGATCAGACAAACTTTTTCTAAAAGCAGATTTAATATTACTAGCAACTCGTTTACGTTGCGCTTTGTTTGAATATTTTTTCTTTATATCTTTTAAAAATAGGGTTAAATCTTTAAACTTGTTATCTTCATCTGAGTTATTTATAAATTTTCTTAGTGTCCACGAAGACGACACCCAGCCATAAGCCTCTAATTTTATCGCGATGTGTTCTTTTATGTAATTCTTAACTTCAATTTCTATATTATTAAGCTTTAACCTATCTTCTTGCTCAAGTATTGGAATACCTAAGGTCGTTGTATTCTTGATGCTTAAAAACTCATCACCTGTGCTTGACTCAAGTTTCTTAAGATGCCTCATTACGGAGTTAGGCTTTACCAAGGTTGCACGAGTTAATTTACTCTCTTCAAGCGAAATATATAATAGCTCACTCTTTAAGTGCGACAGAAGAGCTATTTGTTTCAAGACTTCAACTGAATTTTGATTATCGCAATCTTTTGTCAATTCCCGCAGATATTTTTCAATTCCGCCATCTTTACACTCAAAAACTACGCCTGTTTCTATGTTTCCACTAATCGCATTTTTGGTAAGATTTGCAGAACCAAAGTATGCTCTGAAGTTATTTTCTCGTTTTCCTACAAATAACTTAGAATGCATTAAGGGGGAGTTAACTATATAGAAAGTACAATTTTCCTTGTACTCAATTAGAGACAAAATTTCTGTCGCTACCTCATTCATTGGATTTGAAGATGATGCAGCTATTATCAGATGAACTTCAAGAGATTTCTTTTCTCTTATTAAGAGCAAGATTTCTTTTAGAATTTCAGTAGAAAAATATGCAAAGGCCATCCATAGCACGCTAACCGATTCGTCTTTAATTAGTGATTTCAATTCATCAAACGGCAAACCTCGTTTGAATTCAATAATTCCATCTGCATTTACTTTTTTCATGATAATTCCATGATGTTGTTAATCATTCTTACTCAGAAACCCATCTTGCCTTTACGTTGCAGTTTGACAGCGGCCTCCTGCTTCAACAACCTCGCAAATTCAACAGCCGTCAGCCGCCCACTCAAGTCAATCCGGTTTTTGCCAACCACCGCAAAATCCCCTGGCGCCAACCCCTCCATCCCCCGCACCTGCTCTTCAACACCCACTGTACTTGCTTGATCACCTCCCAGCCGACAAAACTCCTGCACAAACATCGCCAAACGTTGATCTGGATTCAAATAGTCAAACTTGATCTTGTGGCTAAAGCGCCGCAGGCAGGCCGCGTCCATCAAATCCATCAAATTGGTGGTCGCAAAGAACAATCCTTCAAAGCACTCCAGTTGCGTCAGCAATTCATTTGTCTGCGTCACTTCCCAGCGTTGCCCGGCACCGGTGCGGTCGGACAGAAAACTATCCGCTTCGTCCAGAAGCAGCACCGCATCTTCATCCAGCGCCTGTTCAAACATGGCGGCAATCCGCTTTTCGGTACCGCCGACGTATTTGTCCATCAGGTCGGATGCACGCTTGATCAAGATCGGCTTGCCCAACGCGTCCGCAATGTGGCGTGCCAGTTGGCTTTTGCCGGTGCCGGACGGGCCATAGAGGCAGCACGTGGCTTGAGGGCGCACGCGCAGGCCCTGGATGATGTTGGGGATGTCTGCGTTGGTGTTCAAAAAGTCCAGGCTGTATTGCGTGTGGGCTTTGGCTTTGAGGTTTTTGCGGGTTTGGCCCAGCACTGCGCGGCTGTGTGCCAGTGCCATTTCGGCGTGTTGCCAAGCCAACGCGGGTGATGCCACGGCGCTCAGCCGTGCCACCCGGGCTGCGCGCTCCAGTTGGGCGGGCAGCAAATCGTCCAACTCGGCAATGGCGGCAACGGCTGCCTTGTTGGGTGCGTGTTGGCCCAGGTGCTCCTGCGCCATGCGGGTGCGCACGACACGTGGTGGAATGCGCAGGGCCAGCGCATAGTCAAACCGGCGCAGGTAGGCGGGGTCGATATTGGCGTCGTTGGTGATCCAGATGGTCGGAACGGGGTTTTCTTCTAGTGCGCGGTTGATCCAGGCTTTGCCGCCCTTGGTGTCGGATTTGTTGCCAAACATCATGCCGAACAGGCCACCACCTGGTCGGCCGGGCAACACGTCTTCGACTTCGTCAAACAGCAACGCCACTTTGCTTTTGCCCTTGAGCGCCCGCTGGCAGAAGTTGAGGCTGTGCAGGCGCTGTTCGCCATCGATGGGGTTGCCGTCTTCGTCCGCAAAGCCAATGTCAAAAAGGCTGATGCCCGCCTCTGCAGCCAGCGCTTTAGCAAACTCGGTCTTGCCGGTTCCGGGCGGGCCGTATAGTAGGATATTGGCACCGCAGGCTTGGGTTTGGTCTACGCCGGTCAGGTAGTCCAGCAACAACCGGGAATCGTTTGCCAGGTGAGGGAAGTCGGACAGGGCAAGTGTGCCCGCTTTGGCCGGGCGCAGCACGCGGCGGCCCAACTCTTCGTCGCTGGCCAACTCGTCGAGCATGACTCCATGCAGGTCGCGCACAAGGCTGATTTTATCCTCCAGTTCTTCATCGTCGCGGTCAACGCGGATCAGGCCCGACGTGAGCAAAACGCTGTCGCGGCGCAGCGCTTTGCGAATCAAGTCGGTCGGCTGCCCGGTCAGTGTGGATAGGAGGCTAGCCAGCCCCTCGTCGGACACTTGTATGCTGTTGGGTGATAGTGCTGCCCGAAACACGGGAAAGCACCCCATGCAGGCGACGAAGGCCAGCACCGCGCACTCGGTGTCATTCAGGCTGACCATGCGGCCCAGGCGCTCCACGTTTTGAAACAGGGGCAAATTGGCGCTTACACCCTGCGCCAGCAGCTCTTTGCGTCGGGCTTTGAGCAATGCCATGACCCGTGCCTTGAGCATGCGCGGGTTGCTGCGTCTGGGCTTGGCAGTTGGTTTGTGCCGCAGTCTTGCGGCGACCGCATCGCCCTCCTCCCCGTCCTGCTCTTCCTCAATGTCCAGCGCAAACGGATTGTCATCTTCGTCATCAAAAGTGATGTCGTCGAGCAGTAGTGGCATTAACCCTTTTAGGCCGGTGACCTCGATAAAGTCGTTGTCGCAAAACGTGCCTCCCAGCGAACCACCGGGCGGTTTTTCAACCCAACGGCGCGTCAAGCTGAGGTCGATCAGCCACAGGCCCAGCAGAGGCTTGTAGTCTTGCATGCGGTAGGGTTCGCCAGTGGACCGTCCGGCATTGGGTTTGTTGCCGATTTTGAGAAAACTGGGCATCTGGCTCATGTTGGGCTCCGTCGTGGTGTGAACAGAATCCAGTGTCCATGCGCCATGCGACGCGGTGCGTCGCGTATGGATGCCTTAATTGATTCATCGTCAATCACTCCATGCATAGCACCATGCTTTTCCCTCCACAACGTCACCTGACATTTGCCACATTCAAATCGCGCCCCGGTAGCGTCCATGCCCGCTCGGCGTGTGCACAATTCGCCATGCGTGCTGGCATTGCTTGGCAGGAGCCAATGCTGATTCTGGCGGGGCGCTCAGGCGCAGGCAAGACGCATCTTCTGCATGCCACTGCCAACCAGGCCAAGAGCAATGCCTATATCCGCAGCGGCGTCACCATCAGTGCGCAGCGCTTGGCAGAGGAGGTGCAGCGTGCAACGGACTTCGGCGATTTACCCTTCTGGTGTGATCGCTTTGTAAGCGAGGATTTCTTGGCCGTCGACGATGTCGATGACCTCTTTGGCAGCCACGCAGGTGGCGACAATTTTCTATTGGACGTGCTGCGCCTTCGTGGGGACGCGAACCGTCGCACCCTTGTCTCAGCATCCATATCCACAGCGCCGGACAACCCTTGTCCGCTCAACACTTTTCTCAACCACCAAAGAGCCGTAAGGCTTCTCTAAACTCAAGGAGTATTGCTATGACTATCTGGAAAAACTGCCGCGCCGACCTGTACTACAACGACGGAACCCCCGAACTCAAAGACCCCGGGTATGAAGTGCGCCTGTCAGACACCGAACTGGTCATCTCCTACGAGGGCGATGACGGCTGGGTCAACTGGAAAGGCCACGACCTGGGCGGCGGACATTTTGAAATGGTGAGCCCCGAGGTGGAGGGACGCGCCCTGCTACACCGCTTTGGCGACAGCGAAATTTTAGAAGGCAATTGGACCGAGGGCGGTGACCACGGCATGTGGCGCATCTACTTGATCGCCTGAACTGCGGACGGTCTCCGCCGTGGCTTTACCGCAGATGGCGGAGGTGGCGGAGGCTGGCGCATGGCGTCCAGCGCCCTTAAGAGCTTCTGCGGGCCATTTACCCGCACCAGATTGCCATAGCCCAGCAGCCAGGTCTGTAGTGCACCTGTGGCGTAGACCGTGGCCTTCACCCGCAGCCAACCGTCTGCCAACATGGCGGTATGCTGATCGTTTGACAGCTGGTACTCCTCCAACTTTCTCTGTACAACGGGATGAAAGTCAGCCACCAGCCTAATTTCATCGTCAAAGAGGAAAAACTGGTTGAACTCGTCTTTCACGTAGTCCTGAAATGCCTGCACATCAGGAACAGTGGCGGGGGTATAAGCCCGCACCGCCGAAGTAACCCTGTGCAAGGCGTAACCCCGGTAGGGGTCATCTTCGTTGTCCGCCGCATAGGTCAGCAGATACAGCGTCTGGTTGGACGCAACGATGCCCGCTGGTGAGACCTGACGCGTATTTAGGATTTTGTCGGGCTTGACGTACTGGATGATCAGCTGACCGCCATCACGCAAAGCCTCATAAACCGTATCCAGCATGCGGGCGTTAATGACCGGCGGTTCCAACGCCATACCCTCTCGCTTGCTGACCAAACGCTGGTACCACGGGTTTTGCGGATTGCTTTTTTGCAGCAGAGCTTCAGATTCGGCAAACCAGGGTTTCAGCGCACCAAAGGCGTTGTCAGGCAAAAACTCGCTCAACAGCTCTTTGGCCAGGATAAAGGCCAAGGCTGCGTCCTGGTCCAGTACCGGCAGCACAAACTTGGGTTTGGCACCGGGCTTGACGGACCAAAGCTTGGTACGGCCCCGCTCTTCACAAACCAAGTCGTAAAACTCCGCCATGTGTTCCAGATCACGCTGGACATTGCGTTTTGCTATCGCGTTCTTGCCCCCCACGGCGGCCCACAATTCACTGGTGCTGGCTGGCTGGCCTGTGGTGTTGAGGTGGCGCAGGATTTGCAGGTGACGCATTTGCTGCGCAGTGAACCCGTGACTGCCCAAACGGCGCCGGGTTGCATCGTCCACACCATCTTGTTGCGGTAATTCGGCCATGGTCAACTCCCTTTCAATATATCGGACATTTGGCGTCGCATACCAAAAGCATACTCCTGTTTGTGGCGCAGCGACACCGTGTTTTAGCGCCACACCCAACAAGGAGAAGGTCATGCGTTACGCTGTATTGGTGCTGGAGCAACCGTGGTGGGATTTGAACAAAGACCCCGGGCAAACCTCGACCCGCTATTTTTTGGATGGACTTTCACGCTTGGATGGCCTGCCCACCTTCTACTCCACGTTTTACGACACCCACAGTTTTGGGCAAGCACTGCAATACCTAGTGGATGCACGCAAACTCAAATTCATAGACCACTTGATCGTCTATGTGGCCAGCCACGGAGCTGGCTCGCGCCTGGGCAATGGCAATGCGCCCAGCATGAACCTGCGCACCGTGTTTGACCGCATCCACCAACATGGCCGGGGCACGGTAACGGGACTGATTCTGGACAGTTGTGAAGTGGGTGCCGAATACGACACCATTGCCGCAGGCATGAAGAAGGCAAAGATTCAGTGGCTACTGGGTTACGGAGCATCGGTGGACTGGCTGACCTCGACCTTAATCAACCTGCACGTCTTGTCGGTGATGGCCAATCTGGATGCAAAAGACCTGAGCAAGGCCAGCGCGCTGACTGGAGCCGTACAAGAAGCGCTGGGGCTGTTCAACCCCTATTTACCAATTGATGCGGATGATCAACCTGAAGCAACATCCATCAAAAAGCCGAAGAAGGCTGCCGTAGCGCAGCTGGCACCGTTCACCCTGTCCGAGATACTGACGGTGGGCATTCAGGCTACTGGCAAAAAGCCCCAGATACTGACTGCCGAAGACATTTGGCCGGAACTAGCGGACATTGCCGACTAGCGCCCTAAACAGGTCGTTTGTAGTCCCGCTCTCGCTGACTGCGCACCGCCAGCACAAACACCGTGTCCTGCGCAGGGTCAAACCGGTACAAGGCCAAATAGCCGCTCTCACCGTGGGAAATAATCAATTCGCGCAGGCCCGCAGCTGCCGGTCGCCCGATGAGTGGACTGCTGGCAAGAACATCCACCGCATCGATGATCGCCTCGATATGCCGCGCCGCATGGTCTGGCACGCGGTCGAAAAGAAAATCAAAAATGCGATCAAAGTCTTCCCGCAAACCGGCAGAAAGTATGACCCGGCTCATGCACGCTTGGCTTTGGTCTTACCCTTGGCATCGCTCAAACGCTGTCGCAAGTAGGTCTTCATCTCGTGCCATTCCACGCCAGGCTCGCCCGCCTGCAAAGCCAGGTCCCGCTGTTGGGCGATGCCCTGTACGCCTAGGCGCCACTCGGCTTCGTCTGCCTTCTGTGCCAAGGCTTCGACCATAAAACTGTGCGGCGTTTGACTCAGTGCGTGCGCCAGACGGGAAATCCGGTCGCGCAGGGATTCGTCGATGCGCAAGGTGGTTGTGGACATGGATTTTCTCCTGGAAGTGACACAAGTGTGCCACATCCAGAAAGTATGTGGCAAGCGCTTGTGTCGTTTGGACCCATCTCCCAAGTATTTATACAAAGCGATTGCTTGGTGAAAAGCAATATACTGGACGAATGATCCGATTTTTCACGTCTACCTGAACCATCCCCTGGAGCCCTCCCCATGACTGAAGCATTTGTATTCGACGCCATCCGCACACCGCGTGGCAAAGGCAAGAAAGACGGTAGCCTGTACGAGGTCAAGCCGGTCAACCTGCTGGCCGGTCTGCTGACCGACCTGCAACAGCGCCACCAGTTCGACACCGCGATGGTCGATGACGTGGTGATGGGTGTGGTGTCCCCCGTGGGCGATCAGGGTGCCGTGCTGCCGAAGGTGGCTGCGCTCAAGGCGGGGTGGGACTTCCGCTGTGCGGGCGTGCAGATCAACCGCTTCTGTGCCTCCGGCCTGGAGGCCGTCAATATGGCAGCGCAAAAAGTACGCTCGGGTTGGGAAGACCTGGTGGTAGCCGGTGGCGTGGAGAGCATGAGCCGCGTGCCGATTGGCTCCGACGGCGGCGCTTGGGCCATGGACCCCGAGACCAATTCGGCCACCGCCTTTGTGCCACAGGGCATTGGCGCGGATTTGATTGCTACGCTGGAAAGCTTTACCCGGGCCGATGTGGATGCGTTTGCGCTGGAGTCGCAAAAGCGCGCCACTGCTGCACAGGCCGCTGGTTACTTTGACCGCTCGGTGATGGCGGTGAAGGACAGCCTGGGCCAGGTCATTCTGGGACGCGACGAGTTCATAAAACCCAACACCACTCTGGAAGGGTTGGCCGGCCTGAAGCCAGCTTTTGAGCAGATGGGCGGCATGGGCTTTGACCAACTGGCCCTGACCCGCTACCCGCAGGTGGAGCGTATCCAGCACGTGCACCACGCGGGCAACTCATCCGGCATTGTGGACGGTGCCGCGGCGGTGCTGATCGGCAACGAGGCCGCCGCCAAGGCCCATGGCCTGACACCGCGCGCCCGCATCGTCGCCACCGCCCTGTCGGGCGCTGACCCCACCATCATGCTGACCGGGCCCATGCCAGCCGCGCGCAAGGCGCTGGCCAAGGCCGGTTTGACGATTGACCAGATCGACCTGTTTGAAGTGAACGAGGCCTTTGCCGCCGTGGTGATGCGCTTCATGAAAGAAATGAAAGTGCCGCATGACAAGGTGAATGTGAACGGCGGCGCCATTGCCATGGGCCACCCCCTGGGTGCCACGGGCGCCATGATTCTGGGTACGCTGATCGACGAGTTGCACCGCCGCAAACTGCGCTACGGCATGGCCACTCTGTGCGTGGGCGGCGGCATGGGGATTGCCACGATTGTGGAGGCATTGTGAGAGACCTCACGACCTGCGACACGCAAGCGAAGTGGGGCAGCTTACCTGTCCTAGCCCCCGTATTCATTGCACATACTGCTCTCTATTAAATAGCACCATGAAAACCATCCAATACTCCCTCGCCGACGGCATTGCGACCATCACCTTTGACGAACCCAACTCCCCCGTCAACACCATGTGCCTGCAG
>Ga0194061_1000919_pt1 | contig 17833 bp, 14 predicted proteins | sample SepL2221m_MetaG_FD_163423 | JGI IMG/M metagenome (GOLD analysis project Ga0194061, IMG submission 163423) | Anoxic zone freshwater microbial communities from boreal shield lake in IISD Experimental Lakes Area, Ontario, Canada - Sep2016-L224-21m | ecosystem: Environmental > Aquatic > Freshwater >... | reverse complement strand
CAGGGCAATCGCATCAAAAAAAACGGGGTCATTCTGAGGCGGAGCGATGCCCGGCGGGCGCAGGTGGCGGGCATCGCGCAGCCGAAGAATCCCGTGGAATGCCGGAACGATGTTCGGTCTTGTTTGATGATCTTGCGAGGACTCACGGGATCCTTCGACTCCGTGCCGCCCCGCCTTCGCCCTCGCAGCACTGCGCTCAGGATGACCGCGTTTTTTGATGCGATTGCCCTGTCTGCCGGCCCGCAAACGATTGACCATCCGCACAAAACTCCATAATCGCGCTCCCTCTTCCCGCCTCTCTCCAACCTATGAGCAAGAAATTCCGAATCGCCGGCATCAACTTCGATCACTTCCACATGGGCGATCTGCTGCGCATGGTGCACGAGCATCCCGATGCGGAACTCGCCGCGATCTGCGACGAGCAGCCCGAGCGGATGCGCGAGGCGCAGCGCAATTTTTCGATCCCCGACGATCGCATTTTTACCGACGTGGATGCGTGCATGGAAAAGGCGCGGCCCGACGTGGTGATCCTCTGCCCCGCAGCCGCGCGCCACGGCGAATACGTCGCGCGCGTGGCGAAATACGGCGTGCATGTGCTCGTGGAAAAACCGTTCGCCGCGACGCTCGCGGAGGCGGACGCGATGGTCGCCGCGATGCCGCGCGGCAAGCTGCTCGCGATCAACTGGCCGCTGCGCTGGGCCGAATGCGCGGTGACGGCGAAGCGAATTATTGACGAGGGCATCATCGGCGAGCCGCGCGGCTTCCATCATTACGGCGGCAACCGGGGCCCGCTCTATCACGGTGCGGACAAAATGGAGAAGGAGCCGACCGCGGAGGAAAAGGCAGCAAGCTGGTTTTACCAAAAGAGCGCGGGCGGCGGTTCGCTGCTCGATTACCTCGGCTACGGCACGACGATCGGGACGTGGTTCATGGGCGGACGCGTGCCGCTCGAAGTCACCGCCGTGACCGACGAACCGCCCGGCCTCGAAGTGGACGAGCACAGCATCGTCGTCGTGCGCTACGAGTCGGGCCTCTCGAAATGCGAGACGCGGTGGGGCACATTCACCGATCCATGGACGCATCAGCCGCAGCCGAAGTGCGGCTTCGTCGTGTGGGGCACCGCCGGCACCGTGAGCTGCTACGACTACGAACCGATCGTCCGCGTGCAGACGTGCGCAAAGCCCGAAGGCTTCGAAATCCCGTGCGACACACTGCGCGCGCCGGAGCGGAACCCGGTCGAGTATTTCCTCGACCGCATCGCAACCGGCCGCGCGCTCGAAGGCCCGCTGTCGCCGGAAATCTCGCGCATCGGCCAGCAGATCGTGGACGGCGCGGTGCAAAGCGCGCGCGAAAAACGCACAGTGAAGCTGCCGGCGTGAGGCCACGCGGCCTTCCTGGGTCTGGTGCGCTGATGCGGACGCGCAGGGGATCGCATCAAAAAAAACGGGGTCATTCTGAGGCGGAGCGATGCCCGGCGGGCGCAGGTGGCGGGCATCGCGCAGCCGAAGAATCCCGTGGAATGCCGGAACGATGTTCGGTCTTGTTTGATGATCTTCCGAGGACTCACGGGATCCTTCGACTCCGTGCCGCCCCGCCTTCGCCCTCGCAGCACTGCGCTCAGGATGACCTCGTTTTTTGATGCGATTGCCCTGGGCGAAAGCGGCGCTGGAGCGACATCCCGGACGTGGATAGAGATGCTGGAGGAATTCCGCGCCGAGCGGGACGAGCTCCGTAGGCGGCTGCAGCTCATCCCCCGCGTCCGCCAAGATGCGGCGGTGCAGATCGCCGAGCTGGAAGCCGCGCACCAGTCCATCCGCGTGGCACGCGACAGTCTGCTCGCGCAGGTCCACGGCCTCGCGCGCAGCCGCGACGAGGCCTCCGAACACATCGCCGAACTCTCGGAATACCTCGAAGAAGCCCGCGCGAAGCTCAGCCTCAGCCAGCACGAACTCCACGCGCTGAACCGGACTTGTGAAGAGCTGCGCACGCAGCTCCAGCAGCACGGGGACGCAGCGGCGGCCGGAGAAGTGCAGGGACATCCGCCCGGACACGCTGCGGGCACCGATCCTGGAAATTTGGGCGCGGATTCGCAGTGCCTCTCGAAAGCCGAACTGGCCGCGGGACTCGCGGCAGCGGAAAGGCGGATCGCCGCGCTCGACACGCACATCGAGCGCGTCCGCGAGCAGCAGAGGGAGGGCAATTTTCAGTTCAACCAGCAGCTCATCACAAGCGAGAAGGAGCGCGGTGCCGCCGTGGCTGCCGTGGCCTCGCTCCAGAGGGAACTGGGGGCCGTCCTCATCGAGCGCGATTCGATGCGACAGACCATCGCCAGCCTGGAAACCAGCGTCGCCCGGCTGACAGCCGAGGCCGCTGAATTTTCCGGGCACGCGGATTCCGCGGATCTGATCCGGGCGCAGAGCCGCGAGATCGCGGATCTCACCGTGCAACTGGACGCCGCGCGCGAGGAGACACGCCTCGCATGGGCGCTCAGGCCCGCGACCGGGCAACCCGAGGCGGCCCCGGCACACGCGGTGATTGTCGAGCCGTCCTCCGTCGCACTGGATGCCGCGGCGACCCGCCAGGCCGTGGCAGGCATGACCTCCATCATCACCGCCGCCGCCGAATCGCCGGAGCCTTACAACCACCTCACGGCGCTCGGCGAGCAGCTTCCGGTGCTCGGGCAGCGCGCTCTTTGCGCCGGCTGGCTCTCGATCCACCGCCTCGCGGATGCTTGCAGCGAGATCACGAGATGGCTCGTGAGGAAGCCGAACAAGCTCGGCGCGATGGCCCCGCTGCTCAGCGAGGCCTTTTCACTCATGGAGAAAATCTCCAGCGTCACCGACCCGCGCATCCACGAGGACACGGACGGCTGCGAAGTCTATGCGCTGGATGACGACGTGGACAACTGTGAGTGCATCGCCGTGGCGCTCGACAAGATCGGCCTCCACACCAGCTACGCGACCAAACCCGACAGCGCCCTCCGCGAAGTCGCAAGCCGGGACAGCAGGCTCATCCTCCTCGACGTGAAGCTCGGCGGCGAACAGACCGGCTTCGACGTCCACGCCTCCATCCGCAAAATGCCCCGGCACGAGCGGACGCCCGTCCTTTTCGTGACCGGCCTCTCCAGCGCCGCCCGGCAGATCACGAAGATGGCCACCGAGCACGACTCGTATCTCGCGAAGCCGTACTACCTGAATGAGCTGAGCCTCAAGGCGCTGACCATGATCCTCCAGGCGCGCCTCTCGGTCTGATATCATATTTCAAAATACAGGACACGCCCTGCGGCACCTGCGCACGGATTGCGCCGCCTTACAAATCACTCCAGCAGCACGCCCGGCGATGAGTAGCCGACGGGCTTGCCGTCGCGGGAGATTTCCACGGCTTCGGCGTCGCGCAGCTCGATGAAGTAGCGGCCCTTCGGCAGCCGCATCGGTTTCGCGGCGGGGTAAAGGTAATCCTCGAACAGCGTCTGCCCGCCGGGGCCGGCGCGGATGATTACCCAGCTCTTGCGCTTCGGCTCCAGGACGATCGTGTTCGGATCCGCAGCGAGCCCGCTGTCGTCCTCGATGATCGTGGGTGCCACTGCCGGCGGAGCAGCGGGCGGCGGTGTGGCGCTGCCCGGCGAGATGACGCGCGGCCTCGCAGGGCCGAGATCCGCGAGCGCGTCGGAATCCGACGAGGCGATTTTTGCCACGGGCGAAATTGGGCGCGCACGCGGGATTTCACCGGGCGTGCCCGTGGCGGCCTCGGGCACCGAGATGATCTTCGGACGCGGCGGCACATCCTCGGTCGGCAGCACGGGAGCCAGCGCAATCTCCGCCGGTGCTGCGGGTGCGGGTGTCTTGCTGATCGGCTCGACCGCGGTGACCGGGCTCGGCGTCGGCACACTTTTCGCAGGACCGGGCTGCGGCCCGTCGCTGAGGCGGTTCATATTCTGCCAGACCACGAATACGATGAGCGCGATGACCAGCGTTCCCGCGAGCACGATCAGCGGCAGCCACGAGCCCGAGGATTTCGGCGCGGGCGCGGCACTGAAGGTCAGCTCCGGATCGGCTTTCGGCTTCGGCTGCCCGGCGGCGCGGTTCGTGAGGTATTGGTAGCCCTCGACCTTCATCTGCGTCGTCGTGTCAATCTGCACCGCGATGGATTTCACATCCACGCCGAGGTAGCGCCCATACATGAGCAGGAAACTTTTTGCATACGCGGCGTTCGGAAATTTCGTGAGGTCGCCGGCTTCGAGCGAGCGCAGGAATGTCGAGCGGATGCGCACCGCCGCCGCCGCCTGCTCGATGCTCAGCCCGCGGTCCGTGCGCGCCTTTTGCAGTAGCTTTCCAAATTCGTGATCCATTTTCTAAAGGTCCGGCTGCCGCAAAATTTCGCGGGGTTTCGCGCCGTCGCCGGGGCCAACGTAGCCGCGGTCTTCGAGGATGTCGAGGATGCGCGCGGCGCGCGTGTAGCCGAGCTTCAGCCGGCGCTGGAAAAGCGAGGTGCTGGCCTTCCCCTCCTGCTGCATGACTTCGAGGCATTTCATCACGAGCTCCTCGTCTTCGTCGCTCACGTCCTCCTCGTCTTCGTCGAGGCCGATGGATTCGAGCTTCTGGTGGATCTCGGACTCAAAGCACTGCGCGCCCTGCTTGCTCACGAATTCCACGATGCGGTGCACCTCCTCGTCCGTGACGAGCACGCCCTGCGCGCGCACGAGCTTCGACGTGCCCGGCGGGCGGTAAAGCAGATCGCCCATGCCGAGCAGACGCTCCGCGCCGTTCTCGTCGAGGATGACGCGTGAATCGAGCGGGCTCGCGACCTGGAACGCGATGCGGCACGGCACGTTTGCCTTGATGACGCCGGTGATGACGTCCGCGCGCGGCGTCTGCGTGGCGATGAGCATGTGGATGCCCGCGGCACGCGCCTTTTGCGTGATGCGTGCGATGAGCAATTCCACATCCGCAGGCGCGGTCTGCATGAGGTCGGCCAGCTCGTCCACGATGATGACGATATAGGGCATCTTCTCCGGCACCACGATGCCGTCGTCGCGCGGAACAGTGATGCCGAGTTCCGCCTGCTCCGCGCGGTTGAGTTCCTCGCCGACGATTTCGCGGTCGCTGTCCGGCGTGCCGTATTGCTCGGAGTCGCCGTTCATCACGCGCTCCTCGCGCGGTGACTCCTCGCCGAAAGTTTTTCCGAGGATGTCCGAGCTGCTCGCGGTCGTCGGCTCGATGTTTGGATCAATCACCGCGCGCGGCTGGGTGCGCGGATCCACCGCGGCCTTTGCGTCGGCCTTCGCGTCCGCAATCTCGTCGAGTTCGCGCTGCGATTTCGGCTTCGGACGCGTGTTGAAGCTCGCCATGTTGCGCACGCCACATTTTGCAAAGATGGCGTAGCGTTTTTCCATTTCGTTCACCGCCCACTTGAGCGCGAGCAGCACCTTTTTCGGATCGGTGACGACGGGCACGACGAGGTGCGGCAGTGTGTTGTACATCTGCATCTCGACGACCTTCGGATCGATCATGATGAGCCGCAGATCCTCCGGTGAGAAGCGGTAGAGGATGCTCGCGATGATCGAATTGATGCACACGCTCTTGCCCGATCCCGTCGTGCCGGCGACGAGGCCGTGCGGCATCGCGGCAAGGTCGGCGATGATGGACTTGCCGTACACATCCTTGCCGAGCGCGAGCGGGATCTTCGCCTTCGCATTTTGAAAATCCTCGCCTTCGAGCAGCTCGCGCAGCGTCACCATCTGCTTGCGTGAATTCGCGATCTCGATGCCCACGGTGTCCTTGCCGGGAATCGGCGCGAGGATGTTGATGCGCTCGGCCATCGTCGCGCGCGCGATGTCGCGCTCGTAGGTCGCGATTTTGTCCACCCGCACGCCGCGCGCGGGATACACCTCGTAGCGCGTGATGGTCGGGCCTTTCGTGATGTCGCCTGGCGTCACGGTGATGCCAAATTCCGCGAGCGTGTCTATGATCTGGTTCTGCACCGCCCGGAGTTCGTCCGGGCTGGTCACGACGCGTGTCGAGTGATCCATGACGTCGAGCAGATCGAAATCGGGGAGCCGGTAGTTCTCGCTGGAGATCGTCTGGAGCAGTTCGATCTTTTCCTTCTTCTTCTCCTTCTTCACCGCGGGCGGCATCGGTGCGGCGGCGTCGAAAATCTTCGGTGCAGGACGCTCGGGCTCCGGGTCGGGCGCGATCTCCTTCTTTTCGTCGAACGGCAGAAGCTCGACCTGTTCGAGCTTCGCTGGCGCGGGCGTTTCATCAGAGCGACGGCTCATGTCCTTATCCGCGCGCCGCAGCTCGCGCTCCATTTTTCTCTTCTCGAGGGCGATGCGCTGTTCCTCGCCCGCTCGTTCGAGGTAGCGCTTGCGCCGCGCATCGAGCCACGCGCGGGGCATCGCGATGAGCTGGCGAACGACAGCGATCGGGCGCAGGCCCGTCATGAGGATGATGCAGACGATGTAGATCAGCAGCAGCACGAGGACGGATGCCGGCCCGAAGACGGTGTGGAAAATTTTCCCGCCGATGAACGAGCCGATGAAGCCGCCCTCGCTCGAGAGGTTCAATTTCACCCGGTCAATGAACGTCCAGCCGAGGACGTGTGCGAGGCAAGCGCCGCTCGCGACGAAGCCCACGGTCCAGAGCGGACGCATGGAAAATCCAACCTGCCGCCCGACGCAGGTGACCGCGCCGTAGCTGATGAGCGCCGCAGCAAGCAGGTAGCTCGCAGCTCCGAGCATGGCATAGCTGAGGTACGCCATGATCGCGCCGAACGAGCCGACGTAGTTGTGCGAGTTCGCCGCCGATTTCTCGACGCGCGCGCTGCGCATCCACCCCGGAACATCGCCGGGCGAATATGAAATGAGCGCAAGAAGCAGCAGCACTCCGACGACGAGGAGCGTGAGGCCGATGACTTCTTGCAGGGTGCTGTTGGGTGTTTCCCGGCGGGTTTGCGCCATTTTTGTGACGGGCACCCTAGACGGCTCCCGGCGCGTTTCAATGCGCGACATTCGGAGCACGGGTTTGCAGTTTTCCACGGCTTCGGAGGATTCGCGGCGAAGGCGGACGCACGGCTGCATTTCGGCAGCAGCGCGCCCGCATGAATTGCGCGAGTGACAACGCGCGGGCGTTCCTGCAAATCTCCGCGGCTCCATTTCACCTCCCACATCCGCCATGTCCCAGCTCTCCGACGCCGTCAGCATCCATCCGTATTTCAAAGTACACGCCGGCAAGCTCGATGCCGTCCACGCGCTGCTCGCGAGGTTCGTCGCGAAGACTCAACCGGAAAAAAACTGCCTCTTTTACAACTTCACTCTCGACGGCGACACGGTGCATTGCCGCGAGGCATACGTCGGCGCGCAGGGCGTGGCCGAGCACCTCGACAATGTCGGCCCGCTGCTCGATGAAATGCTCAAGCTGTCCGATCTCGTGCGCCTCGAATTCCACGGCCCCGCCGCCGAACTCGACAAGCTGCGCGAACGCTGCGCGCCGCTGAATCCGGCGTGGTTTGTCTCGCAGTGCGGGATTTCGCGGTAGCCGCTTCCGCGGTTGAGGCCTGAGAGTCGAGAGGAACGGGCGGCGCGACTTGCATGAAAACACCACATTCACCCGTCGGGTGACTTTCCGGCGGCTTTCAAAACCGGCCTGTCTTCCCTCTCAACTCTCAACTGCTGTCAGAGCCCCTTGTGCGTGCCGTCGCAGAAGGGCGCGTTCGCGGTGTGCTTGCACTGGCAGAGCCACGCGTCGCCGGATTTTTCCGCGGTGAATTTTTTCGGGGCGAAGGACGATCCCTTGTGCGCGCCGTTGCAAAACGGCTGCGTGGCAGATTTTCCGCAGGTGCAGAACCAGTAGTCCTTGCCGGCTTCGAGGGTGACTTTTGCGGGTGCCTTGGCGGCGATGACGGGTTGTTCGCTCATGCGGCAATGCTGCGGGGTGCGCGCGGTAACGCAAGCGCCGAAGACGCTTCACTGCTTCAAACACGCCGCACGCGAGGACGGGATGCGGTGATACACGCGGCCGATGGCGACGATGGGCGTGAGTTCGGGATGCGCGATGCCGAGCATGCGGGCGAGTTCGCCCTCGAAGTGGAGCAGCGCGCGAGGCTCGGCGGGATTTTGATCGAGGAAATTGAACGCGCGCCGGAGCAGGTCGTGCAGTTCGGGCGCGGGGTGATCGGGCTCGGTCGTGAGTTCGACCAACTCGACGAAGTACGACGCGAGTGCGACGCGGCGGTGATCGGTGCGGAGCCCGGCGCGTGCGTCGCGCAAGTCGGCCTCACGGAGCGTGTGCAGGTCGCTTTTTGCGCTGCGTGCGATGGAGATGTCGCAGTCGAAAAAAAGATCGAGCACGCCGGCGAAGCGGCTCTTCGGACGCAGCGCGCCTTTCACGACGGTCTTCAGCCGCCCGTAGTCGCGCGTGAACCACGAGACGATGAGGCTCGTCTCGCTGAACCGCGTTTTCCGCAGCAGGATGGCTTCGGTGGTCTGCACGCCACGGTGAATGCCGCAGACTCCGCGTGCCGGGAAGCAGAGAAAGCTGCGGGGGCTTGTAGCCGGGCTTGGCGAGGACGGTGGCGATGAGGATGCGGGAGACGGGATTCACGTTGCGCGGGGTTGGTTGCGTGCGGAGGAAAAATGTGCGCGTGCATGGAGCAGGAGCGGCCCCGCTGCGGGTGCATGCGGGAAATCAGGAAACAGCAGATGCCCCACATATTCTCCCGGCGAAAATATATCCAAAATTTTCCTCAATATTTTCCCCCAGTCGGGTTATGAGAGCAGGACTATGTTCCTCTCCAAAGCCAAAAAGAAATCAGCATGGGTTCAGACCGCTCTTGAGCGATTTGAACGTCCCCTCCTGCAATACGCCCTGAGCATCCTCCAGGATCTCGACCGTGCGAAGGACACGGTGCAGGAGACGTTCATGCGTCTGCACACACAGGATCAGGCGGCCATCGAGGGGCATCTCTCGCCGTGGCTCTTCACCGTGTGCCGGAACTGCGCGCTGAAGTCGCTGAAGAAGGAAGACCGCTACATTTACGTCGAACACGAGGAGTTCGAGCACCGCCGGGTGGACAATGTGAGCCCGCTTCAGGAGATGTCGCGCCGCGAGACCGTCGAGCGCCTCATGAAGCACGTGAAGGGGCTGCCGAAGAACCAGCAGGAGGTCGTGCGCCTCCGCTTCCACGGGAGCCATTCCTACCTGGAGATCAGCCAGATCACCGGGCTGAGCGTGGGGAATGTGGGATTTATTTTGAACGCCGCCATGCGCAACCTGCGCGGGAAAATGGAACGCGACGACAAGGACGAGAAGATCATTTATTTGGCCAAACGGGCCGCATCATAGGAGACACTGCAATGAGAGGGAGACTGACAGACCAAGACCTAACCGACTACGCGCTCAACGAACTCCCCCCGGATGAGCGCCTATACGTGGAAAGCATGCTCGGAGTTTCCGAGGAATGCCGCCACGACGTTGTCCAAATGCTCGAACTCGGCGAAATGCTGAAAACCGGCCTGCAACGCGAGGATTCCGACGTGCTCACACTGAACGCCGAGCAACGCGCGAAAGTGCTCGACGTGCCCGCATGGCACTGGCGCGGGCTTTTCCAGCGCGCCGCCGCGATCCTCCTGCTCGCAGCAGGCACCGCATACACCGCGACGCGCCCCGGATTCCGGGAGAAGAGCGGCGCCGCCGTCGGCCACCTCGCATCCGCCGGACAGGCCGTGCAGGGACTCGTCGCCGATGTTCAGGAGAAGGGATTTGCCCGCAGCGTCGAAGAATTTGCCAGCAGGATCCAGCAGCGCGGAGGGCAGGTCGCCGATGCAGTTTCCACCGCTTCCGATTGGCAGTTCGCCGCGCAGCCCGCCATCTGCACCCCGCCCGTGTGGATCGATCCGCTGCCCGAAGTCGCTGAGATGTAAGACGTGCGACTGCTTCAGGCGCACTGGATTTGACGCCGTTCGACGTTACCCGCCGAACGGCGTTTTCTTTGCCAAAAACCCATTTCCATTTTTTAACACCGACATGACCACGACCGAAAACCCTCCAAAACCCCAACTCGACGACAAGGCCGCAGCCGCGCAGCTCGTGGATGCCTACCAGAAAATCACGGGCGAAATGGCGAAGTTTATCGTCGGGCAAAAGGACGTGATCGAGCAGCTCCTCATCGCCGTCCTCGCCGGCGGCCACTGCCTGCTCGAAGGCGTGCCCGGCCTCGCAAAGACCGCGATGATCCGCACGCTCTCGCAGGCGCTGAACATGGGCTTCCGCCGCATCCAGTTCACGCCAGATCTCATGCCCTCGGACATCACCGGCACGGACATCATTCAGGAATCCTCGACCGGACAGCGGCAGTTCGTTTTCCAGAAGGGCCCCATCTTCACCCAGATGCTCCTCGCGGATGAAATCAACCGTACGCCGCCCAAGACGCAGGCCGCACTGCTCGAGGCGATGCAGGAAAAGCACGTCACCGTCGGCGGGAAAACACTCGAACTCGAACAGCCCTTCTTCGTCCTCGCGACACAGAACCCCATCGAGCAGGAAGGCACCTACCCGCTCCCCGAAGCGCAACGCGACCGCTTCCTGTTCCTTGTGAACGTCGGCTACCCGAGCCGCGACGAGGAGCGGCAGATCGTGCAGCGCACCACGGGCACATTCGTCTCCGAAGTGCAGGCAGTGCTCAGCGGCGAGCAAATTCTCGGGCTTCAGAAAATCGTCCGCAAAGTCCCCGTCCCCGATCACGTCATGGACTTCGTACTCGACGTCGTCCGCATCTCGCGCCCAAACGAGCCCGACGCGCCGGCCTTCGTGAAGGAGCTGATCAACTGGGGCGCCGGCCCGCGCGCGTGCCAGAACCTCGTGCTCGCCGGAAAAGTGCGCGCCGTGCTGCAAGGCCGCTTCCACGTCACGATTGACGACATTGACGCCCTCGCGCTCCCCGTGCTGCGCCATCGCATCGTGCCGACGTTCAACGCCGAGGCCGAAGGCATCACCGTGGACGACATCGTGCGGCGCATCCTGAAAAGCGTTCCGCGCGGCGAAGCGAAGCGCGCGCTCTAATTTCGGGACCCCGATTTTCCACACGGCATGGCCCACGTCTCGGACTTCCTCACACCGTCCGACCTCCAGCGAATCTCGAACCTGCAGGTCTTCGCCCGGCAGGTCGTCGAGGGCTTCACCACGGGCCTGCACCGTTCCCCGCACAAGGGGTTCAGCGTCGAATTCAAACAGCACCGGCAGTACGTCCCCGGCGACGAAATCCGGCATATTGACTGGCGCGTCTTCGCGCGCAGCGACCGCTACTACATCCGCGAATACGAGGAGGAGACAAACCTCCGCGCGACCATCATCCTCGACCGCAGCGGCTCGATGGACTACGGCGGCGGCAAGCCCGGACAGGTGAGCAAATTCGAATACGCCACGAAGCTCGCCGCGTGTCTTTCGTATCTCATGCTCCAGCAGTCGGACGGCGTCGGCCTCGTCACGTTCGACACGCAGATCCGCCGCTACATCCCGCCGCGCTCGCGCGTCAGCCACGTGCGCACGATCCTGAACGAGCTGGAAAATGGAAAGCCCGGCGGCGAGACCGAGTTGGGCAAGGTCTTCCATGATCTCGTGCCGAAGCTCCACCGCCGCGGCCTGCTCATCATCATCAGCGACTGCTTCGGCGAGGTCTCAAATTTCCTCAAGGCCCTCGCGCACTTCCGCCACGCGCGCCACGAGATCCTCGTCTTCCAGATCTGGCACCCGGACGAGTTGAACTTCCAGTTCAAGGGCTGGACGCAGTTCGAGTGCATGGAGCGCGACGGCGTGAAACACCTGCTCGATCCCGCCGTCCTGCGGCAGGCGTATCTCGCAAACCTCGAAAAATTCCGCAGCGAACTCACGCGCGGCTGCCGCAAGCACAAGGTGGACCTCGTGCCGTTTACGACCGATGAGCCGTATGCGAATGCGCTTGCGGCATATTTGAGCAGGAGGCTCGCGCGGGGATGAAGGCGGGCAAGTCACAGAAGGACGAGGCCCTGCGGGCGGCTCAACACCAAACGCCAAACGCCAAACGCCAAACGCCAAAGGCCGATGAAAACGGGCGTCCGGTGTATGACATGGAGGATCGCTTGCTGGAGTTTGCCGCGCGCATCATCCGCCTTGTGGACTCACTTCTTGCGACGAAGGCGGGCAATCACGTCGGCGGACAAGTGCTGCGATCGGGCACGTCGCCGCTGTCGAATCACGGCGAGGCACAGGCCGCCGAATCCATTGATGATTTCATCCACAAGCTGAAGATCTGCCAGAAGGAACTGGTCGAAACTCGCCGATGGATGCGGCTGATCCATCTCACTCCGCTTCTCGACAAACCGAAAAAGATTGAGCCGCTGATGGATGAAAATCTGCAACTCATTCGCATCTTCGCGAAAAGCATCCAGACCTCCGAGCGCAGGCGCGACGCAAACGAAGGCGGGCGTGTGAATGAACAACCGGACGACCCCGATCCCTGGCTACTCGATCCTTGGGTGTTTGGTGTTTGGCGTTTGGCGTTTGGTGTTGAGCCGCCCGCAGGGCCCTTTGAATTGCCGAGTGCGAACCATTCACCGAAGACTCCAGTAAAATACGGAAAGGAGCGGAAAAAGAAGTGAGCTTCCTCAACCTCTCCTTGCTCCTCGGCACCGCCGCGTTCTCGATCCCGCTGATCATCCACCTCTTTCACAAGAGCCGGTTCAAGATCGTGAAGTGGGGCGCGATGCACCTGCTTGAGGCGGTGCTGAAGACGAACCGCCGCCGCGTCCAGATCGAGCAGTGGATCCTCCTCGCGATCCGCTGCCTGATTCCCGCGATGCTCGCGCTCGCGATGGCGCGGCCGCTCTGGAAAGGCGCAAGCTCGCTGCTCGGAAATGCAAAGACCTCGACCGTCGTGCTGCTCGACAACAGCTACTCGATGGACGCCTCGCGTGCGGGCAGCACGAGCTTCGGCATCGCCCGAGATGAGACGCAACGGCTCATCAACGAACTCCGCCCAGGCTCCGAGGCGCATGTGATCCTGATGGGCGAAGGCGGACGCGGACTCCTCGACGCGCCGAGCTACGATCTCTCGCGCATCACGCAGGCGCTCACAAAATCCACCGCCGGATTCGGCAGCGCACGCATTCCCTCAGCGCTCGATCTCGGCGCAGGCGCGCTGGAGAAAATGCACGAAAGCGCACGGCAGGTCGTGGTGCTCACGGATTTTCAGCGCGTGAGTTTCCCGGCAACGGAAGACGCGCTCATCGGGCGCGCGTTGCAGCGCATCCGCAGTCTGCCGACTTCGCCAAGCATCACGTTTTGGGATGTCGGCCAGGAGGTGAAGGAGAACGTCGCGATCGAATCGCTCGATTTTTCAAAGCTCATGGTCGGCGTCGGACAGAAGGTGCAGTTCCGCGCGAACCTCCGCAATTTCGGCGACGCCAACCACGCCGACCTGCGCGTGACTTTGAAAGTGGACGGCAAGGACAAGGCCGCGTCGCAGACGAACCTCGGGCCGCACGCAAAGGCGCAGGTGCTCTTCACGCACGTCTTCGATTCCGCCGGCTCGCACGCCGTCGAGATTTCCACCGAACCCGACGTGCTCGCCGCGGACAACACGTACCTCGCGAGCATTCCCGTGCGCGATCGCATCCCCGTGCTGCTCGTGGATGGCGCACCGGGGCCGACGCCCGACGACATCACGTCCGAGACCGCCTACCTGCAAATCGCACTCTCGCCGTTCGCCGCGGGCAAGGTGCCGATGAGCGACCTCATCGAGCCGCACGTCGTGAGCGCGGATGCGTTCAGCGCAAAGAACCTCACCGACTCCGCGGCTGTCGTGCTTGCCAATGTGCGCAAGCTCACACCCGAGCAGTTGCGCGTGCTGGAGGACTACGTGAAAAATGGCGGCGGCCTGCTCATTTTCCCCGGCGACCGCACGGATGTCGCGTGGTGGAACGGCGCATTTGCCCCGCTCGCGCCCGTGCCGCTCGCGGGCATCTCCGGCGAACTGAAGGACAGCGTGCAAGGCACCGGTGTCGCCGCACAGCGCTTTGAAAATCCCGCGCTCGAAATTTTCAACGACCCGCGCAACGGCTCGATGAGCGAGGCCGCGATCAAGGTGTGGTTCAAGATGCGTTCGCCCGGCACCAGCAGCGATCCCCTCGCTCCCGTCGTGCTCGCGCGGCTCGACTCCGGCGATCCGTTCCTCGTCGAGCGTGCCATCGGCCACGGACGCGTGATCGCGTGCTCGACCGCCGCAGATGCCGACTGGGGCAATCTCCCCGCGCGCCCATTTTACCTCCCGCTCGTGCAGCGCCTCTGCGTGCATCTCGCCTCGACAGTGAACCCGCCGCGCAATCTCGAAGTCGGCCGCTCGATCGTTTCATTTCTTCCCGTCACCGCCGCCGGAAAAAAGGCACTGCTCACCGCGCCGGACGGCACGACCTCCGAGATGCCGGTCGTGAAAAAGGACGAGCGCGGAGTCGTCGAGACCGCGCCGCTTTACCAGCCCGGCCTCTACACGCTGCAGCCGCCGGGCGGGCAGCCAATCCACTACGTCGTGAATTCGGACCGGCGCGAATCCGATCTCGCGCGGCTCGCCGACACGGAGATCGCGGAATTTGCAAAGGCGCATTCTGTCGCCGTCGTGCATTCGTCCGCAGAGTTCCGCGAGAACGAGCACCGCCAGCGCTTCGGTCAGGAGCTGTGGAAATGGGCGCTGCTCGCGCTGCTCGTGCTGATTTTCCTGGAGCTGATCCTGCAGCGAATGTTCGCCCGCGCCCGCGGCTCCACCGCCGCGATGACGATGGCGGCGCAGCCGAAGCGTGAAACGGAGGCTGCACGATGAAGCACGAACACATCACCACCACGCTCCGCTGGACCGGCGACTGGCCGTGGTTCGCCGGCCTCGGCGCGGCACTGACCCTCGGCATCATCGCGTGGCTGCTCTACCGCCGCGACAAGCACGCGCATAACCGCTGGCTGCGCTTCACCCTCCCGTCGCTGCGCGCGCTCGCGGTCGTGATGATCGTGCTCATGCTCAGCGGCCCGGTGCTGCATCATCGCAAAGTCATCGGCCAGCTCGCGCGGCTCTTCCTTTGCATTGATGCCTCCGAGTCCATGCAGCTCACCGATCCCGCGATGGATGCGGGTAGAAAAATCACGCTCGCACGAAGGCTCGGCTTGCTCGACGGCACCGCCATCCCGCTCGATCTCCCGAGCGCCGCCGCCGCGCTCGCGGACGCCCGCGGAATCGCCGACCGCATCCCGCCGCCGGAAAATCTCACCGCCGAAATGTGGCGCAACCTTTCGACCGAATTTGCCGCGAAATCCGCCGAGGCCGTCACGCTGCTCACGAAGGCCGCGCCCGGCAGCGACGATCTCGCACGCCTGCGCGCCGAAGTCGCGGAGCCTGCGAAAGAGATCGCAGCGCGGCAGTTCACCGGCACCGAGGATCAGGTCCGCGCGTCGGGCGATCTCACGCGCCTCGGAGAGACTGCCGGACGCTTCTCGCTGCGCATCTCCGCGCTTTTTGAAAAGCAGATCGAATCCGATCCCGCGGCGGCACCGCTGCGCGCCGCGCTCACAAAATTCGATTCGCTCCCGCGCTGGCAGCGCCTCCAGACGCTGATGCTCGAAGGCCCGGCGGAAAAGCGCCTCCTCACGCGCCTCGCGGAAAAGCACGACGTGCAGCTCGTGCTGCTCGATGGCAACGAAGCAAAACCACTCTGGCATTCGAGCGCGGGAGATTCCGCGCCGCCCGCCGGATTGCAAAAGCCCGTCGCACAAATCACGAACCTCACCGGCGGATTGAAATTCGCCGCCGAGGCCGCCGGCGGCGCGGAGAAGAGCGCGATCGTCCTTTTCACCGACGGCCAACACAACTCCGGCGAGTCGCCGCTCGAAGCCGCGCGCATTCTCGCGGGACGGAAGACGGGCGTGTTCACCATGGGCTTCGGCAGCCAGGTCCCGCCGCGCGACATTGCGGTGCTGCGCGTCATCGCGCCGGACTCCGTGTTCTTCGAGGACCGCGTGCGCGGCGAGATTCACATCAAGGAGGAGATTCCGCCGGGCGAGCCGTTCACCGTGTCGGTGAAGGACGGCGGCAAAGTCGTATGGGAAAAGTCGCTCGTGTCCCTCGGCAAAGGCATGCGCCGCGTGCCGTTTGAATTTCCGATCAAGGAACTCGCCGACGCGCGCCTGAAGCTGCAGCCCCAAGGCTACGAGGTCGCGGGCGCGCCGCTCCATCTCACCGCCGAGGTGAGCGGCGTCGAGGGAGATCGCGAGCTTTCCAACAACACCGCGCCGATGCGTTTCCGCGCCGTCACGCAGAAGCGGAAAATCCTGATCCTCGACGGCCGCCCGCGCTGGGAGACGCGCTACCTGCGCAATCTTTTCGACCGCGACGAAAAGTGGGAGGTAAATGCCGTGATAGCCGGCGCTACTTCGGACGCGGGCTTCATCCGCGGCGAAAAAGCGGGCACCTTTCCGTCGTCGCACAAGGCGCTCGATGCCTACGACCTGATCCTCTTCGGTGAAATTCCGCGCGGTGTCCTGAAGGACGAAGAGCTGACATGGCTCGCGGAATTTGTCGGCAAGCGCGGTGGTGCGATTGCGTTCATTGACGGCCAGCGTGGTCTGCTGCGCGGCTACGCGGGCACGCCGCTCGCGCCGCTGTTCCCCGTCGAGTGGACCGGCCCCGGAGTGTCCGCTGGCATCAAGTCGCTCGTGCTCGCCGGCCGAGCGCAGAGCATCGGTGCCTTCATGCTCGGCACGGATTCGTCGGTAAACGCAGCCACGTGGGCGAAGCTGCCCGCGCCGCATTTCATCGCGCAGGTGAAGCCGCTGCCCGGCGCGGAAGTGCTGCTCGAGGCCGACACCGGCGCGCGCATTCCCGCTGCGGTGCTGCGGCCCTTCGGCGCGGGCCGCGTGTACTATCACGCATTCGACGACTCGTGGCGCTGGCGCTTCGAGGTCGCGGACATGCACCACGTCCGTTTCTGGAACCAGCTCGGCGACTACATCGGCGAAGCGCCCTTCGCCGCGCGCGACAAATTCGTGCAGCTCGATGCGGGACAGCTCACGTACCAGCCCGGCGAACAGGCCGACATCCGCGCCCGTTTGCGCGACGCGGAAGGACGCCCGGTCTCGGATGCCTCGGTGAACGCCGTGCTCTACCGCGACGGACAGAAGGTCGCGACGATCACCCTTTCACCCGACGAAAGCGGACTTTACCGTGGCCGCACGACCGCGCTCGATCCCGGCACCTACGAACTCGCCGTGGACACCGCCGCTGTCCCGACCGAACAGCTCAAGGCGCGCACGCAGTTCACCGTCGTCCAGCGCGAAAACGCCGAGCGCACGCTGCTGAGCCTGAACGAGGATTTGCTGCGCCAGGTGAGCCTCGCGGGCAACGGGGAATACCTGCGCGAGGAGCAGTGCGACGCGCTCATCGAGCGGCTCGCACCTTTGAGCAACGGACAGGTGATCGAGAGCGACACCGTCCTCTGGCAGAGCTGGTGGTGGTTCCTTCCGGTCGTGCTGCTGCTCACGATTGAGTGGATCCTGCGGAAGCGCTTCGGGCTGCTGTAACGTGGACAATCCTGTCCGCATGATCGCCGAGTCAGCGGACAGGATTGTCCGCGTTACGACGGCGAGGACACCTCTGCCTCGCCCTGCACGGGCACGGGCGCGGCGGGCACCGGAGAACCGAGTGTACCGCACCCGGTTGATTGGACACCGGACAGGAGTATTTAGGCAGCTAAGGGCATCGTGGATTGGAAAGCAATACGGGCTTCAACGGGAGATTGGTAGCGGAGTTTTTCGAGGCGCCAGTGGTG
>Ga0194061_1000917_pt1 | contig 17852 bp, 20 predicted proteins | sample SepL2221m_MetaG_FD_163423 | JGI IMG/M metagenome (GOLD analysis project Ga0194061, IMG submission 163423) | Anoxic zone freshwater microbial communities from boreal shield lake in IISD Experimental Lakes Area, Ontario, Canada - Sep2016-L224-21m | ecosystem: Environmental > Aquatic > Freshwater >... | reverse complement strand
AAGTACCTCAATCGCGTGCTGTCCGTGGATGAGACCGCGCGCACCGCACTGGTCGAGCCCGGAGCGGTCTGCGACGCGCTGCGCGACGCCGCCGAGGTGCACCAGCTCACCTTCGGTCCCGACCCGGCGACGCACAGCCGTTGCACCCTGGGCGGGATGATAGGCAACAACTCCTGTGGCGCGCACTCGGTGATGGCCGGCAAAACGGCCGAGAACATCGAAGCGCTGGAGGTGCTCACCTACGACGGCGCGCGTTTCTGGGTCGGCCCCACCGACGAGGCGGAGTTCGCGCGCATTGTCGCTGCGGGCGGAAGGCAGGCGGAGATATACACCCGGCTCAAGGCCCTGGCGGATAAATACGGCGAATTGATTCGCACGCGCTTTCCGAAAATTAAACGCCGCGTGTCCGGATACGGTCTCGACCAGTTGCTGCCGGAGAACGGTTTCAACATTGCGCGCGCCCTAGTCGGGACGGAAGGGACTTGCGCGTTGACGCTGCAGGCGAAGACGCTGCTCGTAAAAAGCCCGCAGCATCGCGTCATCCTGGTGTTGGGCTATCGCGACATTTACCTTGCCGGCGATGCGGTGCCGGAAATCCTGCCCTTTGGGCCGATTGCCACCGAGGGCCTCGACCTTGGCATCATCGGCGGACTCAAGCGCCGCGGCCTCAAGCTCGATGACATTGCGCTTTTGCCCAAGGGCGACGCCTGGATCATGGTCGAGTTCGGCGGCGACTCGCCCGAAGACGCGACTCGCCAGGCGCGGGCACTTGCGGAGCATTACAAGGGTAGCGCTGATGTGTCTAGCTGGCTCATCACCGACAAGGCGATGCAGGCGCGCATCTGGAACATACGCGAGACCGGCGCCTCGGCCACTGCGCTGGCGATTGACGGCGACCGTCCCGACCCGGTGTGCGGCTGGGAGGACGCGGCGGTCGATCCCCTGCGCCTTGGTGATTACCTGCGCGAATTCCAGGCCCTCGTCGATCGCACCGGTTACACCACTTCGCTGTACGGCCACTTTGGCGACGGCTGCATTCACGCGCGCATCAATTTTGATTTACGCAGCCTAGACGGACTGAAAATCTGGCGCGGTTTCTTGCAGGCGGCGGCCGAGCTGGTGGTCAAATACGGCGGCTCGCTCTCGGGCGAGCACGGCGACGGCCAGGCCAAGGCCGAGTTCCTGCCGGTGATGTACGGATCCGAGCTGATGCAGGCGTTGGTCGAATTCAAGTCCATCTGGGACCCGCTGGGAAAAATGAATCCGGGCAAGGTGGTCGATTCGGCCGGCGGGAAAGTGTTTCGCGCCGACCAAAACCTGCGCCAGGGCCCGGATTACCAGCCGGTGACCCTCGCCACGCGCATGACCTTCCTGTCGCGCGAGGGCGAGGGATTTACGCGCGAGGTGGAGCGTTGCGTCGGCATGGGCAAGTGCCGGGCTGCAGAGGGCGGCAGCATGTGCCCGAGCTACCGGGTCACCGGCGAAGAACGCTACTCCACGCGCGGCCGCTCACGACTCCTCGCGGAAATGCTGCGCGGCGAAGTGATCACCAACCAGTGGCAAAGCGATGAAGTGCGCGAAGCCCTCGACCTGTGCCTCGCCTGCAAGGGCTGCAAAAGCGACTGCCCGACACATACCGACATGGCTTCTTACAAGGCCGAATTTTTGTCGCATTACCATGAAACGAAAGCCCGACCTAGGCAGGCGTATTTCATGGGCATGATCGGCCAGTGGGCACCGCTGGCGAGTGCCCTGCCTTGGGTGGCGAATTTTTTCACCCAGACGCCGGGACTGGCGTCGCTGTCCAAGCTGATCGCCGGCGTTGCGCAGCAGCGCAGCCTGCCGCGCTTTGCTGCCAAGAGTTTTCGCGGCGAAGTTGCGGCGCGTGCTTTAAAACGCGAGGGCCGGCCGGTGATGTTGTGGGCCGACACCTTTACCAACACCATGCACCCGGAAATCGGTATGGCCGCCCTGGACGTGCTCGAGGCGGCGGGCTGCGCGGTAAGCCTGCCTCAGGCGGGGTTGTGCTGCGGGCGGCCGCTGTATGACTTTGGCTTTCTCGACAAGGCCAGGTCGCAGTTGGCGCAAATTCTTGACGCCTTGGCACCGCAAATCGAGGCCGGCGTGCCGCTGGTGGGGCTTGAGCCTTCGTGCATTGCGGTGTTTCGTGACGAACTGCTCAAACTCTTCCCCGATGACGCACGCGCGAAAAAGCTCGCCGCCAACACCTTCATGCTGGCCGAGTACCTGGAAAAAATCGCTTACGCGCCGCCGCAACTCAAGGGCAGGGCTCTCGTTCACGGACACTGCCACCAGAAGGCGGTGATGGGTATGGGCGCCGAAACCAGCCTGCTGAAAAAAATGGGCCTCGAAGTGTCCTCGCCCGACACCGGTTGCTGCGGCATGGCCGGTTCATTCGGCTTTAATCCCGCCCACCATGCCCTGTCGATCAAGGCGGCAGAACAAGGCATTTTTCCGGCGGTGCGCGCGGCCGGTGAAGGCACGCTGGTTGTCGCCAACGGTTTTTCCTGCCGCGAGCAGGTGGGGCAGGGCCTGGGTGTCAGGTCGCTGCATATCGCCGAAGTGCTGCAAAAAGCCTTGAACGAAAATGCCGGCGCGCATGGATAGCATCCTCGCCCTGCCCTGGTGGGGCATTGCCTGGGTGGCGGCGGTGATGCTGCTTGCCGGCTTTGCCCACGGCGCCATCGGTTTCGGCTTTCCGCTGGTCGCCACGCCCATGCTGACCCTGGTGCTCGATATCAAGACGACGATTCTTGTTTTGCTGGTTCCGTCGATGGTTATGACGCTGATCAGCGTGTTTCGCGGCGGCAACTTGCGCGACGGCGTGGCGCGCTTCTGGTTCATGCCCATCACGCTGGTCATAGGCTCCTACATCGGCACGCGCATACTGATAGGCGCCAATCCGGCGCACTTTGTGCTGCTGTTGGCGGTCTGCCTGCTGGTATTTCTCAATCTCGATCGCCTGGGCAAACTCGAGTACCGCAGTGTCAAGGACAACCCGCGCTTCTGGGGCGTGCTTACAGGCCTGGTCGCCGGTTTGTTCGAGGCGACGGCCAACGTGTCAGGCCCGCCCCTGCTGATGTATTTCATCATGCTGGGCCTCGGGCCCTCGACGCTGGTGCAACTGCTCAACTTCAGCTTCATCGGCGGCAAGGCGACGCAGATCATTACCTGGTCGATGTCGGGGGGCATAGGCCTTGTATACTGGGTGTCGACGCTGCCCCTGGCCGTGCTCGCCGTGGTGACCCTGCTAATGGGGCAGCGCGTGCGCAGCCGGATCGATGCCGCGAGCTACATGGCCTGGTTGCGTAAATTCCTTTGGGCGATGGTGGTCTTGTTGTTGCTGCAATACGCCTGGAGTCAGTGGGGGACGGCATGATGGGTATCCTGGCGAGGATTTTTTCCCTGGCAGCGTTGTGTGCGCTGCCGCCGCCTTTTGTGCCGTCGGCCGTGGCGCAGGCGCAGCTTGTGCCCCCGTCGCTGTTTGCCGCGGCGGGGCGAGACGACGTCGCCGCAGTGACGCGCCTGCTCAAGGACAAACGCCTGGCCAATGCGCGCAATGCGCAGGGCGAGCCGCTGCTTTATGTCGCGGCTGAACGCGGCAACGCCGAACTGGTGCAGGCGGTGATCGCCGCCGGCGCAGACGTCAACGGCCGCACCGACAGCGGTGAGACGGCCTTGCACGCCGTCGGCATGCAGGGCAGCGCCGCGGTGGCATCGCTGCTGCTGGATAAGGGCGCCAATCCGGAACTGGCCAACAGCGGCGGCGAGCGCGCGCTCTTTTGGGCGGCGGCCACCGGCACGCTGGAGGTGGTGACGCTGCTTATCGACAAGGGCGTTGCGCTCAACGTGCAGGACGCGCGCGGCAACACCGCGCTGCACGGCGCGGCCGACGGCGGCCACCTCGAGGTGGTGGTGTTGCTGCTGTCGAAAAAAGCTAACGCCCTGGTGCGCAACCGCGACGGCCTGCTGCCGGTGGAGATCGCGCGTTCACGGGGCTTCAAGGACATCGAGGCGGCGCTGCTGAAATAGGCGATGCAGACGAACCCTGGCATGAAACGGCATCACACCCCGAGACCGTGCCGCTGCTGCAGCGCAAGGAATCGCCATTCCTGATATCGCATTTTCTGGGGGTGGTTTGAAGTCCAATAAATAGGGGAAATGTGATGGTTTGCAGCGGCAGGTTTTCGTGCGCTTGCCACGGGGGGCGCGTTGATGTTGGCCGGTTTGGCCGCGGTCGGTAGCGCCAGCGCCGCGGACGAAATGATCGCCTTCGGCAAGCAGACCGGGCAGATCAATCTGGGCTTGTATCGCCATAAGATGTACACTAAAGCGTTGGGATCGGAATCGGTGATCGGCGGTGCGACGCTGCACGGCATTAGTGGCGAAAAGTCTCTCGGGCTCGACCAGACCATGAGTGCCGCGCTTCTGGATGGATTCTGGCGCTTTTGCCGACCGTCACCGCGTGTACGCCGCTTACTACAGGCTTAATCGCGATGCCACCAAGGCGCCGAACAGCAATATCGATCGGGTCAATATTCCCTCGCGCGGGACCACCGACACCATACTGCCGGCAGCAAGGTGAGTGTCAGCGGCAGTTCAAAGTGGGATCTATATGTGCTGGGTTATGGCTATTCGTTTTACAAGACAGAAAGCGTGGAAATCGCCGGTGTGCTTGGATTGAACGCCGCCAGACGGAAATCCACCCTCACGGACACGCTTGATACCGCCGCCAACGGCACTTCCCCCCGGTCCACTGTCAGCACCAATGTATGTGTTGAACGTCACCGGCTCACGACAACCCTTGTGGAATGGTAATGCGTACCGAACCCCCCAAGCCCGGCCCCAAGGCGCAGCTCGACACGCTGCTGCTCAAACTCCCCGGCGTCAGTGCGCGCAAAATCAACGGCCTTGACGCCTATTTTGTCGCCGACAAGATGTTTGCCTGCATCAGCGGGGAGGGAATTGGTCTGCGCCTGCCGGCGGCCACCGCGACCGAACTGCATTTTTCGCGCGACAACATCGTGCCCTTCCAGCCCGGCGGCGTGGCCAGCACGCGCGAATGGATACAGATCAACCGCGCCGACGCGGCCGATTACGCCAAGGACCTTGAGCTGTTCCAGACCTCGCTTGATTTCGTCAAGGCCGGACGGCGCTAGGTCGCTTGGGCTCGCGCAGACCCGATACCGGTCAAGTGGATCCGCCGCGAAGTGACTGGCTGGAAAGCCGCACCAGACGGGCGTTTCCAGCCGATTCAATATGGGGCAATCATTTTTTCGATATTGCCCCGGCCAACAGCAGCAGTGCCCCCAGCGCCACGGTGCCGCCCGCCGCCAGGAGCGGCATGTCAAAACCACGGCCCCCGCCGGCGATGAGGCCTGCCGCCAGCGGCCCGAGAATCTGGCCCAGGCCGAAGGCCGCGGTGAGCTGACCTATGACCTTGCCGCTGCTCTGCGGTGCAATGCGCGCGGCAAGATTGATGGCGAGCACGGTGATGCCGACAAAGGTGCCGCCAAAGGTGATGGCCGCCACCAGGGCTGCGGCGAGGCTGTCCGAGAATACCGGCAGCACGATGCCCGCAGCCTGGATGAGATGGGCGGCGATCAATGCTTTTAGCGGGCCGGTTTTCTTGAGTACCGCGCTCCACAGCATGGCCGAGGGCGCGGCGGTCAGGCCGACAGCGACCCAGGCGTATTCGGCGAATGCCTCCAGGCCCGGCGTACCCTTGATGATGGCGACGAGGAAGGTGCCGCTGACGATATAGCCCAGTCCTTCGAGGAAATAGGCGATCACCAGCAGTTGCATCGGAAAGGCCAGCGGCTTGACCGCAACAGCCGCGTCAATTTTTGTTGCGTGGGATGTGGCGAGCGATTTTGGCCTGGGAACGGTCCAGCACAGCGGCAACAGCGCGATGCTGAACACCGCGAGCACGGTCCAGCCGCCGCGCCAGCCCAGATAATCGCCCGCCTGCGCCAGCAGCAGGCCGGAAAAGGCGATGCCAAGGCCGACGCCGCAAAAATGCACGCCCATGCGTGTCTCCTGCCCGACCGACTGCAGCGACTGCATCACCAGGGTTCCGGCCAGGACAAATGCACCGGCGCTGGCGAGGCCGGCGACCAGACGCAGCGCGATCCAGGCCGGGGCCGATTCGGTCCAGGCCATGGCCGCGGTGGTGACGATGCTGGCAAGCAGGCTGATGCGCAGCAGGCCGCGCCTGTCCAGGCTTGCCGGCAGGACGGTGGTGGCAAGGGCGCCGAGAAAATAACCGAGGTAGTTGGCCGCGGCGACCAATCCCGCCAGTTCGTTGCCAAAACCCACGGCGCGCTGCATCGCCGGCAACAGCGGTGTGTAGGCGAAGCGGCCTATGCCCATGGCGATGATGAGGCAGCAGACGCCGGCGAGCAGCGCGCGGCCTTGTGTTGCGCGCGCTTTCACAGTTTCAAGACGCCTTGATGATGGCCGCCGCGAGCAGCGCCCAGGCGACGATCCAGGCGGCGCCGCCGACGGGCGTGATAGCGCCCAGCCAGCGCGTGCCGGTGAGCGCGAGCAGGTAGAGGCTGCCCGAGAACAGCACGATGCCCGCGGCCATCAACCAGCCCGACCATTTGACCAGATCAGACTCGGGCAGGTGCGCGGCAATCATGCCCACGGCGAGCAGGCCGAGGGCGTGATAGACGTGGTATTCAACGCCCGTGCGATAGACCGCCAGCATGTCGGCGGCAAGCCTGTCCTTGAGGCCGTGCGCACCAAAGGCGCCCAGGCCCACGGCGATCATCATCGCCAGGCTGCCCAGCAGCAGGAAAATTTTCGCCGATTGTGACAACGATTGCGGCACTAGAACGCCAGTGCGTCGGCGATCGCCTCGATGCCGGCCTTGGCGCAGGTATCGTCGTTGTCGCCGCCGGGTGCGCCCGATACGCCGATGCCACCGACGATTTGCCCGGCGGACTCTATCAGCAGGCCGCCGCCGATGGCGGTGACGCGCGGCAGGCTGCGGATGCCGCTGGAAGGCCTGCCCGGCTGGGTGGTTTCCGCCAGCGAAGTGGTGGGGGTGCGGAAACTCACCGCCGTCCAGGCCTTGCCGACGGCTGTTTCCGGCGTGTGCGCGCCGGCAAAACGATCGCGCAGCATGACGATCGCGGTGCCGCTGCGATCGACCACGGCAACCGCGGCCTGCCAACCGCTGTCGCGGCATTTTTTCATCGCCGCCTGGGCCGCCTTGAGCGCGGTTTCAGGCGTGAGGGTCTTGAAGCTGATGGTGCCCGGATCGGTCTGGGCGAGGGCGTTGCCCGAGAGTGCGAGGGTGGCCATGATTATGGCGAGCGTGCGCATGATGCCTCCTTTGGTATTTGGGATGCGGAAATAAGGTCCTTTGGAAGGCATTGTGCAGTTTCGTGGGAAAATACGCCATGCCCCCCGTCGTTCTTGCCAATATCGCTGCGCTCAAAGACCTCGTCGGCCGGGAGGTTGCTGTCACCGACTGGATCGAGATTACGCAGGCGCGCATCGACCATTTCGCCGCCGCAACCGACGATTACCAGTGGATACACGTCGATGCGGCGCGCGCGGCAACCGAGTCGCCCTTTGGCTCGACCATCGCCCACGGCTTCCTGACGCTGTCGCTGCTGCCGCATTTTCTCGAACTGGCGATGCGCATCGATGGGGTGCGCATGGGCGTCAATTACGGCCTTAATCGCCTGCGCTTTACCGCGCCGGTGCCGGTGGGCGCAAAACTGCGCGCGCGATTTACGCTGGCCAAGCTGGAGCAGATAGAGGGCGGCGTGCAGACCACCTGGACCGTGACGGTAGAGCGCGAGGGTTCGGACAAGCCGGCATGCGTGGCCGAATGGCTGACCAGGCGTTATGAGTAAGCCAATGGAATGCTGTTTTCATTCGGAGAAAATGGCCAGAACCACATTCCGTCATTCCTGCGAATCCCACTCCGGGGACCAGAGCGGGAATCTAGTGTCTTTCGACGAACGTCGCTGGATCCCCGCTTTCGCGGGGATGACGAAGGTTTATCAGGATTTCACGTCTGCGCTGCTCACTTTTCGCAAGCCGCCATGCACAAAAACCCCAATGCCCTGCTGATAGAACGCTTTTACGCCTCCTTCGCCCGCCTTGACGGTGCGGCGATGAGCGCCTGCTACCACCCGGAATGCACTTTTTCCGATCCGGTGTTCGTGCTCTTGAAAGGCGCACAAGTCGGCGCCATGTGGCGGATGTTGTGCAGCCGCGCACACGATCTCAGGCTGGAGTGCTCGGACATCGAAGCGGGCAACGATTCGGGGCGCGCCCACTGGGAGGCGCGTTACACCTTTTCGCAGACGAAGCTGCCGGTGCACAATGTGATCGAGGCCGGATTCACCTTTCGCGACGGCCTGATCTTGCGTCACGTCGACCGCTTTGACCTGTGGCGCTGGGCCGGACAGGCGCTGGGGGTCAAGGGCAAGCTTTTCGGTCGCCTGCCCGTGGTGCAGAACAAGATACGCGCCCAGGCGATGCGCGGCCTGGAAAAATTCATTGCGGACGAGGTGAAAAAATGAAATACAACAATCTGGGCGCCCTGCGGGTCTCCGAAATCTGCCTTGGCAGCATGACCTGGGGCGAGCAGAACAGCGAAGCCGAAGCGCATGCGCAGCTCGATTACGCTCTCGAGCAAGGCGTTAATTTCATCGATACCGCCGAGATGTACCCGGTTCCGCCACGCGCCGAAACCGGCACACGCACCGAAAGCTATCTGGGCAGCTGGCTGAAAAGCCAGCGCCGCGACCGGCTGGTGGTGGCGAGCAAGATCGCCGGCCCGGGGCGGCGCGACTGGCTGCGCGGCGGCAAGACGGCGCTCATTGCCGCCAACATCACCGAGGCCTGCGAGGACAGTCTGGAGCGGCTGCAGACCGATTACCTCGACCTCTACCAGATCCACTGGCCGGCGCGCAACGTGCAGAGCTTTGGCGCAACCGAATACGACGCGGCCAAGGAAAAAGGCGGCAAGGACACCTCGCCCATACTCGGGCAGATCGAGGCGATGGCGGCGCTGATCAAGGCGGGCAAGATCCGCCATTACGGTTTGTCGAATGAAACTTCCTGGGGCATTTGCCAGTTCTGCTGGCTTGCCGACAAGCACGGCCTGCCGCGCCCGCTGGCGACGCAAAACGTCTACAACATGGTGAGCCGGCAGTTCGACCTTGACCTGGCGGAGGTGAGCCATCGCGAAAAAATACCGCTGCTCGCCTACAGTCCCCTGGCCGGCGGCAAGCTCTCCGGCAAGTACCGCGACGGCGCCAAGCCCGAGGGCGCGCGCTTTGTGCGTTTTCCCGAGTTCCAGCTGCGCAACCAGCGGCCGGCCGTCGATCCGGCGGTGGCCGATTACGCCGCGATTGCCGCGGCGCGCGGCCTGGCGCTTGACCAGATGGCACTCGCCTTTGTGCGCCAGCGCTGGTTTGTCGCCGCCACCATTGTCGGCGCCACCAGCGTCGGGCAGCTGGCGCGCAACATTGGCAGCACCGCGGTGACGCTCGATGCCGACACGCTTGCGGCGATCGAGGCGGTGCACGTGCGGTACTCCAACCCTGCGCCCTGATGGAAGAGTCGCTGGTTCTGGCGCTGTTTGCGGCGCTCGCCTGGCTGTGGTGGGACAGCATGAGTGCGCGCGAGCGCGCTGTCTCGGCCGGCAAGGCGACCTGCGAACGCGACGGCCTGCAATTCCTCGATGACACGGTTGAATGTGTTTCGCTGCGGCCGGGGCGCAACGCGGAGGGCCGGCTGGCGTTGCGCCGTACCTACCGTTTTGAGTTTTCCGACGACGGCGCCAACCGTCGCGCCGGCAGCGTTTGCATGCTGGGTGCCCGGGTCGAGTCGATCTATACCGAGCCTTACCTGATTCAGTGAATGAGTGAATGTGTGAAAGCGTGAAAAGTGAAAGGTGAAAAGTGAAAGAGCATGGCTGTCGCGGGTAAATGGCTTGAGGGCAGGGTGGTGGGCCAGAAGCGCTGGACCGAGCGGCTGTATTCGCTGCAGGTCGCGGCCAATGGTCCGGCGTTCCAGGCCGGGCAGTTCGCCAAGCTTGCGCTGGAAATCGACGGCGAGATGGTGGCGCGGCCCTATTCCTTCGTCAATGCGCCGGGCACGCAGCCGCATGAGTTTTATTACATCACGGTGCCCGGCGGGCCGCTGACGGCGCGTCTGGCGACGCTCGTCCCGGGCGACGACATCAAGTTGTCGCCGTCGGTCGCCGGCTTCCTGGTGTTGTCCGAGGTGCCTGATGCGCAAAACCTGTGGCTGCTCGCCACCGGCACCGCCATCGGTCCCTTCCTGTCGATACTGGCCACCGACGCGCCCTGGCGACGCTATCGCGAGGTGGTGCTGGTGCATGCGGTGCGCGAGGCGGCAGAGCTGACTTACCGCGACACCATCCAATCGCTGATGCAACAACACCCAAGCCAGCTTCGCGTGGTTTCCTTCGTAAGTCGCGAAGCGAGCGTTGGCGCACTGAACGGGCGCGTGCCGCAGGCCATCGCCGACGGGCGGCTGGAGGACGCAGCCGGCGTCGCGCTGTCGGCGGCGGCGTCGCAGGTGATGATTTGCGGCAATCCGGCCATGGTCACCGATACGGTCGAGGCACTCAAGGCGCGTGGCATGAAAAAGCACCGCCGCCGCGACCCCGGGCAGATTACCGTGGAGAATTACTGGTGAGGCGGCTGAACCACCTGGGAAAACGCATGGTGCTGGTGCTGGCGCTGGCGCTGCTGGGCACGCTGGTGGCCTGCACCTTCGTGCGTGTCGCCTACAACAATGCCGATACCGCCATACGTGTCATGGCGCAGGATTATTTCGACCTGTGGAACGAGGATAACAGCGAGTTGCGCGCACAAATCGCGCAGTTGCACGAGTGGCACCGGCTCGAGGAAATGCCGCTCTACGCCGCCATCATGCAGTCGGCCGCGGGCAAGGTGGAGGCGGGCCTGACCAAGGCCGACATCGGGTGGGCCATGGTGCAAGGGCGTGAACGCTACCGCGCGCTGGTGGTGCATGCGGCCGACCTGGCGGCGCCGCTATTGATCAAGCTGGGTCCGGACCACCACGCCGCGCTGGCGAGAAAGATGGCGAGCAACAACGCCAAGTTTGCCAAGGAATTCCTTGGCGACGATCCGCGCGAGCGCGAACGGGCGCGCGTCAAGCGCCTCACCGGCAACATCGAGGACTGGACCGGGCCGCTGACCGATGCGCAAAAGGCACGAATTGTCACCTCGGTGCGCGCCTTCCCGCGAATGTATGAGTTGCAGCTGGCGAGCCGCCAGGCGCGCCAGCAGGAGCTGCTGTCCATCCTCAGGCGCGACCGCTCGGTGGTCGAGCTCGCGCCGGCGCTGCGCGCCTATTTCCTTGACTGGGAATTGCGCCGTGGCGCCGAGTACCGGCGCATGGCCGCCGACTGGGAGGCGCAATTGACGCTGCTGCTGCTTGACCTGGATCGTACCCTCACGCCCGAGCAGCGCCGCCACGCGGTCAAGCGACTGGCGCAGTTTGCCGAGGATTTTCGCTTTCTGGCCGGATCAAAAGCGCCTGCGGCGGAGAACGTGAAGCCGTGATGCGCGTCGCGCAGATGCTGGAAAGCCGCTACTGGCAAGGCTTTTCAGCCAGTCGTGGCAATCCGCTTGGGTGTCGCGGCAGGCGGGTCTGGCCGTCGCATGAATAAGCTACGCCTGCATTTTTCCCACGCCAACGGCTTTCCCGCCGCGTGTTACCGCAGGCTGTTCGATTACCTGCAGGCGGACTTTCGCATCAGCGCCATCAACACGCTCGGCCATGACCCGCGCTACCCGGTGACCGAGGGCTGGCCGCACCTGGTCGATGAACTGGTCGATTACCTCGAGCGCGAAGTCGGCGAACCGGTGATCGGCATCGGCCATTCGCTTGGCGGTTACCTCAGCTATCTCGCGGCGGTGCGCCGGCCGGAGTTGTTTCGTGCGTTGATCATGCTCGATTCGCCCATCATGAGCCCGGTGAAGGGGCAGGCGTTCGGTCTGATGAAACGGGTGGGGCTTGCCGACCGCCTGACGCCGGCACGCTCTACGCTCGATCGCCGGCGCGATTTCCCGTCAGTGGCGGCGGCGCGCGAGCTTTTTCGCCGCAAGAAGGCGTTCCGGCGTTTTAATGCCGCATGCCTGGACGACTACGTCACGCTGGGCACCGAGCCGACGGCGGAAGGCGCTGTGCGCCTGATTTTCGATCCTGCCGTCGAGTACCGCATTTACCGCTGCATCCCGCACGATCTGTACCGCCACCGCCGGCGGCTGGCGGTGCCCGCCGGCTTCATCGGCGGCCGCCAATCCAGTGAGTTGCGGCAGATCGGCACCGAGGCGATGCGCGGGAAATTCCGCATGACCATACTCGACGGCGGCCACCTGTTTCCCTTCGAGCAGCCCGAGGCCACGGCGAAGGCCCTGCGCGAGATGGCGCGGGCCCTGCTTCGGTGAGCGGTCTTGCCGCCGGTGCGCGCGCCGGCCTGCCGGTGGTGCTGGGCTATTTGTCCATCGGCTTTGCCGCCGGCGTTGTTCAGCGCGCAGCAGGGCTGTCGGTGGCCGAGGTGATGCTGCTCTCGCTGGTGCTCTACGCCGGTTCGGCGCAGTTCGTGGTGGCCAGCCTGGTTGCCGCGGCGGTTTCGCCGGCGACTGCCATCATCACGGTGTTTTTCGTCAACCTGCGCCACCTGCTGCTCGCGTCTGCGCTGGCCCCTTACTGCCGCAATTTTCCCGTCTGGCAGAACGCGCTGATCGGCGCGCAACTCACCGATGAGACCTTTGTCATCGCCTGGGGACGACTGGCCGGGGGCGCGGGCGCGACGCCCGCGGTGCTGAACGCGCGCTGGATGATAGGGCTCAACCTGTCCGCCTACGGCGCCTGGGCGATCGCCAACCTCGCCGGGGCGCTGCTGGGAGATCGCGTCGGCAACATCCACGCGCTGGGCTTTGATTTTGCCCTGGCGGCGATGTTCGGCGCCCTGCTGGTGTTACAACTGGCAGGGCAGGGCGGCGCCGGGCGCAGCGTCGGCCTGGTTGTGGCCGCGCTCGCGGCGCTGATCTCGGTTGCCGCCACACTGGCCCTGCCGGGGCACTGGAATATTCTTGTCGCGACCCTGGTCGCCGCCACCACAGGCCTCGGTTTGCAGCAATGGAAATCCGCCACTACGTCCTTGTAATCGTGCTCGGCGGCGCCGCCGTGACCGTGCTGCCGCGGGTGTTGCCGCTGTTGCTGCTGTCACGCATCACGCTGCCGCGCTGGCTGCGCATCTGGCTGTCACAGGTGCCGGTGGCGATACTCGCGGCGCTGCTGGCACAGGAGCTGGCCTTCCAGGGTGGCGTACTGCTGCCGCTCTCGCGCAACCTGCCGGCATTGGCCATCCTGCCGGTGCTGCTGGTGGCGGCGCTGACGCGCAGCCTCATCGGCGCGGTGGTCGCCGGCGTGGCGGTGACGGCCTTGCTGCGCGCCTTTGCCTGAACGGTGCATCCGGCGCAGGGCGGGGCGTTTTGCCAATGGAAAAGGCGTCGCCGCTCTCGCGGGGACGCCTTTTTTTAAAGGCAGGCTGTGATTACTTGAGCAGCTTGCTGACCAGCTTGGTCATGTCGAACATCGACACTTGTTTCTTGCCGCCGAACACGTCCTTGAGCTTCTCGTCGGCGTTGATCATGCGCATGTTCTTGGGATCCTGGAGTTTGTTCTTCTTGATGTAAACCCAGATTTTCTTGGTTACCTCGGTGCGCGGCATCGGGGTGGAGCCAAGGATCGCGACCAGACCGCCGGTCGGCATCATCGGCTTCATGAACGCTGCGTTTGGTTTGCGTGCGGTTTTTTTCTTCGCAGGCTTTTTAGCGACGGTCTTCTTTGCAACAGTCTTCTTGGTAGCAGCTTTTTTCTTCGTGGCCATCAGAATCTCCCTCAAAAATGGAATGAAGCAAAATGGATTCAAGCAAAATATTCGACTGAGAATTACTGCCCAGTGAAATCGTGCAAAGAGAGAATGCTTCACTCCACGCGCGTTGTCAATCGTCGCAAGAGGCTTTTTTAGAGGGTGGAAGCAGCTACGTTCGGATGGCGTAAGCCCGAATCGGGCCGGCGCGAGGACGATTCTCCCTCTATAATCGGCACCAACCATCCGGCAGCGCCGCATTCGCCGCGCCCGCAGTGGTGACAAAACGCATGGACGCTGCCAGAAAAACCAAGACAAACGTCTCCCTGCTCGCCGCCTGCCAGGCACTGCTTTTTACCAACAATTCCACGGTAATCGCCCTCAACGGCCTCGCCGGTTATGCGCTGGCCTCGAACAAGGCGCTCGCCACCCTGCCGGCGACCGGTTGGGTTGTCGGCGCGGCGCTTGCCACCATGCCGGCCTCGTTGTTGATGCGGCGCATCGGCCGGCGCGCCGGCTTCACCGTTGGTGCGCTGATCGGCATCCTCGGCGCGCTGGTCTGCGCGCTCGCACTGTGGCTGGGCAGTTTCTGGCTGCTGTGCTGCGGCACCATCGTGTTCGGCGCCTATAACGCCTTCGGCCAGTATTACCGTTTTGCCGCAGCCGACGCCTCGGCTGCCGATTTCAAGGCCAAGGCGATTTCGCTGGTGCTGGCGGGGGGGCTGGTCGGGGGCATCATCGGGCCGTTTTCCAGCCAGCGCACCGTCGACCTGTTTTCGACGCAATACCTCGGTGCCTACCTGTCGTTGATCTTTTTCCTGTTGGTCGTCATCGGCTTGCTGCGCTGGCTCGACATTCCGGTCCCGAGCGAGGCCGAGCGCGCCGGGCCGGTGCGGCCGATGCGCCAGATCGCCGTGCAGCCGGCGTTTTTTGTCGCCGTGGCCTCGGCCACCATCGGTTACGGGGTGATGAACCTGCTGATGGTCTCGACGCCGCTGGCGATGGGGTTTTGCGGCCATCCCTTCGGCGATGCGGCGACGGTGATCGGCTGGCACGTGATCGGCATGTTCGCACCGTCGTTTTTCACCGGTTCGCTGATCAAGCGCTTTGGCGTGCTCAGTGTGATGTTCGCGGGGGCGCTGCTGCTCTACGCCTGCGTGGCGATCGCTCTGTCGGGCATCACCGTGCCGCATTTCTGGTTCGCCATGGTCATCCTGGGGGTGGGCTGGAATTTCCTCTACATCGGCGGCACCACGCTGCTAACCGAGAGCTACCGGCCGTCGGAGAAGGCCAAGGTACAGGGTATCAATGACATGATTATTTTCATCACCATGGCGACCACCTCGTTCTCCTCCGGGCTGCTGCTGGACCGCAACGGCTGGGATACGATCAATTACCTGGCGCTGCCCTTCATCACCGTCGCCGCCCTCGGTTCGCTCTGGATGATGACCATGCGCCGCGGGCGCGCCATGGCGCACTGACGTCCCGCGCTCGATGCCGCCAATGATATGAAGCAACTCGATCCGCAGGCGCGTGCGCTGCTCGCGCAACTGGCGGCTTCGCCCCTGCCGGCCATTTCCGCGCTCAGCCCCGCCGCGGCACGCGAGCAATACCGTCTCTCGCGTGCGCCGCTGTGGCCCGCACCGCCCGAGGTTGACCAAGTGCGCGACCTGGTCATGCCCGGGCCGGGCGGCCCGCTTGCGCTGCGCCTGTATCGCGCGCTGGGCTCGGCCGAGGGCGCAAAACTGCCGGCGGTGGTGTTTTTCCACGGCGGCGGCTGGCTGGTCGGCGACCTCGATACCCACGACGTGGCGTGCCGCCAGTTTGCCAACGCCGCGCATTGCGCCGTGGTCGCGGTCGACTACCGGCTCGCGCCCGAGCACAAATTTCCGGCGGCGGTGGACGATTGTGTCGCCGCGACGCGTTGGGTGGCGGCGCATGCTGCAAAGTTGGGCATTGACGCCGCGCGTATCGCGGTGGCCGGCGACAGTGCCGGCGGCAATCTTGCGGCGGTGACCGCGCTCAGCCTGCGTGACCTGCCGCTGCCGGGCGATCCTTCGCTGGTGATGCAAATGCTCATCTACCCGGTCACCGACCAGGCCGGCGACACCGCCTCGGCCGGGGCCTACGCCGAAGGCTACCTGCTCACCCGCGCCAGCATGCTGTGGTATCGCGACATGTACCTGCGCAGCGATGCGGACATCGGCGACTGGCGCGCCTCGCCGCTGCGCGCCGCCGATTTGTCCGGGCTGCCGCCGGCCTATGTGATTACTGCGGGCTTTGATCCGCTTCTGGATGAGGGCGAGGCTTACGCGGGGCGCCTGCGCGCCGCCGGCGTGGACGTCACTTATGAGTGTTTCGAGGGCATGGTGCACGGTTTTGTCCTCATGGGCGGCGTGCTCGCCGCATCGAATCACGCCCTCTACCGCCTGGCGCAAGGCCTCGCGCGGGCCCTCGGCGCTGCGCCGGGGGCGACGGCGCTCAGGGCGCCGTCAGTGCGGCCATAGCGGCGCGGAACGGTTCGAGGGGCAGTTCACACAGTCCGCGGCCGAGCAGGCCGCGACCATCGGCCGAGACCATGCCGGTCGAGAGCAGCGGCGCGCGACCGGTGGCGACCACCGCCGCCGCATCGACCCCGATCTCCACGCCCAGCAGCGGATGCATCCCGCAAAGCAGCGCCAGGGCGCGCGCGTCATCGTCGGCCGCAAGCCAGGGCTGGAACGCCGCCTGCAGGCTGGGCGCCCGGCGCAACACCTGCCCGCCAAGGCCGAAGGCGTCGATGATGCCGCTGTCCCCCGTGGCCGGTGGAAATTGCGGATTGTCGGGCGCGCCCTTCATGAACGGCCCGCACACCGGCGCGGCCGGTGCGCTGAACCAGCGTCCGGGTAGCCCGGCGAGCTGCAGGCCGCAGACTTCGCCATTGGCGGCCAGCCGCGTCACCAGCGTTGAGCCGGCGCTGCCGGCCGCCGCATCGAGCATCAGCGCGCAGGCGGGCATCCACAGGTTGAGGAAATACAGCGGCGCCTCGAGCACGGTGGTGATCGCCGCCTGTGCCGCCGCCGACGCCGACGCCGACCCCGACCCCGGCTTGCGCGTGGCCAGCACGGCGTGCAGCACCAGTGTCGCGCTGGACAGGCGGTTGTGCAGGTCGTCGCCCTCGGTCAGCGCCGAGCGCGCGATGGACAGGAGGTCTATCGGCCCGGCGGCGAGCAGTTCGGCAAAGCCGGGCAGCAGCTCGCGCTCGCGAAAGGCGAGGCGCCCGAGGATGGCGTGGTCGCGCGCGCCAAAGCGCAGTTGCGCACCGCTGCCGGTGCCAAGAAAGCCGTACCAGCGCGCACCGTCGCCGCCGGGACCGCAATCGATGATTGCCAGTGTGGTGCGCGGCCCCACCAGCGATACCAGCGGCATCGAGACGCGATGGGCAAGGCCGGGTTCGAGCCGGACCGCGCCGCTGGCAATGAGTTGTTCGGCGGTGTTCTCGTCTTCGGCCCAGCCCTCGTGCAGGCAGGCGAGCAGCGCGGCGTTGCGCATAGCCGGCGGCGGCCGCGTCGCGTCGGCAAGCGGCGGTCCGGCGTGCAGTAACACGCGGTCGGGCAGGGCAAGGGCGTCGCGTGCCGCGACGACGCCGCACCAGCGCGGCTGGCGGCCGAGGATGCGCGCCAATGCGGCGGCATTGGCGGCGGCGGTCGGTTTCACGGCGGGGTGGTCGCTATGCCGCCATGGGCATGGGCAGGATGGGCGAGTCGGCGTCGTAACGCTGGCCCGCGACCATGCAGAACACCGGCGACAGGTAGCGCTCGGTGCTGACCTTGACGCGCAGGTTGTCCTGCAGCGTGAACTTGCCGCTGAGCATGTCTATCACGCTGACATCGGCGTTGCGCCCGAGGGCAAGCGAACCGATGGAATCGGACATGTTCACCAGCTC